>Ga0316205_10004842_pt1 | contig 11507 bp, 12 predicted proteins | sample 3monthpyrite_MG_FD_204941 | JGI IMG/M metagenome (GOLD analysis project Ga0316205, IMG submission 204941) | Microbial mat bacterial communities from mineral coupon in-situ incubated in ocean water Damariscotta River, Maine, United States -... | ecosystem: Environmental > Aquatic > Marine >... | reverse complement strand
CAATCTGATATGGGGTTTGCCCTTTTAGGGGCAATAAGTTCGTTACTATTATTAAAAATACCTCACAATAACCAACTAAAAAATGTAACAAAAATATCAATTTGATGCCCTTACGCTGTGCTTAAGTGCGCAAATTACACCGGCTTTATGGGCTAGTGAGTTAATCTTGAAGGATTCCTGTAATGGCTATCTGTACCCACAATAAATGAATCCAATACGATCAGCATTTCTGTCCCCTCCTTCTATCACGAGCATGCAGATAATGACACTATCAGGGATGGAAGTGATTGTGTCTGCTTTTATCGCACTCTTCATCAGTCCGCTAGAAAATACGAATACTGCTAATATCGAAGCTACACTGTTTGTGATAGGTCTAACTACAATTCATATTATTGTTACTAACCTAGTTTTATTCTTTTCTGTCGTGATCATTCTAAAAGGCTTGAAGTATATGATTACTATTAGCGAGGCATTAAACAGTCAGATAATGCTGGGATTTATAGTTGGCTCTAATGTGGCTATTGTTAGCTTGTTAATCACAATGATTGCAGGATTCATATTAACTCCTGAATCAGTCATATTCTTACTCTATCCATTTGGTGTAACGCTAATGGTTTTAACTAATGCTATTTTGTATGGCTGTATCGGCATAATCATATTTATTTTAATGGCAAAAATTTTTGAGCTATCTGGCTCGAAGGTTCAGGAATAGGGTAGATGTATACCCATATTTATAGGTAATATCTTTTATAGGATGAGTAAGATTACTTCTGTCTTCCTTCTATCATCCTGGCTAGTTCTTGCTATATGTTTGATACACTAGATCTTCGTGAAGCAGGTATAGCTACAGGATCAAGATCCTTTGCTGCCGCTAAAAGGCTTTCCACCGAACGCCCAGAGTTGACTTTCTGTCGATGATTAACTAATCTGGAATCAGCGCTGATTTGAGCAACAGCTTGCGGGCGCTTAATAAATACTGCTAAAGCGAATCGACCTGCTTTAGTGAGACTAATGCGGGTTTTTTTATTACCATTAAAAATACCCATAGCTCGAGGATAGAACCATGTCAGAACATGACCAATATCATCCGGATACGCTAGCCGTCAGGGCCGGGCAGGTACGCACGCCTGAAGGAGAGCATTCCGAGGCAATGTTCCTCACTTCCAGTTATGTGTTCGACAGTGCCGCGGCTGCTGCCGCACGGTTTTCCGGTGATGAGCCGGGCAATATCTATTCTCGTTTTACCAATCCGACGGTGCGCAATTTTGAGCAGCGGCTGGCAGCACTGGAAGGGGGCGAGCGCTGTGTGGCGACAGCCTCAGGCATGGCAGCGATCTATGCAACCTGTGCCGGGATTCTGAAACAGGGTGACCACATTGTTTCATCACGGAGTATTTTTGGTAGTACGGTTATTTTATTCGATCAATTTCTGACCAAATTTGGTATTGAAGTCAGCTATGTCGAACAAACCGACATCAATGCCTGGCAGCAAGCCATGCAAAAAAATACCCGCTTGTTGTTTCTGGAAACACCTTCCAACCCGTTAACCGATATTGCTGATATCAAGGCATTGGCAGGCATTGCGCATAAACATGATAGCCTGCTGGTGGTTGATAATTGTTTTTGCACGCCAGCCCTGCAGCGGCCACTGGAGCAAGGAGCGGATATCGTTATTCACTCGGCGACAAAGTATATCGATGGCCAGGGTCGTTGTATCGGCGGAGCCGTTGTCGGTACCGAAGACTGTGTCGGTAAAGATGTTTACGCATTTCTACGCACCGCAGGCCCGTCCATGAGTCCTTTTAATGCCTGGGTATTTTTGAAAGGACTGGAAACCTTGAGTCTCCGCATGCAGCGTCATTGCCAGAGTGCCATGGCTCTGGCTGCGTGGCTAGAACAGCAGCCAGCAGTTGACCGCGTTTACTACCCGGGTCTGGAGTCTCATCCTCAGCATGCGCTTGCCAGTGAACAAATGGATGGGTATGGAGGTATTGTTTCATTCGATATTAAAGGCGGTAAAGAGGCTGCATGGAAATTGATTGATAGCACGAGAATGGTGTCGATTACGGCTAATCTGGGTGATGCAAAAACCACCATTACGCATCCAGCCACTACCACCCATGGACGTTTGACCGAAGAACAACGTCAGGACGCGGGTATTAGTCAAAGTCTGATTCGCATTGCCGTCGGTCTTGAGGATCTGAGAGATATTCAGGCAGACCTGGCTCGCGGATTATAACCGGCCTTGATGTGCAAGCAGCAACCACCACAGCACCTGATTTATTTTCTGTCGCATTGCGTTGTCTGGAAGTCTCCGACCCAGCTGAAAAAGTACGCTTAACTGGCTTTTTTGCCAGACAGTACCGTGATGGCCTGCTAAGAGTGGATGAAACGATCCCGGTTAAGTCCTTGCCAGTGCCGGGTAGGCCTGAGCAACCTGAACTGGTATCCCCCGCAAAACTGGTTCGTCGCAGCATCAATACCCGTAAGGGATTGCAAGCTCTGATACATGCCATTTGCCATATTGAATTTAATGCAATCAATCTGGCTCTCGATGCTATCTATCGTTTTCGTGATATGCCTGATCAATACTACACAGACTGGTGGCAAGTGGCAGAAGAAGAAGCCTATCATTTTAGTCTGTTGCGAGAGCATCTCGTCCAATTGGGTTCAGATTACGGGTGCTACCCCGCGCACAATGGTTTATGGGAAATGGCCTGCAAGACAGATCACGATGTGCTGGTGCGCATGGCATTGGTACCCCGGGTTCTTGAAGCACGAGGATTGGATGTCACGCCAGGTATGATCAAGAAATTGCAAGCCGCCGGTGACTTGCGTAGTGTCAATATACTGGAGATAATTTTACGTGACGAGATTGGTCATGTGGCTATTGGTAGTCGTTGGTTCCAGGCCTTGTGTGAACAGCGTGATCTCGACCCTGAACCAACCTTCGCCAGTCTGGTCATAGAATATATGAAAGGAAGCCTGAAAGGCCCGTTTTATGAAGAGGGTCGATTACAGGCAGGATTCAGCATACAAGAACTCAACTCACTGAAGCAGCAAGCAGGTAAAAATGAATAAACAATTGATTAATTTACTAATTATCTCTTTTATGGCACTTTTTTTGGGTGCTTGTAGCTCCGAAAATTCGCAAACTTCAAGCTCAGACGCGATGATGACATTTCAGGAGACTGATGTCGGTAGCGAACCCTTCATTACGCGCCTAATCGTTACTGATGACTTTATGCGCCTGGATGAAGGCGATGATCAGACTGACTTCACGCTGCTTGATCGTAAAAATAATATTATTTATACGGTTACACATGATCAAAAACGAATCATGCAAGTTCTGCCTAGAGAAACCGAGAATAAAGTTGAGCAAAAATTGGTCATGGACGCTAAAAAAATCAAAAATTCTGAAGTGCCCAGCATTGAAGGTAAACAGCCTGTCCATTATCAATTACAAGTAAACGAGAAAGTATGCACAGAGGTTTATGCTATCAAGGATTTCAATCCAAAAGTGTCAGCAGCATTAAGGGAGTTTAATACTATTCTCGCATCGATTCATTTGGCAAACCTGCATAATACACCTGTAGAAATGCTGGAAGATTGTTTTCTGGCTCACGCAATCAAAAGTCCTTCCCGAAATTTACAATTCGGATTTCCGATTCTTCAGCGCGATGAAACTGGCGCGTCTCGGTTGTTAGTCGATTATGATCATGAATTTCAGTCCAATGAAGGAATATTCACGCTACCAAAAGAATATCGTATGACGGATATGTCAGGCGCTCCTCTTGATACGAGCCTGTGATGTGTTGAAATTTAGTGAATTTCATTATGCGTTGGCATCTATCTTTGCTATCACCTGTTTTTGTCAACGACGATGATCAACTTTGTCATGGCAAACAGATGGCTACATTGAGCTTGCAGGAGTACCAGGGCTGATGAAATTTTGTAGTCACTGCGGCAAAAAAGTTAGCCTGCAAATACCTGAAGGAGATAATCTTCAGCGCTTTGTCTGTGACAGTTGCGGGATGATTCATTATCAGAATCCTAAGATTGTTACCGGCACTATTCCTGAGTGGGGTGATCAAATTCTGTTGTGCCGGCGTGCGATTGAACCACGAAAAGGGTACTGGACCTTACCGGCAGGATTTATGGAAAATCAAGAGTCTGCTGAAATAGGTGCCAGGCGCGAAACCCTGGAGGAAACGGGTTTATCGGTAGATATTGATGGACTCTATGCCTTGTTTAATATACCGCATATCAGCCAGGTCTATTTGATGTTCCGTGCAAGCATGCCGTCAACAGACTTCGGGCCGACATCTGAAAGCCTGGAAGTCAAACTGTTTGATGAAGCTGATATCCCCTGGGATGAATTGGCGTTTGTAGTGATGCAGGAAACCTTGAAACGCTACTTTAAGGATCGTCAACGCGGCCAATACACATTACAGGTCGGAGATATTATCCGTCCAACACCACGAGTCTGAAAGTTATTAGGACTCTTACCTGGCCAGTGATTCCAGGTTATAACCCGCTGGCGAAGCACGTAAGACACTTCCCTGCGTAAACCAGTCTCCCAGTACAATACGTTCATAGTCTATTTCTTCTTCCCGCCAATGATGATGAGAGGGGCGGTGCGTATGTCCATGAATCAGTAGGTGGACATTTTGATCATGCATATAAGCCGCAACAGTGGACGGCGTCACATCCATAATGTTCTCTGCCTTTAGTTCATTATGCTTGACGCTTTGTTCACGTAAATCTGTAGCGATTTGCTTGCGTTCGTCCAGAGGTTTTTGAAGAAACGACTGTTGCCATTGTTCATTTCTGACCTGGCGGCGAAAATTCTGATAGTCATGATCTTCACTGCACAATAAATCACCATGCATAATCAATGCAGGCGTGCCATAAAGATCGATGACAGAAGGATCAGGCAGCAGGGTGCTGCCTGAGTTTTTTTCAAAACCCGCTCCCAGTAAAAAATCGCGGTTGCCGTGCATGACATAGATAGGCGTACCACTATCGGATAACTGTTTTAATGCATCCATGCATTGATGATAGTCGGGGTTGTCGTCGTCATCTCCTAGCCAGACTTCAAATAAATCACCGAGAATGTACAACGCATCACTGCCTGTTGCGTCGTTGTCTATAAACGTCAGCAGCTGCATTAATATCTCTGGCTGTGTCTGGTTGAGATGCAGATCAGAAATAAACAGGGTTTCCCCCTGCATTATTCAGCAGCTTTATCGATGACTTTGACTTCTTCGATGACCACGTCTTCAGAAGGTACATCTTGATGCATACCCGCTGAACCGGTTTGTACCTTGGCAATTGCTTCAACAACTTCCATTCCATCAGAGACTTTGCCGAATACAGCATAACCCCATCCTTGTGGTGTGGGCGCAGAGTAGTTCAGAAAATCGTTGTCTTTTAAATTGATAAAAAATTGCGAACTGGCTGAATCCGGGTCAGGCGTTCGTGCCATAGCGATAGTGCCAGCTTCATTCTTAAGCCCATTATCGGCTTCATTTTTAATATTGGCACTGGTCTCTTTCTGAGTCATGCCTGGTTCGAAGCCTCCGCCCTGAATCATGAAACCCGGAATGACGCGATGAAAAACGGTGCCATCAAAAAAGCCGGATTCTGCATATTCTGCGAAATTTTTGACAGTTATCGGTGCCTTGTCTGGATAGAGTTCAAGTGTGATGGTGCCATGGTTGGTTTTCACGGATATGTTCATGGTTTCAGTTCCTGTTGATATATAATTAGTTTGTATGTTGGCAGGCTGATTCTTATCTAGCTGTTTCTGTGTCGTCAAGAACGCAATAATGGCGATGATTGCCACCACGGCCAGGCTCAAATAACGGGACATAGTCGAATACCTCCTGATTACAGAACGTATCATATAGCTTTTTGGGAGTGGCTACAAAGTGCACTGGGTCAGTAAATTTCACCTGTCGCCTATGTACTGATAAACTACCTTCACATTTGAGCTGGAGCGCCAAACCCACAGGACATTCGATGCTGGAAATATATAACAATCTTGCCCGCAAAAAAGAGCCTTTTGTGCCAATTGACCCGAATAATGTCCGCTTGTATGTCTGCGGCATGACTGTCTATGACTTGTGTCACCTGGGGCATGCGCGAGTACTGGTCGTGTTTGATGTGGTGTTCCGTTATTTGCAGCATGTCTATGGTCAAGACCATGTGCAGTATGTCCGTAACATTACTGATATTGACGATAAAATCATTAATCGGGCCAATGAAAACAATGAAACAATTGATGATTTAACCGGACGTTTTATCGCCGAAATGCATCAGGATTCTGATGCGCTTGCGGTGTTGTCTCCCACTCAGGAGCCGCGTGCCACTCAGCATATGAGTGAAATTCTGACCATGATTCAGCAATTACTGGATAAGGGACTGGCTTATCAGGCAGAGAACGGCGATGTGTATTACCAGGTCAGTGAGTTTGAACATTATGGCCAGCTCTCCGGTAAAAATTTACAGGATTTACAGGCTGGTGCGCGGGTAGAGATTGATCAGGCAAAACGCAGTCCTCTGGATTTTGTGTTGTGGAAATCGGTTAAACCGGATGAGCCGAGCTGGGATTCTCCCTGGGGTTTGGGGAGACCAGGCTGGCATATAGAATGTTCAGCAATGTCGACCCATTGTCTGGGAAATCATTTTGATATTCATGGTGGCGGACTGGATTTACAGTTTCCTCATCATGAGAATGAAATTGCGCAGTCTGAAGGTGCGACCGGAGAAAAATTTGTCAATGTATGGATGCATAACGGCTTTGTACGTATCAACGATGAAAAAATGTCAAAATCTCTCGGAAACTTTTTTACTGTTCGGGAGATACTTCAACATTATAAACCCGAAGTAGTTCGATACTTTATTTTAAATAGTCATTATCGTAGCCCATTAAATTATGCCAATGATCAACTGGAGAGTGCACATTCTGCTTTAGAGGGTTTCTATACGGCTTTGCGTGACCTCGAATTGACAGAGGCAGTTGATACAGGAGACTTCGGCAAACGTTTTTATGCCGCACTAGATGATGATTTCAATACTCCCGAAGCGATAGCTGTCCTCGCAGAGTTGAGAAAAGAAATTAACAACAACAAGTCTACTGATCCAGAGCAGGCTAATCATCTGGGTAATATTTTAGTCAAGCTGGGTGAGATGCTTGGAATTTTACAGGAAGATCCACAGCAATTTTTGCAACAGGGTCAAGCGGGTTCAGAGAATAATCTGACCGATCAGCAGATTGAGGAATTGATCCAGGAACGCAACCATGCTCGTGATAACAAGGATTGGGCTGAGTCTGACCGTATTCGAGACTTGTTCAAGGAACAAGGTATCGTGCTTGAAGATGGAGCCAAGGGCACGCAATGGCGTCGACAATAGAATATCCAATCAGCGTTTTTTTTTGAGTTGTTATTGATGTGACATCTGTGTCAGTATAACTTGAATAACTCGTACATCGGCGACTTTTTTCGCTGTTAACCGCAGAGTCAAATCATGTCTGAAAGTACTGCTGATACACACGCCTCTTTTCTGCAATTAAAAGAACATTTGCAAACGGTCATCGTTGGGCAGTCTGAACTGCTTGATCGTTTAATGATTGGCTTGCTGACGGCCGGTCATATTTTACTGGAAGGCCCACCTGGGCTGGCGAAAACAACGGCTGTCAATGCGCTGGCCAGTGGCGTCCAGGCAAGTGCCCAACGGATTCAATTCACGCCGGATTTAATGCCTGGCGATCTAACCGGTTCCGAAATCTATGATGCAGGAAAAGGGGAATTCAAATTTGTTCCCGGTCCTCTATTTCATGACATCATTCTGGCCGACGAAATAAATCGCGCCCCACCAAAAGTACAGTCCGCCTTGCTTGAGGCAATGCAGGAGCATCAAGTGACGGTGAATGGTGTGACCCGAAAGTTACCTGAATTGTTCCTGGTTATGGCGACACAAAATCCGCTAGAGCAAACCGGAACTTATCCATTGCCTGAAGCACAACTTGACCGTTTTTTATTGCATGTTGTTATAGGCTATCCTACTGCCGATGAAGAATGGCAGATATTGCAGCGTGATAAACGTCTGCACCTCGATCCTGCTGGCGAGCCGTCATCGGTGATAAGTCCTGAGCTTGTGAAGCGCGCGCGCGAACAGGTTAATCGCATTCATATTGAGGAAAGTGTAGAACGTTATATTATAGAAATAGTTACAGCGACGCGTGATGTCGGTCGGTTGATTCCGGAGTGGCAAGGCTATATCGATATTGGGGCATCCCCGAGAGCCACCCTGGCTGCTGTCCGTGCAGCCGGTGCGCATGCTTATCTGCAAGGGCGAGACTTTATAACACCTGATGACGTCGTTGAAATACTGCCTGATGTTTTGCGTCATCGTCTGATTTTGTCATACTCAGCTGAAACCCAGCAGATTTCAAAAGATATGATTGTTCGAAAAATTATTGAAACTGTCAACATGCCCTGAACTGCATCATGAGAAATCTGTTTGCCTTCAATACAAAACAACTGATAGAGCAGCCTATTCTGTCTGAAAAGCAACTTCATGAGTTATTCATTACGGGAGTAGCTGATCGCTCAAAGCGTTTACAGCTTGATCAAATCGGACAGTCTTATAGTGGTTTGCGTCCCACTCTTCGTCGTGGCAGTGGTCTGGATTATGATGACAGCCGTCATTACCAGCCAGGAGATGACCTAAGGCACATTAATTGGCGGCAAACAGCCAAGACATCACAAATATTTACTCGAATTTTTACTGAAGAACATGAGCCTACGGTGATACTGATACTGGATAGACGTACACCGATGCGTTTCGGTACACGAGAACGGTTAAAGGTAACGCGTGCTGCTGAATTATGTTGCTACCTGGCCGGCCATTATCAAGCCAATGGTTTTGCAGTCGGGTTATTACTGATGCAACAACAGACGCAACTGCTGAAGCCTTTGAACGACCGACGAAAAATACTGGAGTATCTTCACAGAGCCGTGCAAGCCTGTCCCCCAATGATAGAAGACGATAACGAGTCCAGCTTATTGGCTGCGTTTACACAACTACAGCATCGGGGCTATAAAGGTGTGCAGCTAGTTGTTATGAGTGATTTCCATGATCTTGGAATTGAAGATCGCGATAGTCTTGCAGCAATCAACCGAACAAACTCATTGCATTTTTATCAAGTGATCGATCCAGTTGAAGTCAATTTACCAGAGGCAGGGGTATGGATGCTTGCGGGAGGTCAGCTTGGTGAAAACATCAGGTTCGATGCAAATGACGTAACATTACGCCAGCAGTATGAACAACAGATGAAAGCGCATTTCAGTGACCTCGAAAAGTTATGCAGTGAAAACCGGATCCCTTACCTACAGGTTATGTCTGAAATGCCACAATCACAAACTATTCATATGATCCAACATGGTTGACAAGGCAAAGAATCTAGCTGGTATACAAGATATTATTGAGCCTGATGCTATTCAAGCTGCACAACATACTGACTGGTCTATGGCAGCAATTATATTACTCATAGCAATCGCTTTCTTATATCTGACCTACCGATGGAAAACACCTGTCGCCAGAGCGCGTCGACGTTATAAAACGATTCACAAACATCAGGGAATCTGGTCAGCAGAGGTGATAGGCATGGAATTAAAGAACATTCTGTCTGATCTATCGCTGGCTAAAGAAATACCGCATGAAGATATTTATAACCCCTATCATCAAGCCTATGAACTTTGCAATCAGTTGCGCTTTTCTGGTGTTTCGCAACAGCCCGATACAATTCAGCAAGCTCTTCAAGCTATACAAAAAGTCCTCTGGCCAGATAATTGAACAGTAACAACATGATTTCGCAATTTCAGTTAAGCGATCCTCTGTGGCTGCTGTTACCTGTCGTTGTATTTATTTTACTGATTTTTATGCGTTTATTTTTTACAGGTAAAGTTTATTTCCAGCTGCCTGATGTGCTGTCCAGCTGGCAGCGCAGTTACTATCACCCCAAAGCAAAACTCATAGCGCAATTACTTAAAGCGCAAGTTAGCGGTTTAAAAAAAACGCGATTGAGTCATAAGCTTTTACTTTGGCTGGGTATCTGTTTCTTGAGCCTGGCGCTGGCACGTCCCGAATGGATTCGTGAGCAATGGCAGCAGCCGGTATCGTATCGTGACATTGTTTTCGTGGTCGACACATCCGTCAGCATGCTGCAACGGGACTACCTTGCCAATGACCAGCGTGTGGATCGTATGACGTTACTAAAAGGTGTGCTCAATCGATTTATTACGCGTTTACCTGATGACAATGTCTCGATCATTGTCTATGCCGATGAAGCCTATACCTTGTTTCCCCTCACGCAGGATCATGACTTTGCCAGAGCGATGTTAGCGAGGATCAAGACTGGGCTGGCAGGCCGAAGTTCCGCATTAGGTAATGCTATTGCCCGTGCGATACATGAAATAGAACAATCCACATCGCAGCAGCGGATGCTTATTCTGTTTACTGATGCGACTCGCTTGACAGGAAACATTGATATCAGCGTCGCGACCGAAATGGCACGCCAGTCCGGCATCAGAATCTATACTGTCGCAATTGGTGCCCGAAGTTCAGAGGCTGCAGAGGAAACCTATGCAGGCTTGATTTATGCGCCTGCGGATATAGATCGTTTGCAAGCCATCGCAAACCATACCAATGGCCGATTTTACTGGGCGGGTGACACAAAAACCTTAAATAATGCCATTCAGGATATCAACAAACTGGAAGCCCAGGTAGAACGAGTCAAGACTATCAAGATTAGCGAACCGTTATATCAATGGCCTCTGCTATTCGCAGTTCTATGTTTGACTGCCTTACAGCTATCACGTTTTCGAAAGCAGGCTGCCTGATGAGTGAAATAACCTGGCAGTTTATTGAATTAAGGCAACCATGGTGGTTAATACTGGCTTTGCAGCCGTTGCTGATTCGCTTCTTCGTTGCCTTGCTGCATCGCCAAAACAGTTCGCGTTATGCGGATGAAAAACTACTGCCATGGGCAGTGCGCCAACGTGACGTTGTTAGTAGTCACTGGTTAAGGTTTGGATTATTACAATTATTCTGGGTCTTAATCGCTATCAGTATGGCGGGACCCAGGATACCAGACACGACGGTACCTACATCGAGTTCAGCGCGTTCCGATATTATGATGGTCATTGATATGTCTCATTCAATGACTGCCACCGATATTCAACCGGAACGGTTTAGTCGGGTGCGCAGCGAAGTGTTTCATATCCTTGAAAAGAATAACACTGACCGTATCGGAATTATCGTCTACGCAGGCGACGCATACTTGCTCAGTCCGTTGACCTGGGATCGACAGATGAGTCGGTTTTTTCTGGAAAGTATCAAGATTGGTATGCTGCCAACTGAAGGTAGTCATGTACAAACGGCAATCAAGCTGGCGAATAGACAGTTACAGGACAGTGCGACAGGCACCATTTTTCTGT
>Ga0316205_10004840_pt1 | contig 11510 bp, 9 predicted proteins | sample 3monthpyrite_MG_FD_204941 | JGI IMG/M metagenome (GOLD analysis project Ga0316205, IMG submission 204941) | Microbial mat bacterial communities from mineral coupon in-situ incubated in ocean water Damariscotta River, Maine, United States -... | ecosystem: Environmental > Aquatic > Marine >... | reverse complement strand
ACTTTATTGTTTGGCGCTAATAATGGAATGTTGGTTGGGCTACTTAACAATCGGTTTTCGTCTGACAGCGCTCCCCAAACCCCACGAACACTGATTATTTCACGTAAATTTAATTTCCGTAATAACGGAATTCTAGAAAAAAAACGACCATTAAAATTATGTTCTAAATGTAATGACGCATAAGTATCGGTCACAAACTCATAATAATCAAGCTGGGAAAAAGTGTTGTAAATAGAGAAATACGATTGATTTCCCGGAATAACATTCAATAAGCCTAATGGTACTTCTCCAAAAGTCTTACCAAGTTCTAAAGTAGTATACAATCTGCCAAAACCACCAATTTGCCATGGCTGTATATATGAAAACTGTACTTTAGTATAATTAAAATCACTATTAAATATGCTTTTATCTCCCACACTCACTTGTGCAAAAACACGAGCAAAATCATCATTAGCTTCATAGCGTTCTACTCCAAACCCAGTCATTTTCCTGCCAGGGAAATAAGACATTGAAAACGAGGTTTCAAATTGTTTTATTTCCGATGACACCCCCGAAACAGCATCTGCATCTAAATAATCTAAACTAAAGGTTGGTGACGCTGAAGATAATGTTCTGTGATTTCCGCTAAGCCTAAATACAATGTTTCGCCAAGGCTCCAATTCTATCGCTGCACTTGTTAAGTTTATAGCTGTTAATTTATCGTTAGTTCCTGAACTAACTACGGATGATGATGCCAAGCTTCGGCCTAATACATCTGAAGATGTTGTCAAACTTGCTCCTATCTGCTCTACATCACGACGGTTACCACCCGAAATTATAAGTCTACTCTTTTTGTCTAACAACCATTTTCCAGAGATCCCATATTTAAACTTATCGTCTTTAAATCCATAAGCCAAAAAGCCTTCTAAACGCCATATATCATTCCGTCCAAAATAGGTTCTCACTCCTGTTCTTAATCTTAAACCTTCTACTTCATTAAATCCAAAGGTGGAAAAAATAGGGCCGTAATCTAATGGCAATGTGTTAAACTCAATATATCCTGAAGACAAGATGCTTCCTAAATTATATAGGCGTTTAAACTTCTTTACTGTTTTAAGTGTATCTAACATTTTATACACTCCAAGCTCGTCTTTATTAAGTTTCTCTAAGCGGTTAGTATCCCAAAATTCTTGGTCTCTATCATATACATCCTTATCATAGTAATACACTTCTTCGTCATAGAATTTTTTATCCTTTTTGACATCGAACATATAATTATTAAACAACGTGGTTCGTTTACCATAAACTCCTCTCGACTTTTCCTTTTTACTGAATGCAAAATCAGACATCATATAATCACGCTTGACAAGAAATAATGAGTCGTTTAAAACTTCAAACTCTTGTTCTATATAAATCTCCTTTACCCAGTTTATATTAGCACTTTTTGTAGCCTGAAGATTGATTTCTTTAATAGCATAAGTAGAATCGTTAACCCAAAAATCGCCCTTAAAGGTTAATTCATTTTTTCGTCTAGGATAATAAATAATATTATAACACCATTTATCTCCTATGAATGCACTATCAGACAATACATAATTATAGGTGTTAATTCCTGTTCTTGAAAGTGGACTTACAAAACTCTTATCAAAAAACTTTAAATAATTATCATAGACATTATAATCAGAATACAAATCATCAACAAAGTCTATTATAACTTGATTATCGTTAAACCCCGAGTTTTTGTTTCCTTGTAGAACTTCTTTTTCTTTGTTAGCTGTATTATCACCATATACTTTAGAAACGGCCTCGTTAATAAACATTGGCAAGTATGTTTTACCAGTAACTCTAGAAGTATCTACTTGGTCAAAAACGAACTCCATACCTCTAAAGATCTTACTTTTTATCAAGGCGCTATCAATAGTATTAATATCGAATTCTACTTTCTCGTATTTATCGTATTCGTATTGCTTAAACTGTTTTAATCCGTTTTTACGTTTGTGCTCCCAAACTTTACGAAGAATATCTATGGCAGGATTGTTTTTTTTGGATTGCTTCCCCGTTACAATAAGTACTGTGCCTAGTTCTGCTGCTGTATCTTTTAAAGTGAATTTTAGATTATAGTTTACTTTTTTGTCTAGCTTTATCTCCAACGTTTCATAACCTACAAATGAAATAATTATAGTATTCCAATCTTGGTCAGATTCTAAATAAAATCGACCATTTTCATTTGAAATAGTTCCTTCTGAAGATCCTTTAAACACAATATTTGCAAACGAAACGGGCTCATTATTTGAATCTATTACATGACCACTAATTTTGGTTTGTGCAAAAACAGATGCGATTCCGAAGAAAAACAATAAGCCTAAAAGTGTATTTTTCATATTTAACCAAAAACTTCATCAACAATCGTGCTAATGAAGTTTATATAACGTAAAAAATTGTGTTTATTTTATTTGTACATTACCTTTTTTACCGCTTTTACAACATCATTGCTGTTCGGCAACCACTCTGCTAATAAAACTGGTGAATATGGTGCAGGGGTATCTGCAGTATTAATTTTTTCAATTGGAGCATCTAAATAATCAAAGGCTTGAGATTGCACTTGATATGTGATTTCGGTCGATACATTCCCAAAAGGCCATGCCTCTTCTAATATCACTAATCTGTTCGTCTTCTTTACAGAATCTAAAACAGCGTTAATATCTAACGGACGTACTGTACGTAAATCAATAATCTCACAAGAAATACCTTCTTTTTCTAACTCGTCAGCTGCTTTGTAAGCCTCTTTAATAATTTTTCCGAAAGACACGATGGTTACATCTGTACCTTCGCGCTTAATATCTGCAACACCAATTGGCAATATATATTCACCTTCAGGAACTTCGCCTTTATCGCCATACATTTGTTCACTCTCCATAAAAATCACAGGATCATCATCACGAATGGCTGCTTTTAATAAGCCTTTTGCATCATAAGGATTTGATGGAACAATAACTTTAAGTCCTGGCGTGTTCGCAAACCAACTTTCAAATGCTTGAGAATGTGTTGCCCCTAATTGCCCTGCAGATGCTGTTGGACCACGAAATACTATTGGGCATTTAAACTGCCCGCCTGACATTTGTCTAATCTTTGCTGCATTATTAATAATTTGATCAATACCAACTAACGAAAAGTTAAAAGTCATATACTCCACAATAGGTCTATTACCAGTCATGGTCGATCCCACCGCAATACCACCAAAACCAAGCTCAGCAATTGGCGTATCTAAAACACGTTTCGGCCCAAACTCATCTAACATCCCTTTTGACGCCTTATATGCTCCATTATATTCAGCAACCTCTTCTCCCATTAGGTAAACACTTTCGTCTCTACGCATTTCTTCGCTCATTGCTTCACAAACTGCTTCTCTAAACTGAATTGTTTTCATGTACTACGTTTTATAAGAACAGCAAAAATAAACAATAATTGGAAAACTATTAGTCAAACTTTATGGGAATAATTTCCTATGCATGCATAGGAAATTATTAGAATTTTGATTACCTTCGTACCCTTGAAAATTTAATCTAAAATAAAATGAAAATATTAGTGTGTATCAGTCATGTCCCTGACACAACTTCAAAAATTAATTTTGCTGAAGGAGACACAAAATTTGACCCCAATGGCGTTCAATTTGTAATTAACCCAAATGATGAATTTGGTTTAACTAGAGCCATGTGGTTTAAGGAAAAACAAGGTGCATCTGTAGATGTAGCAAACGTAGGAGGCCCAGAAACGGAACCTACTTTGCGTAAAGCATTGGCTATTGGAGCAGATAGTGCCATTCGTGTAAACACCGCTGCTACAGATGGCTTTGCTGTTGCAAAACAATTAGCCAAAGTCGTGCAAGATGGTGGTTATGACTTGGTCATTGCCGGACGTGAATCTATAGATTATAATGGCGGTATGGTTCCTGGAATGTTAGCGGGATTAATTGATGCTAATTTTGTAAACAACTGTATTCATCTTGAAATCGATGGTGATAATGCTACGGCGTCTAGAGAAATTGATGGTGGAAAAGAAACTGTTAATACTTCATTACCTTTAGTAATTGGAGGGCAAAAAGGATTGGTTGAAGAAAGCGATTTACGCATTCCAAATATGCGTGGTATCATGATGGCAAGAAAGAAACCTTTAATGATAATTGAACCGATTGATGCTAATGCAGAAACTGCTTCGGTTAAGTTTGAAAAACCAGCCCCAAAAGGTGCGGTAACTTTGGTTTCGCCAGACAATTTAGATGAATTAGTAAACCTGCTTCATAATGAAGCTAAGGTGATTTAAAAAATAAAATTCTAATCTTCAAAACCCAAATACCAAGCTTTTGGAATTTGGTGCTTGAAATTTAAAATATTGACAAAGATGTCCGTTTTAGTATATACAGAATCAGAACAAGGAAAATTTAAAAAAGCAGCCCTCGAAGTTGCATCTTATGCAAAAGCAGTTGCAAACCAAATGGAAACAACCGTTACCGCAATTACATTTAATACAGGTGACGCTTCAGAATTAGGGAACTATGGTGTAGATAAAATATTAAACGTCTCCAACGCAGACGGTTTTAATGCAAAAATATATGCAGACGCGATTAAGCAAGCTGCAGAAAAAGAAGGCGCAAAGGTTGTTATAGTGAGCTCAAGTGCAGATAGCAAGTACTTAGCACCGCTTTTAGCCGTTGGCTTAAATGCTGGTTATGCATCAAACGTGGTCGAAGCACCAACAAGTACTTCACCATTTACCGTAAAACGTACTGCATTTACAAACAAAGCTTTTAATTTAACAGAGATAACTACCGATGTGAAAGTTATTGGAGTATCTAATAATGCATTCGGGTTAGTAGAAAGCACTGGTAGCGCAGCTGCAGAAAATTTCTCCCCAACTTTAGCAGCATCTAACATTAGTGTAGCATCTGTTGACAAGGCTACAGATAAAGTATCTATTGCCGATGCAGAAATCGTGGTATCTGGAGGTAGAGGCTTAAAAGGCCCTGAAAACTGGGGAATGATTGAAGAACTAGCAAGTGTTTTGGGAGCAGCAACTGCCTGTTCTAAACCAGTATCAGATTTAGGATGGAGACCACATAGCGAACACGTTGGTCAAACCGGGAAACCTGTAGCTTCAAATTTATATATCGCCATAGGTATTTCTGGAGCCATTCAGCATTTAGCAGGAATTAATGCTTCTAAAATAAAAGTTGTAATTAATACTGATGCCGATGCACCTTTCTTTAAAGCGGCCGATTATGGTGTTGTTGGGGATGCTTTTGAAGTTGTACCTCAGCTAATTGAAAAATTAAAAGAATTTAAAGCACAAAACGCATAATTTTTTTAACTTTAAATATCAGAAGGACTGTTTAAATTACACTTTATAGAAAACTTAACTTTTAAGCGAATTTAATAGTGTGTTCATCCTAAATTTGCCAAAAGCAGTTGGTAAAGTCCTATTTTAAACAGTTCTTTGTGTTTTAATAATTATGAGTTTAGTTCGTCTTAATATAAAAGGTATTTCTTATAGTCAAACGCAAAATGGGGCCTACGCACTCATTTTAAGCGAAGTAGATGGTGACCGAAAACTACCTATAGTTATCGGAGCCTTTGAAGCACAATCTATTGCTATCGCATTAGAAAAAGAAATAAAACCTCCAAGACCGCTTACACACGATTTATTTAAAAATTTCTCAGACCGATTTGATATTGTTGTAAAACAAGTGATTATTCACAAACTTGTTGACGGCGTTTTCTATTCCAGTTTAATTTGTGAGCGTGATAAAATTGAAGAAATTATAGATGCAAGAACAAGTGATGCAATTGCTTTAGCACTTCGATTTAATGCGCCTATTTTTACCTATAAAAATATTTTAGACAAAGCAGGAATCTATTTAAAGGTAAATCCAAATAAGGAGGATGAAATTGAAGACAATATCTTAATGGATGAAGTTTTAGCCGAAGAAATTGAAACCTCAATACCTCTAGATAACTACAAAAGTAAAACTCTTGAAGAGTTGAACGCCATGCTTGATAAAGCTGTTACAAACGAAGATTATGAAGTTGCAGCGAGAATACGCGACGAAATATCAAAGCGCTAAAACACCACACAAATACACAATCAAGGATGATAAAATAAATGCTTATCTTGTCCGAGAAAAATTTTAAAACACATGAAAAAATGTTTCATAGCTATTGCAGCTATTTTTTTTGGAATAAGTTCACTTATTGGTCAAAACTTAGAAAAAGAATGGCAATTTGAAGCCATACAAAATGAAGCTGGTGAGCAACTGTTTTCAATAAACACCAAAACAGATGTTTTATCTTTAACCAAAGGCGAATTCTCTTATACACTTGAAGCAAAAAACAACCTCAAAGCTGCAGGAGACTACATATATCAAAACAATTTACTCGTATTTTATTACAGTCAACCAAACGACACCATTCGCAAATATAAAATATCCCAACTTACAGATTCAACTTTAGTATTTACAGAAAAAGGGATTAATTATAAGTTCAAAGCTCAAAAATCTGAAACTCAATCTGTTATTGCTACTGTCCATTCAGAAGGCATGATACTACCTAGCCAAGGTATATCCTTTAACAGTATTTGGAGAGGAGTTTTAGGAATGATTTCTTTAATATTTATTGCCTTTTTATTTAGTAGTAATAGAAGAGCCATTAACTGGAAAACTGCGGGTATTGGCTTAACTCTTCAACTCGTTATAGCAATAGGCGTTTTAAAAATACCTTTTATACAGTCTGTATTTGAAGCCATTGGAAAATTATTTGTGAAAGTACTTGATTTTACAAGAGCTGGAAGTCAATTTTTATTTGAAGGATTGGTAGTAGATATGGATACCTTCGGGTTTATTTTTGCATTTCAAGTATTACCAACAATTCTATTCTTTTCAGCACTGACCTCCGTTTTATTTTATTTGGGTATTATTCAAAAAGTTGTTAAAGCCTTTGGGTGGTTACTCTCTAAACTATTGAAGATTTCTGGAGCAGAAAGTTTAAGTGTTGCGGGTAATATATTTTTAGGACAAACCGAAGCACCTTTACTTATAAAGGCCTATTTAGAAAAAATGAATAAGTCTGAAATGCTATTAGTTATGATTGGTGGCATGGCAACGGTTGCTGGTGCAGTTTTAGCAGCGTATATAGGATTCTTAGGTGGCGATGACCCCGTATTGAGATTACAATATGCCAAACACCTTTTAGCAGCATCGGTTATGGCAGCACCGGGTGCTATTGTGGTTTCAAAAATACTATATCCTCAAACTGAAGCTGTAAATACTGACGTTTCTGTTTCCCAAGATAAAATTGGGACAAATATTCTTGACGCTATTGCCAACGGGACAACCGAAGGATTAAAATTAGCAGTTAATGTTGGCGCTATGTTATTGGTTTTTGTAGCTTTTATTGCAATGTTCAACTATGGGTTTTTCAAAATTGGAAGTCTTACAGGGATGAATACATGGATTGTAGAAAACACGCCATATGATGGACTATCTTTAGAATTTATTCTTGGCTATACATTCGCACCATTAATGTGGCTCATTGGGATTGCTAAAGAAGATATGGCTCTAATGGGGCAGTTACTAGGCATTAAACTTGCTGCAAGTGAGTTTGTTGGATATATACAACTAGCCGATTTAAAGAACGTGGCAAATGCAACACATCTTACCTATAACAAATCGATAATCATGGCAACCTATATGCTTTGTGGGTTTGCAAATTTTGCTTCTATAGGTATTCAAATTGGTGGTATTGGTTCTTTGGCTCCAGGACAACGCAAAACCTTATCTAAATTCGGAATGAAAGCGCTTATTGGAGGGACTTTAGCTTCTCTTATTTCTGCAACTATTGCAGGAATGATTCTAGGATAATAATTTCCTGTTTGGTAATTGAACACTCGTGCTGAGTTTAGTTGAAATAAAGGAGAAATCTCATCAATTTTAGTTAATAACTTTATAACATATATAAATATCAATTATATTAAATCTGATGGTTTTTTTTAATTTTATCTCCAGATTTTGTCATTTCATTCAAAATGATAAATCACATTATTTATAGTAATTTTTAAAAAGATTTCTGCCTGCGCAGGAAGCGTTATGAAACAATATTTAGACCTAGTAAAACACGTTTTAGAAAACGGCAATGAAAAAGGAGACCGTACAGGAACTGGTACAAAAAGCGTATTTGGACACCAGATGCGTTTTGATTTAAGTGAAGGGTTTCCGATGGTAACTACAAAAAAACTACACTTAAAATCTATTGTTTATGAATTGCTATGGTTTTTAAAAGGTGATACCAATACCAAATACTTAACGGAAAATGGCGTCAGAATATGGAATGAATGGGCAGATGAGAATGGTGACCTTGGCCCTGTTTACGGACACCAATGGCGTAATTGGAACAGTGATGAAATAGACCAAATTAAAGAGATTATAAAAACCTTAAAAACGAATCCAAATAGCAGGCGCATGCTTGTCTCAGCATGGAATCCTTCGGTGTTACCAGATACCTCTGTTTCTTTTAGCGAAAATGTTGCTAATGGCAAAGCCGCTTTACCGCCTTGTCATGCATTCTTTCAGTTTTATGTGGCCGATGGGAAACTATCTTGTCAGCTCTATCAACGTAGCGCCGATATTTTTCTTGGCGTACCATTCAATATTGGCTCTTATGCTTTATTTACAATTATGATGGCTCAAGTCTGCGGTTACGAAGCCGGAGAATTTATTCATACGTTTGGAGATGCCCATATTTATAGTAACCACTATGAACAACTAGAATTACAATTATCGAGAGATACACGACCATTACCAAAAATGATTCTAAACCCAGAAGTTAAAGATATTTTCGACTTTACCTTTGAAGATTTCACTTTGGTAGATTACAACCCACATCCACATATTAAAGGCGTCGTTGCTATATAATTATGTTTGGGAAAAAGAAACACATACCACAAATAGACACTGAGCAATTGGAGCTCATTCAAAATGCGCAACGTCGTATCAAACAAAAGAAGCGTCTGTATATTCATTTTGTAATATTTCTTATTGGTTCTCTCTTTTTAATTCTTGCAAACCTGACGCTTGGCATTGGAAAAGACGTGAAATTTTTTGACATTAATTGGTTTGTATTTGCCATTTTTGGTTGGTTGTTTTTGTTTTTATATCATGCATTCAATGTCTTTATCACCCATAAATTTATGGGTAAAGATTGGGAGAAACTTCAATTAGACAAACTAGTAACACTGCAACAACAGCGTATTGAAAAATTAAAAAATAAGTTTGTTAAAGAAGAAACCCATATAGCTAAGAGTGAAGCGTATAATGAATCAATCAACACCACTAAAAAAGCTAATGAACTTACAGTTATTGTTGCAGCTGGAGAAAACGATGCTATCGGGAAAGACAACAAACTCATTTGGCATTTAAGTGACGATTTAAAACGATTTAAAAACCTTACGAACGGGCATCATATTATCATGGGACGTAAAACTTTTGAGAGTTTCCCAAAACCATTACCAAATAGAACCCATATTGTAATTACCAGACAAGTTAATTATGAAGTTCCAAATGGTGTTATAGTAGTTAACTCACTTGAAGACGCCATTGATGCAGTCAAAAGTGATAAGCAACCTTTTGTCATTGGAGGCGGTGAAATTTACAAACAAGCGATGCCTCTGGCCAATAAAATTGAAATTACTAGAGTACATCATTCGTTTGAAGCTGATACGTTTTTTCCTAAGATTGACACTGCAGTTTGGAGAGAAACCTCAAATAAATTCAATGATAAAGATGACAAGCATGATTATGCCTTTTCTTTTTTAACTTACGAAAGAAAATAGTAGCAAGTTAAAACGTATTCCTAATTTAAAAATTCGAAATATTTTTTCATAGGCTGAAAATAATGTTCATCCCAACCTTTTATGTAGTGCTCGCCAGATTCTGGCACGTTAGTATGCTTTAAGGTCAACGTCGTTTCCTCTCCATTTTCTGAAAGAAAAACTTCAATTTGAGAATCTCCTTCTTGGTCTTCAAAATTTGAACTTCTCCAAGTTTGAACAATTTTACTGTATGGCTCCAAAACTAAGTTTTCACCCTTAATGTACCCATCCCAAACCGTAAAATTATCGCCTACTTTATCTGAAACAAAAGCTGTTCCGCCGGTCATTTTAGTATGCCCTTGAGTACTTAACCATGCTTTATAAATTTGTTTTGCTGTCGCTTTAATAATGGTTGTAACTGTAAATTCCATAATTCGTTTTATATCTCTTAAATTTAACCTATTTAATAGATTAACCATCTTCACAATCAATATTTATTTTATTCCTATTTTTGCAGCAACAAAACAAAAAAACAATGAACGCATATATATTCCCTGGTCAAGGAGCTCAATTTACGGGAATGGGTCTAGACCTTTATGAAAACTCCCCTTTGGCTCAAGAACTATTTGAAAGCGCCAATGATATTTTAGGTTTTTCAATTACCGACACCATGTTTGAAGGTACCCCAGAAGCGCTTAAAGAAACCAAAGTTACGCAACCGGCTATCTTTTTACACTCCGTAATTTTAGCTAAAACTTTAGGAGATAGTTTCAAGCCAGATATGGTTGCCGGTCATTCTCTTGGTGAATTTTCGGCACTTGTAGCCAACGGCACTTTAAACTTTGAAGACGGATTAAGATTAGTTTCTCAACGCGCTTTAGCCATGCAAAAAGCTTGTGAATTACAACCAAGCACAATGGCTGCCGTATTAGGGTTAGAAGATAATATTGTTGAAAAAATTTGTGCTACAACTGATGGCATTGTAGTTGCTGCCAACTATAATTGCCCAGGGCAGCTTGTGATTTCAGGTGAAATTGACGCCATTAATTCGGCTTGTGAAACACTTAAAAACGAAGGTGCTCGCCGTGCACTAGTATTACCAGTTGGAGGTGCTTTTCACTCGCCACTAATGGAACCTGCTCGTGAAGAATTGGCAAATGCTATTGAAAACACAACATTTAGTAATCCTAACTGCCCAATTTATCAAAACGTAACAGCTAATGCAGTAAATGATGAAGCAGCAATTAAAACAAATCTAATCTCTCAATTAACTGCCCCTGTGCGTTGGACACAATCTGTACAGCAAATGCTTGCCGATGGTGCCACTCATTTTATCGAAGTTGGCCCAGGAAAGGTTCTACAAGGTTTAGTACGTAAAATAAATAGAGAAGCACAAACGGCTTCTGTAACTTTTGAAACAGAAGTATAAATGAAATTATCTCGTACCGTATATATTATTCTTTTAATTATTGGAAATATTGCTGCTGATCAAATTTCTAAAGTCTTAGTTAGAAGCAAAGTCGCGTTTGGAAGTCAATCAGAAATCATCGGTGATTATCTAACATTACATAATGTAGAAAACTCTGGTGCCTTTCTTGGTATGGGAAGTGATTTAAACCCAACTGTAAAGATTATCGTATTATTAATTTTACCCATTGTTGTATTAGCGCTTGTAT
>Ga0316205_10004838_pt1 | contig 11513 bp, 13 predicted proteins | sample 3monthpyrite_MG_FD_204941 | JGI IMG/M metagenome (GOLD analysis project Ga0316205, IMG submission 204941) | Microbial mat bacterial communities from mineral coupon in-situ incubated in ocean water Damariscotta River, Maine, United States -... | ecosystem: Environmental > Aquatic > Marine >... | reverse complement strand
GCAAACTATACGTATTTGCAGATAAAAATGTATCCCTGGAGAGTGATGAGAATATACAAATCATCCGGGTTGCAGACACAGATGATACGATTGCCCCCATGATATTTACCATACCGCTACAATTGTTGTCATATCATGTAGCTGTACTAAAAGGCACCGACGTAGACCAGCCACGTAACCTCGCTAAATCAGTAACCGTTGAGTAAGTATGGTTTTTAATCAAAGGCTTGTGTTTCTTCATAATAAAGAATTGAAAAATATAATTATAATTTGAAAAAATGTATTAGGCGTTATATTAAAGTTTTGAAATTCTATCGTTAGTGTTCTGAGTAATTAAAGTCGAAAACTGATCAGAAGTATTACGCCTGTCGGGAACAGTGTGCAAGTTGCAGAGCCAGCTAGTACTTTTAGCAGATGTGCATGAAAGCATAGTTTGGCCGTTTTGTCCTGACTATGGTTACATGAAAGTAATGTCTGTCCGCTACCGGCCAACAGCAGATGTTCAGCCATTTTTCGTAAATGACCGCTGTTCAGCGGAAGCAGCCAAAATCAATTAGGCTACGTTCGGCCAGAAGCCGTCATTCTACTTAGACTAATAATCTGTAGGTATTTCTGAACATAAAGTACATTTTTCATATTAAATAGTTTAGAGAGTTTATTCATTTATTACACATAACGACGTCGGTAACCGGCGTGAGTGTCCGAGTTACTCGACCGTGTTAAGTGCAATAACAGCTCATTGTTTATTATGCTCTCCCGCATTTACAGGACTATACTATCTTGTTCATCAAATACATTAGCACTATAAATCACTACTTTGTTTCGGCCTGTTTGTTTTGCATGATAAAGTGCCCGGTCAACATTATTCAATATTTGCATCAGTGACACATCCTGATCCGATGACAATTCATAAACACCCGCAGAAATAGTCTGAGGGCCAGGAAATCCCAAGGTATCTGAATGCAATCTTTTGATTGCGATCCGGATACGTTCAGCTACTTCGTGACAATCACTCAAACTTGTATGGGGACAGATAACAATAAATTCTTCACCACCATATCGACTACCAAAATCTGTGTCCCTAATTTCTTCCATAATACATTTCGCAACGGCTTTTAGTGTTTTATCACCAACTGCATGGCCATAAGAATCATTTACTTTTTTAAAATGATCTAAATCCAGCATTACAAGACAAATTTTTTCCTGATAACGTTTATGCAGAGCCATTAACTCGTTCAGTTTTTTAATTAGATAATGACGATTATAGAGGCCTGTAAGGTTATCACGAAAAGCAAGCTGCTCTATCTTCTCAGTATATTTTCCAAGAATGTAACCAAAAAGACTAAATAATACCAAAGAGAAAATTTCTGTGTAAATTAACGTTAAGTAAAAGGAATCATTTATCGAACTAGAGAATAACTTAACAAAAAACCATTCTCCTAAAGGACCTGTGAAGCTTAATAAAACACCAAGAGTCGCATACTGCCATCTTCTTCGTTTTAAGCTACTTAATAGACTATTTTTTGGTATCAGTTTCATGAACCGCCATGACTTAGAGAGACTCTTGAGTTTTACACCTAACGTCCGAAATAAGTGGCGGAGCGTTTTTCCGAAGCCCAAGCCACCGCTTTTTGCTGGCGAACTTGGTTGACTTGTTATACATTGTTGCCTCTGTAACTATGCTTAATAAACCAATAACAACCTCCTAAAGAGATAATAATAATGCCTAAGCCTATTATTGCTAAGGGATCATATTTTTCTAGATCTAGTAAAATCACCTTTCGAGAAACAGCTATAACCGCCACCAATAAAACAATCTCTGCATGTATGACATTATCTTTGAAATACATTTCTATTGTCTCTACAAGCTCAAATCCAATGAGAATAATAAAAAAGAAACCAAAGATTTTAAACATTTCATCTATTTCAAGAAAAAGCACATCATCTGTTGGATCAAATAAATCTAAATAAAGAATTATACCGAGCTCTGCTATCGCAATAGCAACAATTAAAGCCATCAGAATAAGAACAATAAACGACATCCATTTTTTTGCAGTATGAATTAAAGAAACAGCTTTATCGATGTTTTTACTCACTAAATATATACTCCTTTTTCTGTATAACGTTGAAGCTGTGCGGCGTAAATGGAGCGCAGCGTAGTTTGCGTCCGAACGAGCGTTTTGTTAGACATTTTTTGCAAAACCCATAAGCCTAAAGCTTTAGTAGTATCTTTAACTGCCAGTTCTTTATCAAGCCCGTTATTGAATATATCTTGAAATCCAACCAATTCTTCCGGGGAACAACTTTTTAAATTCTTAAACCCCATGCTCCAGCGGGGGAAATCCCGTTGTTCAATTTCTTCCTCGACAAGTATTACATTGGCGTTGTTTCTTGAATCTCTAAGTATAGAATTATATATGTCATGAACATCTTCTTCTGCCCCTTCTAAAACTTGCATGAAAGTTGCATTGTCATAAAGAAGCATTCCTGTAACATTTTGTTTAATATTACGTGCGCGAGCTTGTCCCAATATCTCTATAAGATCGTGCGCGAGCTTGTCCCAATATCTCTATAAGATCGTGCGCGAGCTTGTCCCAATATCTCTATAAGATCATTTTCGGTCGGCCAGCTTGTTACGGAGCTTATATATATCAAATGTATCATTTGTTAATTCCCGTTTGAATATTCATGCCTAACAGTTATCTATACGGACCCGTGGATCCGTATAGTTATAATAATTTTTCTCTAATGAGAGCATATATCTTATTGTTTTTTATCAAACTTACGGTAACTATATCAGTATAGTACAACAAGCAAATCGGGACAGTCCATTGCAAATTTCACCACACTAAAAATGCGCTTAATAATGACGAAATTTAGTTTCTTAATGACTGCTTTTATATTATTTTGAGTTGATTCGTTCAGAGATGGCTTGCTGCAATGTGTTGCATTGACCTGTTGAAACCGCAGCCAGAAACAGTCACTCGACTGATGTTTTTAATTTAATGGGGAGCTATTAGTTAAAGAATGAGCCACAACTTCTTTCTTACTTACAGTTAATTTAGCACCAACTCTATACACCTCTTATTTCTACTGACAAAAGAATAATTGAACTTGTATTAAAGCAACTCAAGTTTAAATAACCCTTTATATAATTATATACTTTCAGTAACCGTGCATACTCGTGCATTAATTATTTACATCTGTGATCTTTTAGATCATCATTGAATTTACACATTAAAAACATATGTTAGTGACATGAGCATGATTTTGGACATAAATCTAAAAGCATATAAGCAAATGGCAGAATATAAAATAACAACTAATGGCTTTAGTATTGTGTTGCGTCTTGGAACGTTCCTGCTGATATGGTGGGTTCTGACCAATGGTATGGTTTCTTCATGGTGGTTTGGTGTGCCCGCTGTTTTACTTGCACTTATTACCAGCATTGCTCTAGTGCCACCTATGTCCTTAGTCTGGTATGAATGTATTAAGTTCGTACCCTTCTTCCTTAAAAATTCTTTAATTGGTGGTATAGATGTGGCTTGGCGCGCCTTTCATCCTCACTTGCCGATTGCTCCCGATCTCATTGAATATCCATTGAGATTACCCTCGGGACTATCGCAGGTCTTTATGGTTAATACGGTGAACCTGTTACCCGGAACACTGAGTGCCGCACTTGATGACAATACCTTGAAAATTCATGTGCTGGACAGTCAAAAAGATTTCTTCAGCGAGCTTGAAGAGGTGGAACAACACGTCGCTCGGATTTTCGGACTTTCCCTGAATATTACTTTAAAAGGTAAATCGAATGAAACGATTTAAAAATATTCTTTGTGTCGTAGATACCAAAACAGATTGTAAACACGCGTTGCAACGTGCCGTCGAGCTGGCAGAAAATAACCAAGCCAGCTTAGCCGTTGTTAATGTAATGTCTAATGACAAGGCTGGTATAGGTATGCCTGATGGTGGGCCGATCAGCGCTGATTTTCAGGCCGCGAGATTAAAAGTACATACTCAGGAAGTAGAAGAATTGCTTGAGCCTTATCGTGCACAGGTTGAAATCAATATCAGGATATTATACGGCACGCCTTTTCTGGAAATCATCCGCGAAGTACTCCGTAACAACCACGACCTGTTAATCAAATCACCTGAAACCCAAGACTGGCTAGACCAATTATTCGGCAGTGACGATATGCATCTGTTACGTAAATGCCCCTGCCCGGTCTGGCTCACCAAACCCGGTGCACCAAAAACCTACGGGCGCATTCTGGCTGCAGTTGATATTGACAAAACCTATCCGCAAGAAGAACAAGAAACACGACGCGAACTGAATCATCAGATTTTGGAAATCGCTAGCTCTCAGGCACTTTCAAACTTTGCCGAGCTGCATATTGTACATAGCTGGGAATCCATCAGTGAGAGCACTTTACGCAGCCCGTTTATCAACACACCCGAAGAAGAGATTGTGGCTTACATGAATGAAGTAAAAGAACTTCACTCAACAAGCCTAGATGCACTAATAAATGATGTCACTAACAACCTTGGGTCAGATGTTATGGATTATCTCAAACCCCAGAAACATATGATCAAAGGCAACGCTCGTAAAGAAATTCCGGCATTCGCTAAAAGTATTGAAGCAGACCTGATTGTTATGGGAACGGTCGGACGCACGGGGATTCAGGGATTCATTATGGGTAATACAGCAGAGACTATACTCAATCATATTGACTGTTCTGTGCTGGCAATCAAACCGCCAGGCTTCGAAACACCTGTCACTGTGATAGATTAATTTATCATGCAAACTCTTTATTTAGCACTGGCGCTTTTTTTACTGCTGAACCTCTGCGCTGGCATGTGGCGTATACTTCGCGGCCCGAGCATAGCTGATCGCATGTTGGCGGGACAATTATTCGGTACTACTGCTGTGGCCATTTTATTATTACTGGCACAGGCGACAGAAAATCCAGCCATCCGTGATGTCGCACTGGTGTTTGCCTTGCTAGCTGCAGTGACAGCCATCGCCTTCGTGCAACGAGCCTGGCCTAACCGAGAAGAAAAAAATGACAGTGATTAATTATCTCTCTGCTGCATTACTTATCTGCGGAGCGATCTTCTTTCTGGCCGGTACGCTGGGGCTGTTACGCTTTCCTGATGTATATTCTCGCCTACATGCGCTGACTAAAGCTGACAATTTGGGACTGGGACTGATAATAACGGGGCTAGTACTGCAAGCCGAAACATGGGCAACAGCGGGCAAATTGGTACTCATCTGGTTACTGGTTTTAGTCGCGGGTGCCGGCGTGGCCCACCTGATTGCAAACAAAGCATTACGCAAGGGAATTCGTATATGGAAACGATAACGCAGCTTAACTGGGGCTTCGATTTATTGTTGGGGCTCGGGCTGATAACGCTGGCCTCGTGGGCCCTGTTCTGCAACGACCTATTTGAAGGCGTTGTATTGTTTATTGCCTTTGGCCTGCTAATGTCGTTGCTTTGGGTAAGGCTAGATGCACCGGATGTTGCCCTCGCTGAGGCGGCCATTGGTGCTGGGCTGACCGGGGCTCTAATAATGGCAGCGTTGGCACGCTTACAAAACGCCAACCGAAATGACAGTCCAGACTCTAGCGAAAAGCCCGATGGCTGATTACCTTAATCGTTTTAAAATAAAGATGACGGCTATCTTGCAGTGCTTACATGCAACTCATAATCGTGTGCTATTCACGTTCACGGGCGAGTTTAAATTACAAATACCGGCGACTCGATGAACAGAAAAACGTTACTCCTGGTTCTGCTTTTACCCCTGCTACTCACACTCACGGCTGGCCTTGGTTATGCGGTTTTATCATTGCCGGAGCAACCGCAGTATCTGCCTAAACTGGTTATCGATAATATAAATGAGAGTGGAGTCAGTCACCCAGTTACCGCTGTGCTGCTTAACTTCCGGGGTTACGATACGCTGTTGGAATTGGTGGTATTGTTGCTGGCTTTGCTAGCTGTCTGGTCACTTAATATGCCTGCGGCTGAAGATAAAACATCCCCGAACCTAGTACTGGATATACTAACGCGTTTACTCACACCGGTATTAATTCTGGTTACCGCTTATTTATTATGGATTGGCGCCCATGCTCCGGGTGGCGCCTTTCAAGCGGGATCAGTACTCGCCGCATCGGGTGTATTACTGCTGTTGGGAGGCTATCGAATATCAGACAAACTAACCGGCTTACCGCTTCGAATCATACTCATGGCAGGCCCGAGTGTATTTATTCTTATAGCTGTACTCACTTTATTACTTGAAGGTCAGCTCCTGAAATACCCAACGGCACAGGCTGGCCTGCTCATTGTCATTATTGAAACAGTAGCAACAATATCTATTGGCGCAACACTGGCTGCGCTTTTTCTCGGAGCACGCCCCATAGCAACAAACAGGGCAACCGCTAGCGAGAAAAATATGGATCAAGGTAGCGAAAAAGACGGGGAACACAAATGAACCCGGCAAACTTTTTTGCTCTGATTGGTATTGTGCTTTTTAGTATTGGACTCTTAGGCCTGATTATAAATAGCCACCTACTGCGAAAAATACTGGCCATCAATATTATGGGAAGTGGTGTTTTTCTGGTGCTAGTGGCACTCGCCAGACGAACAGAAAATATGCCAGCAGATCCTGTACCTCATGCGATGGTAATCACCGGCATTGTTGTGGCTATCTCAGCTACCGCATTGGCACTCACCTTGATGTTAAGGGTTGCCTCGGAAACCGGCCATGCCACTCTTCCCGATGAGGTTGAGGAATAGTGGAAATACAAAATGCCTTTATGGTGTTCCCTTGGGCAGTCGCATTGATTCTTTTGCCATTAGCGAGCGCCCTGAGCTGTTTCCTTTTTCCTCGAATAAGTCGAACACTGGGACTGATTACCAGTTTTGGTACTGTTGTATCAGTGGTCGGTCTGGGCTGGCAACTACTGGAACATGGCAGCTATCGCCATGCGGTCGGCGGCTGGGGCGCGCCATTAGGTATTGAGCTTTACGCAGATGGACTAAGTTTGTTGATGCTCGCCACAACAGCACTAGTGGGATTTGCGATCAGCGTTTATTCAACGACTTACTTTAAACCCACACTTGCGGTTAAGTTCTGGCCCATTTGGATGTGCCTGCTGGCAGCGTTAAACGCGCTATTTTTATCCGCTGATATTTTTAATCTGTATGTCACTCTTGAATTGCTCGGTTTATCAGCTGTTGCACTAACCGCTTTAACTGGCAGCAAAGAAGCACTCAGTGGTGCCATGCGTTATTTGCTGGCCACCTTATTAGCCTCGCTCGCCTACCTTTTGGGTGTTGCTCTGCTCTATCACAACTTCGGAAGTGTCGACATCGCACTACTGGCAAAACTGATTGAGGCATCCCCTGCGGTATGGGCTTCGCTGGGTCTGATGGCAGCGGGTTTAATGCTTAAAACGGCTCTTTTCCCACTGCATTTCTGGTTACCTCCTGCTCATGGCAGCGCGCCGGCACCGGTGAGCGCAGTACTTTCAGCACTGGTAATAAAAGCCTCATTCTATATTTTGCTTCGCTTATGGTTCACTTTGTTCGAACCCCTTGTCGACAGTGAAGCAATTAATACCATACTCGGGGTGTTGGGCTGCGTTGCGATTATCTGGGGTTCTATACAAGCCTTGCGCCAGACTCGACTGAAATTACTCATCGCTTATTCAACAGTAGCCCAGATTGGTTATCTCTTTTTGGTCTTTCCACTGTCCGCTAGCATGGGTAGTGTCGCCTGGAATGCCGTTGCTTACCTAATCATTTCTCATGCACTCGCAAAATCCGCTATGTTCCTTTCGGCGGGTAATTTGCTTTTCTTTGGTGGGCATGACCGCATTGTCGATCTGGATCGGGTAGTGCAACGCCTACCGTTAACCGCAACGGCCTTCGCTTTGGCCGGTGTGAGTATTATGGGGATTCCGCCTAGCGGTGGATTTATCGGCAAATGGTTATTACTTGAGGCCGCAATGACTCAGGGCAGATGGGATCTTGTTGCGGTGATGATAATCGGCGGCCTACTGGCAGCCGCTTATATTTTTAAAGTTATCGGCTACACATTCAGTCCGGCAGAGGTTTCGCATGAAGCACAATCCGTTTCTGCAAGTATGCAATGGTCTGCACTGCTTCTTGCCGTTGGCGCGATACTACTGGGGTTTTTGTATGTCCCTATTCTGTCTATACTAAACATTAGTGACACCACAATAGTCAGTGGGGTCGGATTATGAACTGGAATGATTGGGTTCCACTACTGGTAGTAATAAGTTCACTACTGCCGGGTTTGATAATCTTTGGTCTTGCAGAAGATAAAGTGCGAGCTCGTGTGATGCTCAATCTTTTTGGTGCCTTGGCAAAGCTCGCACTGGTCAGCTTGATGTTATGGGGTGTCTACCAAGGCTATCACTATGAAACACGCCTACCTCTGCTGCCAAATCTAGATCTGGTTTTGCGTGCAGGTCCACTAGCACTGTTATTCGTGAGCCTCTCCACCATACTCTGGTTGGTGACCACTGTTTATGCGATTGGTTATCTTGAAAACTCGCCGCATCGTAGTCGCTTTTTCGGATTTTTTAGTCTTTGCGTAACCGCCACCGTGGGCGTGGCTCTGGCGGGTAACCTGATCACCTTCTTATTATTCTATGAGTTACTCACTCTAGCAACTTATCCATTGATTGTTCATCGAGGGACAGAAGAGGCACGCCAAGCGGGGAAAACTTATCTTCGTTACACCATTTCTGGAGGCGCTTTACTGCTGATCGGCACGGTGTGGTTGTATAGCATAACAGGCACACTCGAATTTACCCCAAAAGGTTTCCTCTCTAACATTGGAGAACAACATTACCCTGCGTTGATCAGCATCTTTGCCCTGTTAATCACGGGGCTGGGTGTGAAAGCCGCACTGGTACCACTGCATGGTTGGTTACCATTAGCGATGATTGCGCCTGCGCCGGTGAGTGCTTTATTACATGCGGTGGCGGTAGTTAAAGCCGGTGCATTTGGCATTATACGGGTGGTTTATGATGTATTTGGTGTAGAGTTTTCAGCTGGACTGGGGGTTCTGACTCCTTTAGCCTGGGTGGCTGCATTCACAATTATTTATGGATCTGTGCGCGCCCTTTTCCAGGACGACCTTAAGCGTCGTCTGGCCTATTCAACCATCAGCCAAGTTTCATACATTGCCTTGGGTGTTGCCATCGCCGGCCCAATTGCAACCATCGGTGGCGTGGTGCATCTGGTGCATCAGGGCCTGATGAAAATAACGCTTTTTTTCTGTGCCGGCAATCTGGCTGAAACATTGGGTATTCATAAAATCAGCGAAATGAACGGAGTCGGTAGGCGCATGCCCTGGACTATGGCCGCCTTCACTATTGGCGCCTTCGGTATGATCGGCGCACCGCCAATCGCGGGTTTCATTAGTAAATGGTATCTGGGCTTGGGCGCACTAAACGCCGAGCAGAGTTGGGTTATTTTTGTACTGGCGGGTAGCAGCCTGTTAAATGCAGCTTACTTTCTGCCCATTCTACATAGAGCTTGGTTTATGCCATTACCGGAGTCATGGCCAAATGAGCATCATTTTGGTAACAAAGAAACTGCATGGGCTCTTTTATTACCCCCTCTAGTCACTGCCGCCATGGCATTGGCTGCCGGTTTACTGGTAACACTGCCTTTTAGTCCACTGGAATGGGCAAAACTTATTTCGGTGCGGGAGTTCTATCAACCATGAATATAGAATTCTATACAATAACACTATGGATGACGGTGATTTGGCCTCTACTACTGAGTATACCGTCACTGCATAGCCGATTCCCTTGGCCTCGGCACTTGGCAATAATTCCCGCAGTCGGATTAACTGCTATACCTGCTGATGTCTCTTTCAACATACCTTGGCTACTTTATGGCACTGGCTTTGCCATTGATGAAAATGTTCGTTGGATACTAGGTGCAGTTGTGGTGATCTGGTTTGCAGCGGCAACAATAAGTTCGCCATCAAAAGAAAAGGTTTCATCAAATTATTCGACCACACTTTATCTACTTACCTTAACTGGAAGTTTAGGCGTCCTATTAACAACTGACCTAGTGGGCTTCTTCAGTTTTTCAACACTCATGGGTTATGGTTTTTATGGACTCTTAATTCAGGATGGGACTAAAGCACTACAGCGAGCTGGGCGTTTATATCTGTACTTTCTTATTGTCGCTGATATCGCTTTATTTGAAGCACTGCTTCTTGTTGCATTTACCACAGAACATTTTCAATATGACATGGCTAGGCAAACGATGTCAGACATTTCATCTTCGCCAGTTTATCTCTACATGGTATTAATCGGCTTTGCCCTCAAGGCCGCTATCTGGCCATTTTATTTCTGGCTGACTGCTGCTTTTAATTCAAGCTCTCGAGCCATTGCACTTTTACTAATAGCGGGACCGATCACTATGAGCTTACTTGGCTTATTGCGTTGGTTACCTATCAGAGATGATATTTACATTTTAGGTCTTATTGTGCAGTTACTAGGTGCTGCTGCCATTTTACATAGCGCACTTAATTTTTTTACATCGGGCATATTTAAACAAAGCAAAAACCGTTTCAATACTGCTTGGCTGATTATTAGTTTTACTGGCTTATTGAGTTTGGCTTTAGGAGCCGCGCTGCAGAACCCAACTTTATGGCAACAATATTCATACATTGTTTATCCAGTAATCTCAATATTTAGTCTCTCTCTTAGCCTTTTAATTTTAACCACTGTTAAAACACACAGCGAACCCGAGTCAGTTGATAACACACCCACTTTAATTATAAATATATTTCATAAATTAAAAAAATGGCTTCACTTAACCCAACAACTGGCGGGCGACCTTAAACTGAAAACTGTAACTTTATGGGATAGAACAGGCTCATTTGTAATAAAACAATACCAGCATGTTTCTAGTGGTCAGAAGATTACATTTTTAGTGACTGACTGGAAAACAAACATCATATTATTTTTAATTCTGGGGTTAGTATTAACATGGTTAGCGATATAACCAATTTTATTTCAAAAACTAATGTCTCATTCCTTTATATAACAATACAGGTATACATTGCCTGCACAGGTTATTAAGGACTGCGTGCTTGTGGCTATTAGTGCGTATAAGTGTGTTTTACGCATCAAAATTTAAGATACGCTTCACTGTATAAAATACTTTATAATTTTCAATTTTTAGACGACCGTAATCCATGTGGTATATCCTTAATTTAGCTGAGTAATATATTTAACTATTGTATTCAGCCCTATTGATTGGATCGAATAAAATATAAAATTATCCTTAAGTTTTTCAGTTTAATTTTCTAATAGTTTAGAAATAATACATACGACAACACTAATAAAGTCGATATTTCCAAACCTTAATATGCTTGAGACACCAAAAACAATTAGTAAAAAAATGTCCGTTTTGGGTCGGCTTTAGCCTATCATTATATGGAGCCATATGTCTCCTTC
>Ga0316205_10004837_pt1 | contig 11514 bp, 11 predicted proteins | sample 3monthpyrite_MG_FD_204941 | JGI IMG/M metagenome (GOLD analysis project Ga0316205, IMG submission 204941) | Microbial mat bacterial communities from mineral coupon in-situ incubated in ocean water Damariscotta River, Maine, United States -... | ecosystem: Environmental > Aquatic > Marine >... | reverse complement strand
TTGATTATTCAATAAACTCGACCCTTGTATTTTCGAATATTGCCTTGAAAAAGGGCGATAAAGCTGGCCTGATTACCTATTCGGACAAAATCGGAACCATGTTGGCTGCCGAGCGATCGGGTGGACAAATGCGTAGAATTCACGAGGCTTTGTACAATCAACGGACGCAGTACAAAGAAGGAAACTATGAACTGCTTTACCAGTCGATTCGCCGAACGGTGAAGACCCGCTCCTTATTGGTGCTCTTCACAAATTTTGAGACAGAATTTTCAATGCGACGTGCAATTCCAATGTTGCGTAGATTGAATCAGAAGCACGTTCTGGTAGTTGTCTTTTTTGAGAACAGCGAATTGCAGGAACTTGCCTTCCAACCAGCAACGAATCTTCAGGAAGTGTATCAGGCGACCGTTGCAGAACGGATGATCTCGGTAAAGGCGAAAATTGCTCAGGAGTTACGTCAAAATGGAATTCAAACAGTCTTAACGCTACCCGATGAGTTGTCGATTAACACCATAAACAAATACCTCGAATTAAAGGCAAAGGGCGCAATCTAGCGGGTGAAGTACTGTGTTAAGCGATGCCCGTTTCCATCCCGTACAACAACAATATAGCTATCAACGTCGTAGCTTTTTGCGTCAAGGGTTAAACGGTTGTACCCCTCTTTGACAGTGATCGATTTATCATAAATGAGATCTCCATCTGTGTTCAAAACGCGCATAGTTCCCTTGGAAGATGTCAGAGAATGATAAGTAAGGATGTACTGGTACTTTCTTGCTCTCGAATTTGGAATCATTTTAAGACTTGTAAGAACTGGCTGGTTTATTTCAACCATATCCAGAACTGTTTGCTTTCCGAGTTGATCAACGCGCTTGATTCGGAAAAACTCATGTTCACCTTCGGCCAAATTGATCTTGGAAACCATGTAGGTGTGGACATCATTATGATTTTTAATGGACTTTGTCTCAGATACTGTTCTCCAGAGAATATTGTCGATGGACTTCTCAATGACAAAGTAAGCTCCTTTTGATTCGGCGTTAACTTCCCACTTAAAATGAACGACTCTCGAAGAATGCGTTGCTTCTAGCCGAATGAAATCAATAGAAGACTCCGTACTGTCGACATCGGCAGGAGATGAGAGCACCAAAGAAGTGTTCAGCAAAGCAAAAATAATAAGAGATAAAAAACGGATCATCAGGGTCAATTATTAAAAGCAGAACTAAAGAACTGTATTTAAGATACGAATTGTATTCGATTCTTTTTAGATAAACGAACAAACATGGTTCGCCGTTATCTATAGCACACAATATAGTGAAAATTTGTATGCGCACATAGTTATTAATGTAGTACTAAACAGTTTTTACAGTGGAAACTGAACTATTCGCGTGTTTAGGTGTAGTTTTTGTTACTTTCTCGAAATCATGAGTTCTCAATAAAAACACTATGCGCTATTTTCTGACCATCACCCTATTCTCGTTTGTCTTCTTAAGCTTTGAGCAAAACAAATTACAAACGCTCATTCGGACGCAACACATTCCAAAGAGTGAGTTGACCATCAAAATAGATAAGTCAGATTATACCTTGTCTGTCTTTCATAAGACCAAGCACCTGGTTACCTACCCGTGTGTTTTTGGTTTCAATGCAATCGATGATAAGCATCAAGAGGGAGACGGATGTACACCAGAAGGAACGTTCAGAATCAGAAGTAAATACCCACATGGTTCATGGTCCTATTTTATTTGGATTGATTATCCCAATAAAGAGTCATGGCGCCGATTCAACTCTCGTCTCGCTGACGGAACAATTGAGAAAGGAGCTACCGTTGGTGGTGAAATTGGAATTCACGGCGTGCCAAGCGGTATGGATGACATGATCGCAGACAAAACAAACTGGACATTGGGGTGCATTTCATTGACCAATGCCGACATCACAGATCTTTATAAATCCATAGGCGACGGAACAACGATTAAAATTGTTCCCTAGAAACTTACGAAGTGGTAGAGTATAGTCGCGCCATTTGCATCAATCTTTCTGAATTTACATTCATCTTTTTGAAGCATCACGATTTCGTAATCGTCCAATGAGCCATCGTCATTGGTAATAAGCACCCGCTTTTTGTCGCCACTGAAAACCCACGCTCCATTCACAGACGTTGCTATCCCGAAAGGCGTTCCACTTACCGTAATGGTGTTGTTGTCTCGCACAACGATCTCTGTAATTAGGTTGAGTGATGTAATATCAAAGCCATTCGAAGTGATCTGCTGTGTCTTCCAGTGATTAACAAGACGTGATTTTTTACTTGCCAGTGAAGGCTTCCCTTCTTCATATTTGCTACAGGCACCCAAAAAGACAAGTGCGAGGATAAGAAGAAGCGGTTGAACGAGGCGTGTTTTTGTCATAGCGATTAAATTTCAGGGCAAGATATTCAATTATTTCCAGACGAGAAAAACTTAATGTTCTGAATTTCAACCACCTTATTTTCAAAAGTCTTATGTTCTGGAATAAAATTATCTTTGTTCCTGTAGTTTCGCGTCAGCATGCAAACCAACTAGAGTATGGATAGAAATAAGGATTTAATAGAACGAAGAGAAGCATCAAAGATTGGTGGTGGTGAAAAGAGAATTGAGCGTCAACATTCGCAGGGGAAATTAACTGCGCGTGAGCGAGTAACACTTTTGTTGGATGAAGATTCTTTCAATGAAATTGGACAGTTTGTTGAACACAGATCGACTTCTTTCGGATTGGAAAAAAACAAAATTCCAGGAGATGGTGTTGTCACTGGTTTTGGAACCATTCACGGTCGCCTAGTCTATGTTTTCTCGCAAGATTTTACAGTATTGGGCGGTTCGCTTTCTGAAACGCATGCTGCGAAGATTTGTACGGTAATGGATATGGCCATGAAAAATGGCGCACCGTTGATCGGGTTGAATGACTCAGGTGGAGCGCGGATTCAAGAAGGCGTTGTATCCCTCGCTGGATATGCAGATATTTTCTTTAGAAATACACGTGCATCGGGGGTAATTCCACAAATCAGTGTAATCATGGGTCCATGTGCTGGAGGAGCGGTTTATTCACCGGCACTTACTGACTTTGTTCTTATGGTTGAGGATACATCGTACATGTTCGTAACAGGTCCGAACGTTGTAAAAACAGTAACCCATGAAGAAGTGAGTTCTGAAGATTTGGGTGGAGCGAAAGCCCACGCAGAGAAATCGGGAGTTAATCATTTTACTGCTGGAAACGATGTTGAGGCACTAAAACAAGTACGCGATCTATTGACATACATGCCACAGAATGCAAATGAGTTGGCGCCAAGTCCGAGTATCTTTGAATTCAACAAATCAAAACTGGAGACAATAAAAGGTGTTTTGCCAGATAACAACCTCTTGCCTTATGACATCCGGAAGGTAGTTGAATGTGTAATTGACGACAACAGTTTTAGAGAAGTACATGAAGATTTCGCAAAGAACATTGTTGTTGGATTTGCACGCGTTGAAGGAAGAACAATAGGTATTGTTGCCAATCAGCCAATGGCCTTGGCAGGTGTGTTGGATATTAATTCATCACGCAAAGGCGGTCGTTTTGTTCGTTTCTGCGATGCCTTCAATATTCCATTATTGGTATTCGAAGATGTTCCCGGTTTCTTGCCAGGAACAGATCAGGAATGGAATGGAATTATTTCGAACGGAGCCAAGCTGTTATATGCATTCTCAGAAGCTACGGTACCGAGAATCACAATTATTACACGAAAGGCTTATGGTGGAGCATTCGATGTAATGAACTCAAAGAGTATAGGTGCAGACCTTAACTTCGCATGGCCAACAGCAGAAATTGCAGTAATGGGAGCCAAAGGAGCAGCAGAAATTATCTTTAAACGAGAAATTGCAGAAGCTGCCGATCCTCAAGCCAAATGGTTGGAAAAGGAAGCGGAGTACGCCGAGATGTTTGCAAATCCCTACAGAGCTGCTGAACGTGGAATTATTGACGATGTGATTTTGCCAGAAGAAACACGGGCAAAGGTGATTACTGGATTCAAAATGCTCGAAAACAAAGCGGAAGTATTGCCTAAAAAGAAACACGGGAATATTCCACTTTAATTGGAGAGTTGAATTAGTAGTGATGAATTACGATTGCTCTATTCCGTGAAAAAACCATCTCAACGAGATCTTGTTGTGTACTATAAACAGGTATTTATCGCCTGTATTTGCCTATAATGACTTCTTTATTGTGCATCTGTATGTGTCACAAGGTAACTTATACCTCATAAATACGTACTATAAACAGGTCAAAAACATTAATATTGGATATTAATGACCATTTTATAGTACATTTAAGCATGAAGAAATTATACAGTAACTCTAACAAGGAACTTGTTCGGATGTGGGGAGAGAAGCTGAAGGAATATCGACTTGAGGCAAATTTGTCTCAATCTGGTTTGGCAGAGAAAGCAGGAATGGGTCGAAATTCAATAGCCGAGATCGAAAAAGGGAGAAACTTTTCTGTAGGTTCATTGATTGCAATATTGCGAGTACTCAATCGACTTGAAAGCTTAGAGCATTTTTTTAAAAAGACAACGCCCGAATTGTCACCAATGGAAATTTTTGAGCGAGAACAAAACAAACGGAAGAGAGGAGGGTATAAAAAATGAATTTAATTCAAGTTAGAATATGGGAAAAACTCGTTGGTGTTCTTGTTTGGAATGAAGAAACCAAAATTACATCATTTCAGTATTCGGATGATTTTATTAGAGGGAACCTACAATTGTCTCCACTTATTAATCCGCTTTCACCAGAAGTTATAAAGGCAAAACCGCAATTATATACCACAGACGAAAGCATTGATTTTAATACCAATAAAGGACTTCCATTATTTATATCAGATTCATTGCCAGATAAGTTTGGAACTACATTGTTTGCAAAATATTTGGAGAAAGAAGGCAAGAGCTTCCGAGACCTAACACCAATAGAAAAACTTAGCTATGTGGGTGAACGAGGAATGGGGGCTCTCGAATACTTGCCAGTAAAGTACAATAAACAAAATAAGCAACAACTTAATTTAAAAGTGCTCAATGAACTATCTCAATCACTCTTAAATGATGAGCCTATTGCCAATCTTGAAGATATGTCGAGTCTTTTTCATATCGGAACTTCTCCTGGGGGAGCTCAGCCTAAAGTCTTGATTAATATTGATAAAAGAACTGGAAATATTTATAGAGGTGATATCGTTCCTAAAGAAGGGCAAGAAAGCTGGATATTGAAATTTAATAGGGATATCGGAGAACAATCAGATAAGGACAGAGGGAAAGTTGAATATGCTTATTATTTAATTGCAAGAAATTCCGGAATTCAAATGATGGATTCAGAATTGCAACAAATCGGAGAGGAGTATTGCTTTATGACAAAACGATTTGATCGCGAAGAAGGCATAAAATTACATACACAAACACTGCATGCTTTTGCTGGTATGAACTTCAAACTTCGAAATACGTATTCTTATGAGCAGGTCTTTACTGTACTGAATAAAATCAATTTAAGCTATCCGCACAAGGAACAATTATTTAGGACGATGGTCTTCAATATTATCGGAAGAAACGTAGATGATCACACCAAAAACTTTGGTTTTAGAATGGATAAAAGCGGAGAATGGACAATGTCACCAGCCTATGATTTAACGTTTACGTATAACGAGAATTATAAAACAGAAACGCCGCACTTCCTTTCAATTAATGGTAAGAACAGAAATATAGGTTTGAATGATATAATGACCATTGCTGTAGAGCATTCCATTAAAAATCCAAAGAGCATTATTAACCAAGTGAATCAATCATTTCAAGAATGGGAAGAAATAGCGAATCGTCTTGAGGTTTCAACGCATACGAAAGAGAAAATTTTATCCAAATTGAAGACCATTCCTTATGTGATTAAATAATTGTGGTTAATCGGAAGAAACACTGCCGAAAGACGCACGGGAATATTCCACATTCTACATTCATAATTTATAATTCCTCATTACATTTGCAGTCACAAAAAGAAAACATGTACAGATCACATACAAACGGCGAATTACGCCCAGAAAACATAGGCACTAACGTTACACTCAGTGGATGGGTTCAGAAATCCAGAGATCTAGGAGGGATGACCTTTGTTGATCTTAGAGATCGTTATGGAATTACGCAGTTGGCTTTCAATATGGAGGAGAATGCTGAGCTGTATGAAGCAGCGTGTAAGTTGGGAAGAGAATTTGTTATTCAAGTAGAGGGAAATGTGATTGAACGATCAAGCAAGAACAAGAACATTCCAACGGGAGAAATAGAAATAAAGGTGACGTCTTTGAAAGTGTTAAATGCATCAAAAACACCGCCATTTACGATTGAAGATGAAACGGACGGTGGAGAAGAACTAAGACTTCAATACCGTTACTTGGACTTGCGCCGTAAGCCAGTACAAGAGAAATTGAGATTGAGAAACAAAGTGTCGTTGGAGACACGTAAGTACCTCGATTCGCAAGATTTTTTAGATGTTGAAACACCTGTATTGATTAAATCTACACCAGAAGGTGCGCGTGATTTTGTCGTACCTAGTAGAATGAATGAAGGACAATTTTATGCACTTCCACAGTCTCCGCAAACGTTTAAGCAATTGCTAATGGTTTCTGGTTTTGATCGTTATTATCAGATTGTAAAATGCTTTAGAGATGAGGATTTGCGCGCCGACCGTCAGCCAGAGTTTACACAGATAGACTGCGAGATGGCATTCGTAGAGCAAGAAGATATCTTGAATACATTTGAAGGAATGATTCAACACTTGTTCCGTGAAGTTCGCAAGGTGGAACTGGATGAGAAGTTCCCACGTATAACTTATGCCGAAGCAATGGAACGCTACGGATCTGATAAGCCAGATATTCGTTTCGATATGGAATTTGTAAACCTAAACGCCGTTGCTCAAGGGAAAGGATTTTCAATTTTTGACAGTGCTGAGGTCGTTTTGACAATTAATGCGGAACAATGTGCAGTTTATACGCGAAAACAACTCGATAAATTGACGGATTGGGTACGTAGGCCACAAATTGGAGCCAAAGGCTTAGTATATGTGAAGTGCAACGAAGATGGGACATATAAGTCATCCGTAGATAAATTTTATTCACAGGAGGATTTGGCTGAATGGGGCAAGGCTGCCAATGCAAAATCGGGGGATTTATTGCTCGTGTTGAGTGGAGATTTGGAAGCTACGCGTAAGCAAATGAATGAGCTGCGTTTGCACATGGGAGATGAACTCGGACTTCGAAACCCGAATGTATTCAAACCATTGTGGGTTGTAGATTTCCCCTTGTTGGAATGGGACGAAGAATCGAAGAGATACCACGCAATGCATCATCCATTTACCTCTCCTAAGCCAGAAGATATGGACCTCATTGATACCGACCCAGGGAAAGTACGTGCAAATGCGTATGACCTTGCGATGAATGGCGTAGAATTGGGTGGAGGATCTATCCGTATTCACGATAGAGATGTTCAATCACGCATGTTCGATTTACTCGGATTCACCAAGGAAGAAGCAGAAGCTCAGTTTGGATTTTTGATGTCTGCCTTTGAATACGGTGCCCCACCGCACGGAGGACTGGCATTTGGATTGGATAGATTGGTCGCAACAATGGGAGGATCAGAATCTATCCGTGACTATATCGCATTCCCGAAAAATAACAGCGGCAGAGACGTGATGATAGATGCACCATCTCCACTAGACGCAGAACAATTGAAAGAATTGGGAATTGCATTAAAGTAATTTTCAAAAATAACTTACCAAACCTATGAATAACTACGTTGAATATGTAGGCTATCTGGCCTCGTTTTTTGTGCTGCTTTCCTTTGTAATGAAGCGCATGACTCTTTTACGGATTATTAATGTTGTCGGTTGTAGCTTTTTCATTTGGTACGGAATTCTACTCGATTCAGTACCCATTATTGTCACGAATGTCGCTATCGTTCTTGTAAATGCTTATTACTTGATAATTCTCCAGAAAAAAAGAGCGTCAACAGCAGAGAAGTGATGTGGGGCTGTGTTAACGACGCAATCTAAATACTTTCCGCACTTCTTGATATCGTCGATAGTTGATACTTGAATATTCTTCTTGCACCTCCTTTGGAACAATGACAACAGCAATCACTGCCTTCAAGGGGGGAGTATTGTGTACTTTTTCTGTATTCGACCAAATTAGGCGAACCGTACGCAGTTTGTATTGTGCATCAATGGTTGCGGTAAATTTGGCGTCTGGATAACGCAGAGGAAGCGATATAAAATCATTATTGATTAATTGAAAATAGATGTGAACGTGTCCTGTTTCAATTGCTTTCGACGTTAGAATGGGGACTTCTATATCCTGAAAATGTCCATAAGGAATTCGTGTCCATTTGGAGGTGGTGTATTTGCTATGTTTAACTCCTTTCATAGAAATGTTAGCAGTTTTGTTAACTTGAAATCTATTTTTATTACTAATTTATCATACATTTCTTCCAAAATTACAAAATATGCACAGAAATGAGAATAAATGTAAACAAAAGTGTTTGCATATTTGAGCTATATGCAACATAAAGGAGAATTAATTGAGAAAGCAGTTAGAGAAAGTGGTTACTCTATCACGCGTTTGGCCAAAAAAATGGGCAAAAGTAGGCGATGGGTTTACCAGATATTTGAGAAGCCAAATGTCCCACTGGATTATGTTCTCGAATTAGGTAAAGTTCTTCACCACGATTTCTCAAAAGAGATCAAAGGTTTGAAGGAATACAAACAAGGGAGTACTTTGCAGAAATGGGATGACCCAGAAGGAGAGTTTTTTACGGATCAGGAGAAAGCTGAGTATTGGAAAAACAAATACCTTATGTTACTTGAAAAATACAATGAACAGCTCAGCGACTAGCGAAGTGTTGAAAGTTGTCGCTAAAGATCCTAAACCGGATTCTTCAAAATTTTTCTTAAATTCTAATCGTCGATTTTGACCAGAACACCCTGATTTGCTCGAAAAGTAACAATTATTGCGCACAAAGGCGAACAAAAGTAAACACTTCTGTTTGCAATTTTGTGTTATGGTGCAGCACAAAGGAGAAATAGTAGAGAAAGCAGTACGTGAAAGTGGGTACTCCATTACACGTTTGGCAAAAAAAATGGGCAAGAGTAGACGATGGGTTTATCAAATTTTTGAGAAGCCGAATGTTCCTATCAATTACGTCATTGGAATCGGGAAAGCAATTCATCACGATTTTTCATCTGAAATCAAGGAACTGAATGAGTATAGACGCTCAGTGAATGTGCAGACCTTTGATGACGCCGACGGAGAATTTTTCACCGATAAGGAAAAGGCAGAATATTGGAAGAACAAGTATCTCGCGCTTTTAGAAAAGTACAACGAACAACTTTCAAAGTAGGTACGCTCAGTATACTTGAGTTCCCGAGTTTCGGATCGTTCTAGTTGCTCTGAACATTAAACCCTTCACCAACAACTTTAAACGATGTACGCCTGTTACGTTGGTGGTATTCTTCACGTTTCTCCTCGACTGGTTCAGCATCAATGTACGCTTTGGTCAATAAAATTCGATTTCCAGCATCATCTAAAACAGCTTTCTTAGATGCGTTCTTTAGGTAGTTAGGCTCATCTTCACCGTATCCCTTCGCAATCAAACGACTCTTGTCAACACCTTTGGAAATTAGATAATCAACACACGATTTCGCACGACGTTTCGCAAGATTTCTGTTGTATGTGTCACTACCACGGTTATCTGTGTGTGAGTTAATTTCCACTACCAAGTTATTGTTCAGTACTAGGAAGTCATACAAATCATCAAGAATTTCTTTCGATCGATCACGCAATTTGTCTGAATCAAAATCGTACTCAATACCATCCAATTCAATTTCGTCTTTTGGAATAGGACGCAAGTAGAAATCCTGTAGGAGTGTTGTTGTTTCAGTGATTGGTTTTGTATTTACCGAAGCCGCGTCAGCGAAGTAAGATGGACGCTGGGCTTTGATAAAGATCTCTTGCATTTGATCCAGTTCCTTTCGGTAATATCCCTTTTCATCCGTTTTAATCGTAAAGTCTTCGAATTTAAAATCGATATCCTTGAACGTTAAGTCTGTATTTGGGAGAATTTCGTCTGTTTCAATATCAAAAGCATAACCATTTAAGATGATATGGATCGGTTCATTAGTCACTTCATAGATGTCGTAACAATGTCCAGATGGGCAGTCTTCTCTATCACTCGCGAACAGACCCTTTTCCATCATGCTGTCCCAAATCATGTACGAATCATCCTTGCTGGAGTTAATTGGAATTCCTAGGTTAACAGGAGTTTTAAATCTTCTGTTCTGTCGGTCTACACCTGCTTTAAAGATGTCCAGTCCGCCCATGGAGTTATGTCCGTTTGAACTAAAGAAAAGTGTAGATGATACTTGGTGAAAGAAAGGAGTTACCTCATCCAACTCTGAATTAATTGGGCGACCAAGGTTCGTGGCTTCACCAGTCACCATCCCGTTCTCATCCAATTTAATCTTCCAAAGATCCATTCCACCTTCACCACCGGGTCTATTGCTGGAGAAGTACATGGTAGTTCCGCTTTCCGTTACAAATGGATTAATGCTTTTGTATCCTGGAACGTTAACAGACTCTGGCAACTTAAACGATTCGTAGAATTTGAAATCAACCATTCTCGCCAAATAAATACTCTGGTCTCTACGGTTCTGATCACTCCAACGCGTGTAGTATATAATGCTGTTGTTTTTGTTAAATGTACTTGAGGCATCGTGCTGCGCTGAATTCAAGGGGCGTCCAAAATTCTTCGCCTCTTTCCAACCTCCGTTACCGTCTGCTTCTGTCCAATAAAGGTCACACAGGAACGCAGAAACTTGCTTCTCAGGATCAAAAATAACCCCACCGTCGCGCGCACTTGTAAACATTACACGATCTTCAGTTTCGAAGTACATCGGTGCAAACGATGCTGTTCCTTTATTGAAAACATTGGTGTCTGCAAGTTCTACAACCACCTTCACTTTTATGTTTTCCTTATTCAATGCATATTCACTGCCTTTGATGGAAAGTTGAGCACTCCTCAACAATGAATCTGAAAAAGTGTCGGAGGCAATGTACTTTTCAAAGGACTGTTTGGCCCCTTCGTGCTGGTCGACATTCATCTGAGAAATGCCAAAATAGTAGAGGTCATCTGGGTAAGAGTCAAAAGAAGACGTTAGATTGAAATGCTCGACAGCTTTTTTGTAGTCCGCTGTTTTCAAATAGCACACTGCAATCTGATGATTAATGTAGTCTTTTAACGGAACGACGCGGTTAGAGTCTGCTTCAGACTGTAATTCGTGGTCCTTGTTTTTTAATTTAAGCGTCGTTCGCTCAATTTCGTAGGGAAGGGTCAGGTTTTTCAACCCAGCGGTATCACTTAGCGCCTTCTTGTAATTAAGAAGGGCATTGTGAAAGTCTTCTTTTTCATAGAACTTATCGGCATGATCTAGCCACACCTCA
>Ga0316205_10004835_pt1 | contig 11521 bp, 8 predicted proteins | sample 3monthpyrite_MG_FD_204941 | JGI IMG/M metagenome (GOLD analysis project Ga0316205, IMG submission 204941) | Microbial mat bacterial communities from mineral coupon in-situ incubated in ocean water Damariscotta River, Maine, United States -... | ecosystem: Environmental > Aquatic > Marine >... | reverse complement strand
GATTACAATTCCGTCATCCACCAATATTCCAATAACGATGATCATTCCGAAGAGTGAAAGGACGTTGATAGTGACATTAAAATATCCTGCCAACATAAACATTCCTAGGAATGCTACTGGTAAACCAAACGCTACCCAAAATGCCAAACGAGTATTTAAAAATAAGGAAAGGAACAACAAGACCAGCAGCATTCCAATTACTGCATTCTCTGTAAGCAACGCCGTACGCTGCACCAAGGTGGTAGAAAGATCCCTTACCACTGATAGTTGAACGTTATTGTATTTTTGATTGAAATCTGCTATATACGCTTTCGCCCTATCGGCAGCACCGATTAAATCCTCTGTGTTGGTTGAAGTAATCGTAACATTAATAGCCAGATTTCCGTTGTAAAAACTAGCGTTTGGTGATTCTGAAAAACGATCACGCACTTCTGCCACATCTTTCAGTCGAATGGTTTGCCCGTCAATATTAGACCGGACAATTAAATTGGAAAGTTCATCACCGTAGTAAGAACGATTATTGGCTCGAATCAAATATTCTTCGGCATCTGTCTTAATGGTTCCCCCCGTCGTCAAAATATTGGCACGGCTCACCGCTTGGGACACTTCAGCAAAGCTTAAATTATAGGCAAGTAAACTGTTTTCATTTACGGCAATTTCAATTTCTTCATCGGGATAACCTGTCACCCCTATTTGAGAAATACCATCAATACCACGCAGGTCGTTTTCCACCTGTCTTCCGATTTGTTTTAAGGTGGCCAAGGAAACATTTTCGCCGCTAATTGCAAACGATATGGTTTGACGAATAGCCTCTTGTTTTGAAACCACTAATGGCTCCATTCCTGTAGGAAATGAAGGAACACGGTCCACGGCGTTTTTTACCTCCAACAACATAAAGTCTATATCCTTGCCTTTTTCAATTTCGACATTGATATTTCCGCTATTTTCACGGGAGGTGGAAGTGACTCTTTGCACTCCATCCAATCCTTTTAAGTTATCTTCAATTTTCAGTACAATACCTTCCTCAACTTCGAGAGGAGACGCACCTGGGTAAGTCACATTAATGTTGATATTCTTCGAATCGACCAGCGGAAAGAAAGAAGACTTAAGAGACAATGCTCCAAAAATCCCAAAGACAGCGAACATGAGAACGATGACATTCACCGCAACATGGTATCTTATAAAATATTCTATAATCTTGCGCATACTATTCTGCCTTTGGCGTAGGTTTATTTTCCTGATATACCTTAATTAGCATACCGACATAGGCTCCTGGGACCGGTTTACTAACAATAGTAGTACCGTCTGGAATTCCTTTCACAATGACTTCTTTTTCAGAAAAATAGACTGGATTTACATCAATTACCTCCAGTAGTGAGTCTTTTACAGTAAATAGTTGACTGTTTGGCTGCAGTAGACCTCGCGGTATTGAAATAGCGTTGGTTTCATCCTTTACCTTCAATACGGCTTCTAAGTATACACCTTCTCGAAGATCTTTATCAGACACCTCAATATAGGCATTGATCGTTTGTGAAGCCTGATTTATGTTTCCGTTCACACGTGAGACTTTACCGAGGTATTCTTTATCTCCTTCCAAAGTGGTAAGCTTTACCTCATTACCAACTTGCAGTAAATCGGCATAAGTTTTGCTAATAGCCACCTCTAATTCGTAAATACTCGTGTCGATAAATTCACCTAATTTTTGTCCAGGTCGGATCAAAGTGCCTTCCGTAACCAAACTTTCTGTCAATATCCCAGTGAAGGGTGCAATGATTCTATATTTTGCGAGACGTTGTTCAAGGTTTTTAACGTTGTAATAACTACTTAAAATATTTCTGCCGGAAATAAAATAACGCTCCTTTTCCGAAGTAATTTCAGGCAAGGTAGGGGTTGCTTTATTGAGATCGAAGTTGTTAAGGTAAGTCTGCCACTTTGGATATGCCTCTGGATAATCCAGCCTTAGATCGGGCATGATAGCCGTAATCTGATTGTACAAAGCACTTTTCTGCGATTGCACCGAAGCGTAATATTCGGCATTGTCCAAACGCATTAAACTCTCACCTTTATTAAAGGATTGCCCTGGTTTGAATAATTTTCTGCCTTGTTGAAAAACTCCTTGTACTTCTGAAAAAAGCTCCATACGCCTTTGAGCAACAAGATTTCCGTTCGCCGAAAGGTCGATTGCTACAGTTCCATTTCTTACCGTATCTACAAATACCGTTTTCACAACCTTCTTTGGCTTAGGCCTAACGCGCTGATTGCTAGATACAATGACTGTAGAAGCAAAAAAGGCACCTGCAATGAGAAGGAGGCCTAAAACCGAAAGTATTAGTTTTCGCATGGGTTGGATATTGATGGTTGTCATGGCAGTAGCGCCGCAGAGCAAAGCTACTAATGATGGTCAAGTGTGGGTGTTAATGATGTCTTAAATTTAGCGTTAACTAAAAAGACTTGAAATGGATTGAAATTGGGGGACCAGATTCATTAAGATAGCGCTTCCAATTCCTCCGTTACTGCCTCCCACTGCTCCATGAGTTTTTCCAAATCGGCTTTCTTCTTTTGATAGTTGTCGAAAAAATTAGGTTGAGCAATCGTTTCATCGTAGTTGACGGAAAGTTCGGTGTCAATTTCCTTGATCTCTCGTTCCAACTTGTTAATGTTGGCTTCGGCTTTACTTAATCTATTCTGAAGTGATTTTAGCTTCTTTTGCTGTTCGTAGTTTTGCTTACCACCGGCCGCAACTTTCTTTTCTCCGGAAACAACTGCGGTTCTTTTTTCAGCTTCTCTTAAGTTTTGAAGATTACGTTGCTCCAAAAAGTATTCAACATCGCCTAAATACTCTTTGATCTTTTGATCCTTGAACTCATAGACCTTATTGGTAAGGCCTTGCAAGAAATCTCTATCGTGAGAAATGAGAATTAAGGTACCTTGAAATTTGGAAAGTGCCTCTTTCAGTACGTTTTTCGATTTGATGTCCAAGTGATTGGTAGGTTCATCCATAATCAAAACGTTGAAGGGCTGTAGCAACAACTTGGCTAATGCCAGTCGGTTACGCTCACCTCCCGAAAGTACCCGTGCATATTTATCTACTTCTTCTCCTCTAAACAAGAATGATCCTAAAATATCCCGAACTCTTGGTCGTGATTTTTCATCTGCCGCATCGATCATAATTTCCTCTACGGTTTTACTACCATCGAGATAATCGGCCTGATTCTGTGCGAAATACCCAATTTGGACGTTGTGCCCCAATTCTATCTTTCCATCGTAAGAAACATCTCCGACAATCATTTTCGCTAAAGTTGATTTTCCTTGCCCGTTTTGCCCTACAAAAGCAGTCTTACTATCACGTTCTATCAATAGGTTCACGTTACTTAGCACCTGATTGTCACCGTAATTTTTGGAAGCTCCCTCGGTAGAAATCACTACTTTTCCTGGTGTTGTGGATATCGGAAAACGCAAGGTCATCACCGAATTATCGTCTTCATCTACTTCAATGCGATCAATTTTATCCAACTTTTTGATGAGCGATTGGGCCATGGTGGCCTTGCTCGCTTTCGCACGAAACTTCTCAATAAGTTTTTCCGTTTGCTCTATCTGTTTCTGCTGATTCTTTTGAGTGGCCAATTGCTGTTCCCTCAACTCTCTTCGAAGTACTAGATATTGCGAATAGGGCTTCGGGTAGTCGTAAATCTTTCCAAGAGAAATCTCGATCGTTCTGTTGGTCACATTATCTAAGAACATCTTATCGTGAGATACTAGCACTACAGCTCCAGAATAGTTTTTCAGAAAATCTTCCAACCATAAAATGGATTCAATATCCAAGTGGTTAGTGGGCTCATCGAGCAATAAGATGTCATTATTCTGAAGTAGCAACTTGGCCAGTTCAATTCGCATACGCCACCCTCCAGAAAAGGTTTCAGTTACCTTATTAAAGTCTTTACGCTGAAATCCTAAACCTTGAAGAATTCGTTCTGTTTCACCCTGATAGTTGTAACCTCCATGGATTTCATACTGATGCTGTACCTCATTCAAATCGACCATCAACTGATGGTAGCTATCACTTTCGTAATCGGTTCGTGTAGCTAGCTGTGTATTGATTTCTTCAAGCTGTTTTTCTAATTTTTTTATCTCCACAAAAGCCTCGTAGGATTCTTCCAAGACCGTACGCCCTTTGGTAAAATCGATATCTTGTTTTAGAAAACCAATAGAAATCTCCTTATCAGTTGCAATGGAACCTTCATCATACTCCTGCTCACCAGAAATAATACGTAGTAAAGTAGACTTTCCAGCGCCATTTTTACCTACCAATCCTACCCTATTTCCGGGGGAAAGCATAAAGGTGATACCTTCGAATAGGTATTCTCCTTGGAATGAAACGGAAAGGTTATGAATATTTAGCATGTTGTTATAAATAAAAATTATTCCCTATAGGTCTTGAGGAGTGCAAAGATGCTTAATTTTGTAAGACTAAAAAAACCGATTATGGGATTCTTGAAGGGAACTAAAATATACAGCATTTTTACAGGCAAATGTCCTGTTTGTCATACTGGCAAAATGTACCAAGCCTCTAACCCCTATAATTTAGCAAAAACCCTGAAAATGCATGAACGTTGCCCAAATTGTGACACCAAGTTCAAGATTGAGCCCTCCTTCTTTTATGGAGCCATGTACGTTAGTTACCCTGTAGGCATCACTTTTGCCGGAATTGCCTTTGCCATTTGTTTCTTTATACTAGACCTAGGTCGTTTAAATAGCTTCATTGCTATTTGTATTCTCATGTTGTTTTTATTGCCTATTATTTTACGATTGTCCCGAAATATCTGGATCAACTTCTTTTTCAAGTTTGATAAAACGAAGGTTTAATTGAATATTATTTTATAAACCGCTGGATGTTCACTTCATCCGGAAGCGGGGTATCATTCTCTGCATAATCGAAGAGTTGTTTGGAAAGTAAGGGCGCCATTCCTAGTCCACGTGTGCCTAAACCATTAAAAAAAAGTATTTCTCTGTTAGATATTGAACCCAAAAGTGGTCTTCGGTCCTTAACAGTGGGGCGCATGCCAGCCATTTGATCTACAATCTCAAACGGACAATGGATAAGTTTCCGCAACGAAGCCACTAATTTTGCCTTTCCTTCTTGAGTTATATCTGGCTCCCGTCCGGTATGGTCAAAGGTAGCACCTGCCTTGTAGCGCTCATTTCCCAAGGGAATTATAAAAATAGGCCCTTTAAGAATGCTTTTTAAGCGCAATTGCGGCGCTTTGAATATAATATACTCCCCTTTCTTCGGAATAAGACAATCTACGCTAAAATAAGGGTTATGGAGTGCTGCTACCCCTTCAGAGAATACAATTCGCTTTGTTTTATAATTTTTATACTGAATAGTAGGTGCCATATCGCTATGGGATGTGTGCTCCTTTACTTCTTCAACCTGAAGTAAGTCATAGTCAAATTTTTCACGAACGAGTTGTTCATTCTGCTCCAAATTTTCGCCGAAACTTTCCATGAGAAGGGTCGTGTCAATTTTAAACACTTCGTTCACGCTTCCGAAGCCAAAAGGAGCCTCTATCAAGGGGTTGCCATTCCTAATTAATTCCGAAGAAAGAAAAAAGGACAAATTGGCTTTATCACTAGCAATTAACCAGTCGTTTTGCTCTTGCACATTATTAAAAACTCTCTGGAGCGGCATTTTCTGCAAAAAATCTACTTGAAGGTGTTTGGATAATTCGGTATAGAAAGGATAGGCTTCTGCATGAAACTGAGGTAAATTCCAAATGGGAGTAAAACGTTTCAGCACCACTGGGTTCACCACACCACCCGCGATTTTTGTTGCTGAAGGTAAGGACGGTTCAAAAACAACAAAGCGCTTCCCTTCTTTTCTCAGTCGTTCGCAAAAAGTGATTCCTGCGATACCTAGCCCAACAATAATATAATCTACTTCTTTCACCTAACAAAGATACCTTATATGAATGAATGAAAAGTCTCCTTCGCATAACGAAGACCAAGTCTCTTTAGCGGAGCAAAAAAAAAACCTCGTTGCTGGAGCAAATGAAAAGTCTCCTTCGCTGAAGCTTTGTTATGCCCGTTGCTGAATAAAAAATCTCCTTCGCTGAAGCTTCGTTGTGTGCGTTGCTGAATAAAAAAATCTCCTTCGCTGAAGCTTCGTTATGCGCGTTGCTGAATAAAAAAATCTCCTTCGCTGAAGCTTCGGAGATTGAAGAAAAAACCCTCCAAAGCTATAGGCGAAGGAGGGTGTATATTAAAGATTGGGAAACTTTAGTAGTTCCACAAATCGATTTCGATATTACGAATTACTTCACGAATACGCTCCGACTCCAATAACTGCATTAAAGCATTGTCATTGATGTATTCTGCTACTCCTCGGTCACCTTGGACATTATCCTCTTGATAAACTACTCCGTGAAATCTACGGGAGTTCAACAGGTGATCGTATGAAATTGGCATAGACGTATTTTTACGATTGAAAGCTTTTGCTTCGTGCAATACTTTTCTTGCTTCTGGGAACCATACCCAAAATAACTCAACCGATGCGTTGATACCATCATCTTCGAAAGCTTTAGAACGGGCTTCGTTGGCAACAGGGCAAATACCTAACATTCGATATCTTAACTCACCTTGTCGTTTGTCCAAATACCAATAACCACGAACTTTCCAAGCTTCGACGTCACCAGCATCCAACGTAAACTTACGAATGTATTCTGGATCTACTCTTCCTTCGGCATTGAATTGCTCTACACCGAGATCGGTAGTATCGCTATACACCAAAGAGGCTTCGATATCTTGAAGTGTTCTTTTTTCAGTAAAATAAGAATCGGCATATACATGTTCGATATCTCCTTGCTTAATACCCTTTACCAAAACATCATATAAGGAACGTCTTTCGGCTCCAATGTTGTTGGTGTCAATAGGGTAATAAAGTGGGAAATTCACTCTTTCATCGAGGTCGATAAATTCCCAAGTGGTTTTAGACCAAAGTACGTCACGCTCGTCAACATAACCGTAGGGTAACGGCTCATCGTTATCGTAAGCGATTTGTGCTTCTGTCTTAATACCAATTTCCTGAGGGGTCTTGGCGTTGAGTATGTTAATTTGTGCTGTTGCACCCACACTCATCATAAGACCAATTCCACATATAACAACGTTTCTCAAATTCATAAAACGAAATTTTTACTTTAGTTTGTTAGCTCAATACAAACAGGAGAAATCTTTTTCAATTTGTATCCTGAGTTATTAGCTATGTTTGCATTAATATCGAAAATTTGAACAGTTTCACCACGCTTAGCTCTACGAAGAGCCGCTTTAGCTTGGGTGTTCAATTTAGTTCCGCTCACTTTTACTGTTGGTTGTCCAGAAACTTTAAAACTGAATCCAGATACACGCAAGTTCAAGTCAAAATCGAAGTCTGGCAACGCCGCACCAACACTAGCAATTTCTAGACCTTGACGTTGCATACGTACACAACCTCCTGCGCCATCTTCACCACGAATGGTTCCTGTTGGACGAGGGATATCTTTGATACGGAATTCAGAAGTAGTGTTTACTACTTGTCCATCAGGCAAAGTACCTCTTGCCGATATGGCAACTGTTCTACCTTGAGTTGGGCTCATACTATACTTACTTCCAGATCCTTTTGTAAGTCCAGCACCACTAGCGGTTACTTTATTATCCGGAATACCAGGAATAGATATAGTCATTGGGTTTACTACTCCACGATAAACAACGTTCATTTTGTCTGCAGAAATTACAGCCGAATTCGGCTTAGTAATTGTTGCAAAGCTTGTACTTACTGGAATCTCAACTTCCTTACCATCTTGTAAGAAGATCAAGTTACCTTCAATCTTGTGATCTCCAGCAGAACCAGCCATAATGTTCAGCTTCACTTTACCGTTTTCAATAGTATATTGACTTTCATTTAAAGGTCTACCGTCTAAAGTAAGCTCAACTCTATTTGGTTTTGTGTTTGGATCTTTACGTCCTAAAACAATTCCTCCATCAAATGCTTCACCGGCATAAAAAGCTGATTTGGATTGCTCCAATAGCGTGTTGTACTGAGTAAACGAAAGTGCTGTAGCTTGTTGTCCTGCTAACATTTTAGAAAGCAATTCACTTTTAGTAACTTTAATATCGTTCTGAAGTGAAGTCAATTTAGTTTTAGAGGCTACTAATGGGAATCCCTCATAGTTGTAATTCAACCAATCGATTTTCTTTTTGTCTCGTCTAACAACTGGATCTGTTGAAAAGTTACTCGAAATAGAATTTTTGATATCTTCAATACCTTGTACTCTCGCCAATGCAGTATCATTCAATACGGCTAACATATCAGTACGATACTTATTGATTGCGTCTAAAAATTCCTGTCCTTCCTGCTTTAATTTATCGCCTTTGAAAAAACGTTGATCTAAAAAGTCTGGTTTATCCTGAACTTCATAATCTTCTGCTTCATCTGGCTTCACAGTACCCATCATAAGACCTTTTAAGTTCCCAAGGTAGCTGTCAAGTGAAGAAGATATATCAGCAACCTGATCTGCTTTCGCTTTAACCGCGGCGTATTGCTCTGGTTGCTCATCAGCTTTGGTTGTCAAATTGGTCATGAAATCAGCGTTACGTGCAGTTGTTGCAACATTCGCTTCAGTAATTTTCTTGTCTAATAGTCCAAAGGCAGATAATACCTCTTTGGACATGTTTAATGCGAGCATCGCGATGAAAACCAAGTACATTAGGTTAATCATCTTTTGCCGCGGGGATAGTTTTCCTCCTGCCATTTTAATTTGTTTTTAAATTAATATTTTAGTTAAAAAACTATTATTTACTACTCATTGCAGATAACATACCTCCGTATACTCCATTCAATGAAGATAGGTTGGTAGCTAAATGTTCCATCTGTGCTTTCAATTGTTCAGCATTTTCTACAACGCGTTCGTTAACTTCAGCTTGACGGCTTGTAGATTCTACTTGTACTTTGTAAAGACTATTCAAGGACTCCATTTGGGCTGCAGCCAATGCCATTTCTTCACTGTATTTCTTGGTGGAGCTCATTGCTTCGGCAGTAGGGGCCATTCCTTTAGCAGCACCTTCGAAAGAGCGAATGCTATCTCCAAGACTATTCATTAATTCTGAATCGATTTTTGCGCCTTTCAACATTTCATCTAATTTTTTAGATAAAATTCCATCGGCATCTTGCGGGGCAGCATCCTTACCTTTTCCTTTTCCTCCAGCTAATTCTGGGTATACTAAAGACCAATCTAAATCGTCATCTACTGGCTCGAAAGCAGAGATTGCGAAAATGATTGCTTCAGTAATCAAACCTACAGCAAGAAGAATTCCTCCATTCAATGGACCTAATTCCCAGTGAAGGATTTTGAATAATGCTCCTAAAATTACGATAGAAGCTCCCAGCCCGTAGGCCATATTAAAAAGTTTCTTAGATGATTTTGATTGTGCCATAATACAACAGTTTTTAAGTTAAGTATAGTTAAGTTAAGATTTAGCTTTTTCGGTTTGCAGTTCCCTAGCGGGCGTCTCCAAAGTTCTTATTTAAGGTTACATCGGTACCCATATAATCCTGCACTGTTCTGAAACCAATATAGCTTCGTGCTGAATCTGCGTACTCATAATCTCTTGTGCTTACTTGCAAGAAATATGCAACATCTTTCCAAGAACCTCCACGTACAACTTTGCGCATATTTTTCGCATCATTTACATTAGGGTTCATGGTTGAGGAATATTCATAAGAATCGGCATCGTAAGAAGAATCTACCCATTCGCTAACGTTACCTGCCATATTGTACAGGTTGTAATCGTTTGGCTCATAAGCATCCGCTTCTACGGTGTAAAGGGCTTGATCGGCTGCGTAATCTCCACGCAAGGGCTTAAAGTTGGCCATAAAACAACCACGGTCGTTCTTGGCGTAAGGTCCACCCCAAGGGAAGGTTGCCGATTCCAGACCACCACGTGCAGCATATTCCCATTCGGCTTCACCAGGAAGTCTGAAAGAATTTACGTGTTGTCTGCTTTTAGATTTTTGATATGAATTTTTGTAAAGTGTTCTCCAAGCGCAAAATGCCTTTGCTTGCTTCCAGTCCACCCCTACAACAGGATAATCTCCATAAGCCTCATGCCAGAAATAATCATTGTGCATTGGCTCATTATAAGAATAGTTGAAATCCTTAATCCATACCGTAGTATCTGGATAGATAGCTACAGTATCTTTATTAATAAAGTCTTTTCTGCTTTTACCTTCCGCTCTAGCCGCAGCTTGGATATCCATGTAGGTATATTGGAAGACCAATTTATCTACATCAATGGTGCGTTGTCCATTATAAGCTTCTTCAGTAGGAATGTACATAGAGTCCATCACTTCTGAATAATACTCGTCTGGATATTCTCCGGTATCCCAAAGAAGATCAACTTCATTGTTAATTTTACGTCCAGCATAGAAGTCGTCTCCCATTCCGAAGTAATTATCATACATATACTGCTCGTAGGCAGTCATTTCTTCGTTCTCTTGATCAACGAATGCAAATTCACCAATACCACCGTCACCTGGAGTAGCTCCAACCTCGTCGGCAAGTATTGCTAATTTTAATCGAACTGTAGAATCACGTACCCACTCAATAAACTGTCTGTACTCGGCATTTGTGATTTCTGTTTCATCCATGTAGAAGGAACGTACAGTTACGGTTCTTGTAGGTGCATCGTTCACAGCTACAAAATCATCATCAGCTTTACCCATGATGAAAGATCCACCAGGTATAAGGGTCATTCCGTAAGGTTTCTCAGGGTACCATTTTTTGCCTTTTGCGCCGACTAATTCTCCTCTGTCTCCAGAGTTACAACTAACCAAAAAGGCTACCATCGCAGTAAATGCAATTAACTTCTTCATAGGTATTTAGGTTAAATTTAATAAGATTTAAGGGCGTAAACCTATTTATAAAATATCAGAAAAACAACATTTTTCTTAAAAAACCCTTAATTCTCGTAATTCTTAGTTCGTTTGATTATACTTCATTCTTTCGGCGGGCTTTAAACCACCTTTCAGGAATTTCCTGATTTGTTGCACTCAAATATTCGCCATAAGTGCAAGGTAATAACGTATGTCTTTTTAATTTATTATTAACATTTGAAATAAAAGGCAATTCTATCCACCAACGTCCGGTTTTATTACTCTTCTTAAAGATTAAAATTTCATCGTCAACAGGAACTTTATAGGTTGTGAAGCTTTTTTCATTACTGAAATCCTGATCTTCCACCCTAAAATTCACTCCTTCGATAAAATACCAAACGATTTGAGCTATCAAAGTAGCTGCGCTTTCCGCCTTGGCATAATCCTTAAGTTCATACAAACCAAAAGAAGTAACTTTATTGCTTATTCCAGCGTATCTGGCAATGGCACAGATTTCCCGGCTATCAAAACCGTTAGGACTGGAACTATATTGATAACTTAATTCTGAGCTTTTTATTGCTGAAACATCAAGAGAAACTATATCGGCATCTCTCAAAA
>Ga0316205_10004830_pt1 | contig 11531 bp, 12 predicted proteins | sample 3monthpyrite_MG_FD_204941 | JGI IMG/M metagenome (GOLD analysis project Ga0316205, IMG submission 204941) | Microbial mat bacterial communities from mineral coupon in-situ incubated in ocean water Damariscotta River, Maine, United States -... | ecosystem: Environmental > Aquatic > Marine >... | reverse complement strand
CTTTCGGCGGCGCATGGTTTGACGAAAACTATAAGCCAACGCTTGACTCCGACGAGTGGAATGCAGCCATCAACTTCTATGTTGAACTGCTGGGCAGCTACGGCCCTCCAGGCTCCGAAGGGAACTCCTTCAACGAAATCCTTGCTCTTTATAACGAAGGCAAGTGTGGCCTCTGGATCGATGCAACAATCGCAGCTTCATTCCTGGAAGTTGACGGCGTTGCATATGCTCAATCACCAAACGCCGGTAATCCGGTTGGTGCAAATTGGCTCTGGGCTTGGGCAATGGCTATTCCAGCCGGTTCGCCAAACGCTGAAGCCGCTTCTGACTTCATCGAATGGGCAACCTCGAAAGAGTATGTTCAGGCCGTTGGTAACCACCCTGATTACGGCTGGGGCTCTGTTCCAACTGGTCAGCGCGCCTCCACTTACGCGATCCCTGAATTCCAGGCCGCAGCAGCGTTTGCAGCAGCGGAACTGGCAGCGATCGAAAGCGCCGCGCCTGAAGCTACAGCGCTGAAACCTTATGTTGGCGTTCAGTTTGCCGCAATCCCGGAATTCCCGGAAGTTGGTTCGGCCGTTGCTCAGGAAATCGCAGCAGCCCTGTCGGGTGCCAAATCGGTTGAAGAGGCCCTTGCCGCTTCGCAAGCCGCAGCCGACTCGATCATGCGTGAAGCCGGCTACTACTAAGTAGCGCGACAAAGGAGGGCCCAAAACCCGGGCCCTCCACCTTAAAATGTCCTGGCGCTTGAATTTGTTAGTCAACCCAGCGACACTTGAAGCCTAATATTCGCAACCACAATTCACCGGCTAAACTTTTTCCGTTTTGCCAGAAGGATAGGACTATGTCTGACAGAAAGCTACCAAGGCTTCTTCAAACTCCGGCGGTTTTACTGCTTTTGGTTTGGATGCTGATCCCCCTCGGGATGACTCTCTACTTCTCGTTCATCCGCTATGTGCTGAACAGCCTGCGCAACCCTCAATGGACATCTCCTGTCCCGAGCAACTGGCGCGGTTTTGGCAACTACGAATTCGTCCTGAACTCGAAAGACTTTTTGCTGGCCATACAAAACAGCCTGATCATTGTGGTTAGCATTTTGTTTTTGACAGTCATCTTCGGGGTTCTTATTGCCGTTTTGATCAATAAAGCTTTTCCGGGGCAAGGCATTGTCCGGGTGCTGTTGATCTCACCTTTCTTTGTTATGCCCGCTGTAAACGCGGTGCTCTGGATCAACATGATCCTTGATCCGGTATTGGGCCTGCAAGGCATTGCTGTTGGTGGCATAAACAATATCCTAGATTCCCTTCGGGAAATGCCGCTTCTCGGTGGGTTTTTCTCACTCTGGCCCGATTTCAATCCGATTTCATTCCGCGCCACACAGACATCTTCCATTGCTGTCATTATGATGGTGACATGGCAATGGACCCCTTTTGCGGTTCTGATCTTTATGACCTCGCTGCAATCCGAAGACATGCAGCAAAAAGAAGCTGCCATTCTGGATGGTGCCAGCACCTGGTCGATGTTTCGCTTTCTGACGCTACCGCATCTAGGCCGCCCCATTGCGATTGTGGTGATGATCCAGGCGATCTTCCACCTGTCGCTTTATGCCGAGATCGAAATCGTTAGCCGCGGTAACGGTAACAAAAACTTACCTTACCTGATCGGTGAATTTGCCAACAACAACATTGGTGCAGCAAGCGCCACCGGCATTTTCGCAGTCATTCTCGCCAACATCGTAGCTATTTTCTTGCTGCGCATGGTTGGCAAGACATTAATGGAATAGAGGACAAAACCATGGCAATCGTTGCACAAACCTCAAAATTCGGAACATATGGTCGGCCCATATTGGCTTGGACTGTTGGGCTGCTCTTCTTCTTTCCCATCTTTTATATGGTTCTTACGAGCTTCAAAACAGATGCAGACGCCGTAAAGCCCGAGTTTCTGTTCTTCTTCACGCCGACGCTCGAAAACTACGTCAATATGACGGCGAACTACGACTACTGGCACTTCGCCAGAAACTCTGTCATCACGTCCGTTTTGGCGACAGTATTTACGCTTTTCGTTGGCGTTCCAGCCGCCTATGCGATGGCATTTAACCCGAGCCGTTCGACCAAAGACATTCTGATGTGGATGCTATCGACCAAAATGTTGCCGGCAGCGGCGGTGCTTTATCCGATGATTTTTCTCGCCAAAGGCATAGGGCTCTATGACACGCATATCCTGGTTATCACTGTGCTCAGCCTTATCAACCTTCCGATCGCCATTTGGATGCTTTTCACCTACTTCAAGGAAATCCCGAAGGATATCATCGAAGCCGGCAAAATGGACGGTGTTAACACTTTTGGCGAGATTAAAGATATCCTTATCCCTCTTGCCTGGGGTGGCATCGCTGCAACCGCGCTTTTGGTTTTCATTTTCTGCTGGAACGAAGCTTACTGGACAGTTCGCCTCACCACTATTGATGCGGCAACACTCTCCAAACTCATTGAAGGGAACCGTGCTCCCGAAGGTTTGTTCTTTGGTCGCTTGTCAGCGGTATCGACAGCAGCAGTTGGACCCATCGTCGTTCTTGGATGGTTCTGTCAGAAACAATTGGTCCAAGGCTTGACCTTCGGCGCCGTGAAATAAGGAAACTACAATGGGACGTATCGTTTTAAAAAATGTTACCAAAAGCTTTGGTGAAACACAGGTCATTCCACCATTGGATCTGACCATCGAAAACGGAGAGTTTGCAGTATTTGTTGGCCCTTCCGGGTGCGGGAAATCCACGCTACTCCGGATGATCGCCGGCCTTGAAGATCTCACTTCAGGCGATATCGAGATCGACGACGAGGTTGTGACGCAAGTTTCACCTTCAAAGCGGGGCCTCGCTATGGTGTTCCAGTCCTATGCGCTCTATCCGCATATGACGGTTCGCAAGAACATCGGCTTTCCGCTCCGCATGGAGAAAATGAACCAGTCAGAAATTGACAAACGGGTCAATACTGCGGCGCAGTCTTTGAATCTGGTAGACTATCTGGATCGCAAACCCGGCCAGCTTTCGGGTGGCCAACGCCAACGGGTTGCTATTGGGCGCGCCATTGTTCGTGATCCGTCAGCATTCCTTTTCGACGAGCCCCTGTCGAACCTCGACGCAGCATTGCGTGTTGGTATGCGGCTGGAAATCAGCGAAATGCACAAGCGGATGCAGACCACCATGATCTATGTGACGCATGATCAGGTCGAAGCGATGACTATGGCCGACAAGATTGTGGTCTTGCAGGCAGGCGTGATCGAACAAGTAGGCTCACCGCTCGATCTCTATCACAAGCCACAAAACGTGTTTGTGGCAGGTTTCATCGGTTCGCCGAAGATGAACATTTTTTCCGGTCCAGAGGCCGAAAAATATGGTGCTCATACTGTTGGCATTCGCCCCGAGCATACCGACGTAAGCATGACCGAAGGCACTTGGACCGGGCGCGTTGGTGTGGCCGAGCATCTGGGATCGGATACCTTTATCCACGTTCACGATACCGGCCTGGGTGACATGATTACCGTGCGCATCAATGGCGATATCACGGTCAATCACGGCGACACAATCTATCTGTCACCGCAGTTGGACAAATTGCATAAATTTGACGCGCAAGGACTGCGGATCGAATGATGCAACTGGCTGGAAAAACAGCTTTAATCACAGGGGCCGCCCGCGGAATCGGGCGGGCCTTTGCACAGGCCTATATCAATGAAGGCGCACGGGTGGCGATTGCGGATATTAACTTTTCCGGCGCACAAGCCACGGCCGCAGAGCTTGGCAAAGCCGCTATCGCCGTGCAGCTTGATGTTACCGAGCAGGCCAGCATCGACGCTTGCGTTGCTGAAACAGTGGCCCGCTTGGGCCAAATTGACATCCTGATAAATAACGCGGCAATCTTTTCCGCTGCACCTATTACCGAGATCTCCCGTGAGGACTATGCCCGTGTCGTTGATATCAACGTCACGGGCACTTTTTTCACACTGCAAGCTGTGGCCCGTCACATGATCGACGCCGGCATCCGCGGTAAAATTATTAACATGGCCAGCCAGGCCGGAAGGCGCGGCGAACCGCTGGTCGCTGTTTATTGCGCGTCCAAGGCAGCGGTCATCAGCCTGACACAATCAGCCGGGCTGAACCTGATCGAGCATGGTATCAACGTTAACGCCATTGCGCCCGGCGTGGTTGATGGCGATCACTGGGATGGCGTTGATGCTTTCTTTGCCAAATATGAAGGAAAAGCGCCGGGCCAAAAGAAAAAAGAGGTCGGCGAAGCTGTCCCTTATGGCCGCATGGGCCGGCCCGAAGACCTGACCGGTATGGCGGTTTTCCTGGCCAGTGACGCGGCTGATTATATCGTTTCTCAATGCTACAACGTGGATGGTGGACAATGGATGAGCTGACCCCTCTTTTGAATTCAACGCTTGATCAGCTTTCGGTCGAACACCCCCGCTATGATCGGGCGGGCCTAACCCCGGGCATCGTTCATATCGGCGTTGGGAACTTTCACCGCGCCCATCAAGCATGGTATTTGCACCGCCTGATGCAGGCTGGGCAGGCGCATGACTGGGCCATTATTGGCGCCGGTGTTCGCCCATATGATGCTGCCATGCGCAAGAAATTGTTAGCACAGGATTGCCTGACGACTCTGGTTCAGCTCGACCCAAACAGCACTTCTGCCGAAGTTATCGGCTCTATGGTTGATTATCTTCCGATTGAAGAGGGCAACGACGCTTTGATCCGGAGCATGGCCGACCCCGCGATCCGGATCGTGGCGCTCACCGTAACCGAAGGCGGTTATTATGTAGATCCGGTGACCAAAGGTTTTGATGCCGCTCATCCTGATATTCAGCATGATGCCGCATATCCTGATAAACCGGACACCGCATTTGGCGCTATGGTAGCGGCCCTTCGTTTGCGCCGCGCTGCTGGCCATGCGCCGTTTACAGGGCTGAGCTGTGATAATTTGCAGGGCAACGGCACCATTTTGCGCCAAACCGTCGTTTCGTTGGCGCGGCTTTCCGATCCTGACCTCGCGGACTGGATCGAGAATACCGCAACTTATCCAAATTCTATGGTAGATTGCATAGCGCCGGCGACTGGCCCGAAAGAAATGACGCTCACGCATCAATTCGGAATCATCGATGCCGCTCCCGTGACCCACGAGCCCTATCGACAATGGGTGATTGAAGACCGCTTTTGCGCGGGCCGGCCTAATTGGGATCAGGTCGGGGCCACGTTTTCAGATGATGTTCACAGCTATGAAACCATGAAGATCCGTATTCTCAATGCGGGCCATCAGGTGCTGGCGAATGTGGGCGAGATTATGAATATTGGAACCATCGCCGACTGCATGGCCAACCCGCAGATCAGAGCGTTTTTCAGCAAAGTTGAATCGGTTGAGATAGCGCCGACTGTTGCACCTGTGCCGGGGCAGGGGCCGCAATCATATGTGGAACTGATAATCGATCGGTTCTCGAATCCGCGGATTCTTGACACATCGCGCCGCGTTGCTTTTGATGGCTCCTCGCGCCACACCGGATTTGTTTTGCCAATCCTGCGGGACCGGCTGGTAAATTCTGAATCGGTCGAAGGCCTTGCGCTGGTAGAGGCATTTTGGGCCCGAATGTGCGAAGGCACGCGTGAAGATGGCACCATAATCGAAGCCAACGACCCGTTTTGGGATGATTTGAATAGTGCCGCCAAAGCGGCCAAAGAGCGACCGCGCGCCTGGCTGGAGCAGACCAGATTCTACGGAGATCTGAGCGATGCACAGCCTTTTGCCAGCGCTTTTGAAAACTGGTTAACCCTGATTTGGGCAAAAGGAAGCGCGGCGGCTCTAAAAGCCTATTTGGACGGCTGACAAATCTCTGCTACACCTCTCGCCGCGCCTCTGCAAAGGCGGGTGATGTGGGGCCGAGGCATTGCGCCGCTTAGTCGTCGCGCTCCGGAGCGTCCGGGTCTACCGGCAGGTTGTGCGCGATGCCGCGATGGCATTCAATGCAGGTTTGGCCTTCATCGTGGCCCTCTTGCATTTTTTCGCGCGCGCGCCTTCCTTGCAGATCAAAGGCCATCGCCTCCCATGTGTGGCAGTTTCGACATTCCCGGCTGTCGGTTCGCTCCATCGTATCCCAAACCCGATTCGCCATTTCCCATCGTCGTTCCTCAAAGAGCTCGGGCGTTCCAATGATCCCTGTCATTGCGCCCCACAGCTCTCCAGATGCTTGAATTTTTCGAATAACCTTTGGCCCCCACTCATGGGGCACGTGGCAATCGGCGCAAACCGCGCGCACGCCCGAGGCGTTCCGGTAATGGGTGCTTTCTTTGTATTCTTGATAAACGGTTTGCTCCATCGCATGGCAAGAAACGCAAAATTCCAGCGAATTGGTTGCTTCCATCGCGGTGTTAAATCCGCCCCAGAAAATAATGCCGCCTGCAAAACCAAACAAAGCGATAGCGCCCCAGGCAAACCGGGCCGTTGGGGTCCAGAACCACTTCCAAATACGACGGATCATGTTGGTATTCCATACTTAAAGAGATATCCCGCGCCAGAAATTCCAGCACAGGATGTTCGCTTATATCCTGGTTATTTATTCAACCGGAAGAGATTGCACATAGGCCAGAATATCGGATGATACCTCGGGGCCAAACGCGCGCATTGCGGGCATGCTTTCACCAGGTTGGCCATTCAAAATTTTCTGGATGATTTCCCATGGGTTATCATTGGCCAAGGTGCCCAAAGTGGTGCCCAGATCTTTGGGCAGATCGCCATCACGACCGTGGCAATTGGAGCAAACCGTATTGTAATAGATTTCGCCCTGTGCCAGATCACCGTTTGAGAGGCCGGTTTCACGATCAATTGCGGCATCTATATCAAATTGCCCCAGCGAAACAAAATTTGCCAGATCGATATAGTCTTGCTCGTCCATCATGCCGCTAAAACCGTGGGTTTCATCTTGAATGATTGCCACAATATCCTCGATCGGCGCATTTGCCATGCCGGTCAGGCCGGTGATGCCGGTCAAATAGGAGCCTGAAGCATAGGCGCCATCCGCGCCCATAATATCCCAGCCATGGCAGGCTTTGCAACGCTGTGTCGCGTCCCCGCTTTTCTTGATATTGCTATCTGGCCACGCCGGATGGGTCTCTGTAGGCGTTTCAGCACCGATAACTTTATACCACTTGTCATAGAGCAGGCCTCCGCGCGCGATTGATGACACGATCTCATCGGCACTCGATGGCAATGCGCTAAACATCAACCCGATCATAGTAACGGCGGTAATGGTCAGAGTGGAAAGAAATATTTTTGATTTATTGAACACGGCAATCTCCTCAAAAGGGTGCTTTCATGAAGTCATGAAAAGCGTTACTTCGGTCGGAACTTGCTAATCGAAAGTCCTTTTCCGAACTTTTACTTATTGTGGCTCTTGGTTTCACTCTTTACTCTAAGTAATTCTGATACATTGATTTGCGTCAACTTTTGATCTGATTGTTGCGCTGTTTTGATGGTTTCGCGAGGTTTCACAAAATATACCTGCACCGGATTTTGATACCTGTCCAACTGCCGTTTTTGCTGATTTGGGAAATGAAATAGGGCGCGAGCGGCTAATTCCGATAGCAAGGGTTCAAAATGGTTTTATAAGCACGTATAAGATTATAGCCCCGACCGAATGGAGTTTTCATCTTCAAGGCGTGGCTGCGCAAGCGCTATCAAGCCTGAATATGGAATAGGCCCGCTTTGTTGTTGAAACGATTGACACCCATGTCGATTTTGAATTGAGGGCGGCCTGATGCACGAAATGTCAATTTGTGAAAGCATTATATCGGTGATCGAAGAGCAAGCTGCGGCACAATCATACACCAAGGTCAGAACAGTGCGGCTGGAAATCGGCCCGCTTGCCGGAATCGAACTAGAAGCGCTAGAGTTCTGTTTTGATGTTGCGGCCAAAGGCGGGGTCGCAGAAAATGCGAAACTGGAAGTGATCGAAGTGCCGGTCACGGCGCGGTGTATACCTTGTGCACAACCGATTGATGTAAAAGAAAGATTTGACCCGTGCCCGAAATGCGGCAGCTTTGAGGTCCAGATTACCGGTGGCGATGCGCTCAGAATTAAAGAATTGGAGGTGGACTAATGTGCATGGTATGCGGCTGCGGTGAAGGCGAAGTTAAAATCGAGGGCGGGCAGGGCCACACGCATGATCACACCCATGATCATCACCACCATGATCACGGTGAAAATTCGCACCACTATGGCAAAGGGCCGGCGCATGCGCATGCGCCCGGGCTAAGCCAAGCGCGGATGGTGCAAATCGAAACCGACATTCTGTCCAAAAACAACAGCTACGCGGCGGCGAACCGCGCGGAATTTGCGCGAAACAATGTGCTGGCGTTGAATCTTGTTTCCTCGCCCGGTTCGGGCAAAACAACATTATTGACGCGCACAATCGAGGAAATTAAAGACCGCATCAATTTGGCGGTGATCGAAGGGGATCAGCAAACCGCCAATGATGCTGAACGTATCCGCGCAACCGGTGTTTCGGCGATTCAGGTTAACACCGGAAAGGGCTGCCATCTCGATGGCCATATGGTCGGGCACGCGCTTGAGCACCTCAAAATAAAGGAGGGGGTATTGTTTATCGAAAATGTTGGCAATCTGGTTTGCCCGGCGGGTTTTGATCTTGGAGAGGCGCATAAGGTTGTGATTTTATCGGTAACCGAGGGCGAGGATAAGCCGATCAAATACCCCGATATGTTTCATGTTGCGGATATTATGGTGCTGACCAAAACCGACTTGCTACCGTATCTCGATTTCGATGTGGAAAAATGCATGGACTATGCGCGCCGGGTTAATCCGAAAATTAAAATCTTGCAGGTTTCGGCAAAGTCGGGTGAAGGCATGGAAGACTGGGTTGCGTGGATTGAGGCAAGCCAGCAGGTGAACAAAATCGGGCAGGGGGGATAAAAGATGTGCTTGGCAATTCCGGCAAAAATCGTCGAGAAAACAGCGGGGGATAACGCAATTGTCTCGCTCGACGGCGTTAAAAAGGAAGTCTCTCTGGCGCTGATTTCTGATGCTGAAATCGGTGATTATGTGCTGGTTCATGTAGGCTATGCGCTCAATACTATCAGCCCCGCAGAGGCCGAGAAGACCCTGAAACTGATGGCTGAAATGTCTGAAATGGTCGAGAATACGCAGTGAAATATGTAAACGAGTTTCGTGACAAAACCCTTGCCAAAAAACTGGCCGCGCAAATCGCCGAAGCGGCTGACCCTTCACGCCAGTATAACCTGATGGAATTTTGTGGAGGCCACACCCACGCGATTTTCCGGTATGGCGTGCAGGACCTCATGCCTTCAAATGTCAACTTTGTTCATGGTCCCGGTTGCCCGGTCTGTGTCTTGCCGATCCCGCGGATTGATAACGCGATAGAGCTGGCCGAGCAGGGCGCAATTGTCTGCACTTACGGCGATATGATGCGCGTGCCGGCAAGCAAAAAGAACTCTCTGATCAAGGCGAAAGCGGCGGGTTCGGATATCCGCATGGTGTATTCAACCCAAGACGCGCTGAAAGTCGCGCGCGAAAATCCGGACCGCGAGGTTGTGTTTTTTGCCATCGGCTTTGAGACAACAACCCCGCCGACGGCTGTGGCTATCAAACAGGCGGCAGAAGAAGAATTGGCGAATTTTTCGGTGTTTTGCAATCATGTGCTGACACCGGCTGCTATCCAGCACATTTTGCAGAGCCCCGAGGTGCGTGAACTGGGGGTGGTGCAAATTGACGGGTTTTATGGCCCTTCACATGTGTCTTCGGTGATCGGTTCCGCGCCCTATGATTATTTCGCAGAGGAGTTTCAAAAACCGGTGGTTATTGCGGGGTTTGAGCCGCTTGATGTGATGCAATCCACGCTGATGCTTATTTCGCAAATCAACGAGGGCCGCTTTGAAGTTGAAAACGAATACACCCGCGTTGTAACCCGTGAGGGCAATGAAAAAGCGCAGGGCCTTGTCAGCGAAGTATTTGAATTGCGGCGGATGTTTGAATGGCGCGGCCTTGGTGATGTTCCTTATAGTGCGTTGAAAATTAGGGAAGAATATTCAGCCTTTGACGCAGAGCGCCGATTTGAAATCACCAAAAGCACCGGCAAGGATGTAAAGGGCTGTGAGTGCCCTGCCATTTTGCGCGGGGCAAAAAAACCAACTGATTGCAAGCTGTTTGGAACGGTGTGCACGCCGGATAATCCGCAAGGCTCCTGCATGGTTTCCTCTGAAGGGTCGTGCGCTGCCTATTGGTCATTTGGCCGTTTCCGGCTCGACCGTGTAAAGGAGACTGCAGAATGAGCCGCATGGAAAAACGGTTTCCGACCCGTATCAACATACGCAAGGGCACAGTGGATATGACCCACGGATCAGGTGGCCGCGCGATGGCGCAATTGATCGAAGAGCTGTTTACCAAGCATTTTGACAACACGTATTTGCGCCAAGGCAACGATCAAGCGATATTTGAGGCCCCGAAAGGCCGCATGGTGATGAGCGTTGACGGGCATGTTGTTTCGCCGCTGTTCTTTCCGGGGGGAGACATTGGCGCGCTTAGCGTTCACGGCACTATTAATGATGTAGCGATGTCGGGCGCCAAGCCGCTTTACCTTTCGGCAGGCTTCATACTGGAAGAGGGGTTCCCGTTGGCCGATCTGGAGCGCATCGTTATTTCGATGGCGGCTGCCAGCCGCGCGGCAGGCGTGCCGGTGGTGACAGGGGACACAAAGGTTGTAGAGCGCGGCAAAGGTGACGGGGTGTTTATCACCACTACCGGCATTGGAGTGGTGCCTGAAAGGCTGGATATTTCGGGTGCAAATGCAAAAGCCGGCGATGCCATTCTGGTTTCAGGATATATTGGTGACCATGGTGTCGCGATTATGTCGAGCCGCGAAAACCTCGCGTTTGAAACCGAAATCATTTCGGATACTGCGGCACTTCACGATCTCGTGGCTGATATGGTCGCTGCAGTGCCCGACATTCATACAATGCGCGACCCCACGCGCGGCGGGCTTGCCTCGGCGCTTAACGAGATCGCTTATCAGGCGCAGGTCGGGATGCGTTTGAATGAGGCGGCGATTCCGGTGCGGCGCGAAGTAGACGCCGCTTGTGAATTGCTGGGGCTTGATCCTCTTTATGTCGCCAATGAAGGCAAGCTTGTTGCAATTTGCCCTGCAGACAAGGCTGATGCGCTGCTAAAAGCGATGCAGGCTCACCCTTTGGGCAGAGATGCGGCCATTATTGGCGAAGTCGTGGAAGATGATATGGGGTTTGTGACTATGGAGACCGGCTTTGGCGGCACAAGAATCGTAGATTGGCTGGCGGGTGAGCAATTACCCCGGATTTGTTAGGCACGTTATGGAAAGCTTTTTGATCCTCGGATTCTTTGTCGGTATGGCACATGCGCTAGAGGCTGACCATCTGGCGGCGGTCGGGGCACTGGCGGCAGATGGCAAAACCACGCCCAAACGGCTCGCTTTTCTGGGGG
>Ga0316205_10004829_pt1 | contig 11534 bp, 13 predicted proteins | sample 3monthpyrite_MG_FD_204941 | JGI IMG/M metagenome (GOLD analysis project Ga0316205, IMG submission 204941) | Microbial mat bacterial communities from mineral coupon in-situ incubated in ocean water Damariscotta River, Maine, United States -... | ecosystem: Environmental > Aquatic > Marine >... | reverse complement strand
ATGACGAACTCAACGAGTTTATGCCCGCCGAACAGGTGTCATCCGAGCAAATCGAAGACATCATGGCGATGCTGTCCGAGATGGGCATCAATGTTACTGAGGGCGAAGACGACGAGGACGAAGACGAAAACACTGACGCCGAGGAAATTGGCGCGACCACCACATCGCGCGAGCTGGTTACCGCCTCTGCCACCACCGAAACGCTGGACCGCACCGACGACCCTGTGCGCATGTATTTGCGAGAAATGGGCACGGTTGAGCTGCTCTCCCGCGAGGGCGAAATCGCGATTGCCAAGCGTATTGAGGCTGGCCGAAATACTATGATCGCCGGGCTATGCGAAAGTCCGCTCACCTTTCAGGCCATCACCATCTGGCGTGACGAATTGCTCGACGAAGAAGTGATGATGCGCGACGTGATCGACCTTGAAACCACCTTCGGCCAGGCCATGGGCGAAGACGAGGAAGAAGAAGCCGCCAAGCCGCAAGCTGCCGTGAAAGAAAAGCCGGCAGCCGAGACGGCAGTTGAAGGCAGCAGCGACGAGGATGACGATGACGAAGAGGAGGAGGAAGCCGCCAACCTCTCGCTCGCCGCGATGGAAGCGGCCCTGAAGCCGCGCGTGCTGGAAGCGCTTGACCAGATCGCCTCCGATTATGAAAAACTGGCGGAAATGCAGGATAGCCGGATGGACGCCACCATGTCTGACGGCGAAACCTTTTCTTCGGGGCAGGAGCTGGAATATCAGCGTCTGCGTTCCGAAATCGTGACGCTGGTGAATTCGCTGCACCTGCACAATAACCGAATTGAAGCCTTGATCGACCAGATTTACGGCATCAACAGCAAGATCAAGGGTGTGGATAGCGCCATGGTCAAAATCGCCGATAGTGCCCGCATCAACCGCCGTGAGTTTATTGACGAATACAAGGATTCCGAGTTGGACCCGAACTGGCTGGAACGGGTTAGCGAAAATTCCAACCGTGGCTGGGGGGCCCTTTTCGAAAAATACGGCGAGAAGGTTGCCGAACTGCGCGACGAAATGGCTGAGATCGGCGGTTATATCGGGGTTGATATTTCGGAATTCCGCCGCATTGTGCAGCAAGTGCAAAAGGGTGAAAAAGAAGCCCGCGCCGCCAAGAAAGAAATGGTCGAAGCCAACTTGCGCCTAGTGATTTCGATTGCCAAAAAATACACCAACCGCGGCTTACAATTCCTTGATCTCATTCAGGAAGGTAATATCGGGTTGATGAAAGCAGTGGATAAATTCGAGTATCGTCGTGGCTATAAATTCAGCACCTACGCGACGTGGTGGATCCGCCAGGCGATCACGCGCTCGATCGCCGATCAAGCCCGCACCATCCGCATTCCGGTGCACATGATCGAGACCATCAACAAGCTGGTCCGCACCGGTCGCCAGATGCTGCACGAAATTGGCCGCGAGCCAACGCCCGAGGAACTGGCCGCCAAGCTGCAAATGCCGCTGGAAAAAGTGCGCAAGGTAATGAAAATCGCCAAGGAGCCCATTAGCCTTGAAACCCCGATTGGCGACGAGGAGGACAGCCAGCTCGGTGATTTCATTGAGGATAAAAATGCCGTGCTGCCGCTGGATAGCGCCATTCAGGGCAACCTCAAAGAAACCACCACCCGTGTGCTGGCCAGCCTGACGCCGCGCGAAGAGCGCGTGCTGCGTATGCGTTTTGGCATAGGCGTAAACACCGACCATACGCTCGAGGAAGTCGGCCAGCAATTCAGCGTAACCCGTGAGCGCATCAGGCAGATTGAGGCCAAGGCGCTGCGCAAGCTGAAGCACCCAAGCCGGAGCCGAAAACTGCGGAGCTTTCTGGACCAGTAGGAACACCCTTGTTCTCACCCGCCATTCCCCGCTAGGCTGAGAAAAACCGGGGAAAACACCATGATAAAGCACGAGTGGAACCGTTTCAAACAACGCGCGATTTGGTCATGGCAGGGTTGGCTTTATTGCTGGCGCTATGAAAAAAGCCTGCAACAATGGGTGTGGGCCAATCTGGCTTCTGGCAGCTTGGCGCTATTTCTTGACCTCACCGGGGCCGAGCGCGCGCTTATCCTGTCACTCGGGATTCTGGTTTTGGCCGCAGAACTGATGAACACCGCCATTGAAAAAGCCGTTGACCATACTTCGCTGGAGCCGCACCCGCTTGCCAAAATCGCCAAGGATTGCGCCAGTGGCGCGGTGGCGATAACCGCGATTGCGGCGGGCGTGGCGTGGCTCGCCATCCTGATCGGATAGCCCATGCAAACCCGCTTCATCATCGCCACCAACGGCGCCGGCCTATATGAATTCACCAGCCAGGCCCGCGCTTTTGTCAAAGGCACCGGCCTGCTCACCCTGTTTATCCGCCACACCTCCGCCAGCCTGCTGATTCAGGAAAACGCCGACCCCGAAGTGCAGACCGACCTGCAAAACTTCTTTCACCGTCTGGTGCCCCCCGGCACCGACCCCTCAATGGCTTACCTCACGCACACCTATGAAGGGCCGGATGATATGCCTGCCCATATCAAAGCCGCCCTGCTGCCTGTCAGCCTCAGCATTCCGGTGCATAACGGCGCGCTCGCGCTTGGCACATGGCAGGGGGTTTATTTGTTTGAGCACCGTAACGGGCCGCACCGACGCGAAGTGGTGGCGCATCTGGCATGAAAAAGGCCGGCACAACGCACCGGCCCAATCAACAAACGCCTTAAAAGCCTAGCGGCAGGTAAACGCCATTGAGTTAAAACTGCGGCCACCCTGATCGCCCCGTGTCAGGTTAATCACCGCCTGCCCCGGTCCGCCGCAATAAATATCAGCCCCGTTGAGCACCTGGGTATCACTCACCACATCGGTATAATACGCATAGATCACCGCATTGCCACTTTGGCTGGCTGAATCAAGTTTGCCTGTCAAACCAGCATCGCGGATCAGGCTAGCATCTACGCCACCTGATGCGGAAACACCGCTTTCACCGGAGGAGGCCATTATGGTTTCCTCGCAGGCTGCCAGAAAACCGGCGGTAGCAAGCAAAAGCAAAGTTTTTGTCAAAGTCACGGTAAATCTCCTTAAATGTTGCCGGTTTAACTTACAGATGATCACTGCATCTGTAAATCGCTTTGGCAGTGCTAGAGACCGACCCTAAATGTAGGGTTTCACTTTTCTGACTACACAAATTGTAACCCCCCGCCTATAGTGCCCGAAACCGCACTTAATCCGGAGACGCCGATGCGCTGCCCCTTTTGTGGAAATATTGATACGCAGGTGAAAGATTCCCGCCCAGCCGAAGACCATTCCGCCATTCGCCGCCGCCGCTATTGCTCGGCCTGCGCCGGTCGCTTTACCACCTATGAGCGGGTGCAATTGCGAGACCTTGTGGTGCTGAAAAAGAACGGCAAGCGCGAGGATTTTGACCGCGACAAGCTGGCGCGCTCGGTGCGCACCGCCCTGCAAAAACGCCCGGTAGAGGCCGAGCGTGTCGACCAGATGATCTCCGGCATTGTTCGGCGGCTCGAGAGTTTGGGTGAAGTTGATATTCCGTCTGACAAAATCGGCCAGATCGTGATGGAAACTCTGGCGCGAATAGACACGGTGGCCTATGTGCGCTTTGCCAGTGTTTACAAAAACTTCCAAGCCGCCGATGATTTCGAGGAATTTGTCCACGAATTGCGCCCCCCGAACGATGGTGAATGACGATACGCGCTGGATGAAACTGGCGCTTGGCCTCGGAGCGCGCGGGTTGGGGCAGGTGCGGCCCAACCCCGCCGTTGGCTGCGTGATTGTGAAAAATGGCCGCCTGCTTGGCCGGGGCTGGACCCAACCATCAGGCCGCCCCCATGCCGAAACCGTGGCGCTGGCGCAAGCCGGTGAAGCCGCGCGCGGGGCCACCGCCTATGTTACGCTTGAGCCATGCGCCCATCACGGTAAAACCCCGCCCTGCGCCACGGCGCTGGTTGCGGCCGGCATTGCCCGTGTTATCTGCCCGCTGGAAGACCCGGACTCTCGCGTGTCTGGCAACGGGTTTCAGATTTTGCGAAAGGCCGGAATAGTGGTTGAAACCGGCGCAATGGAAACCGCAGCCCGTGAAGCCCACAAAGGTTTTCTCTTCAAAACCTCCCAAAACCGCCCGATGCTCACGCTTAAACTGGCGACCTCGCTTGATGGCCGCATTGCTACGGCAAAGGGCGAAAGCCGCTGGATAACCGGCCCGCAGGCGCGTGCCACGGTGCACCAGATGCGCGCCAGCCATGATGCCGTGCTCATTGGCGGCGGCACCGCAAAAGCTGATGACCCGATGCTCGATATTCGCGGCCTCGGGCTGGCGCGGGCCAATCCGGTGCGGATTGTTGTGGATAGCCAGCTTACCCTTAGTCTTGAGTCCCGCCTTGCCAGATCAGCGAGAGATATTCCGCTCTGGCTATGCCACAACGATGCACCGGAGGAAAAGCAAGCCGCATGGAAAGCGCTCGGGGCCAAGCTGATTGCGGTTAAGCGTGGCAAAAAAGGTCTGGATATGGCGGATTTGATGGCCAAGCTCGCCAGTGAGGGCCTCACCCGTGTTCTGTGCGAAGGTGGCGGGCAGCTTGCCGCCAGCCTGATCGCCGCAAATCTGGTGGACCGGCTGGAGGTTTTCCATGCCGGTCTGGCGCTCGGCGCAAGTGGCACCCCTGCCCTTGCCCCGCTCCCGTTTGACTCCTTGCAAGACTTTCCGCGCTTCAAATTGTGTGAGGTCAGAAAGCTTGGGCCGGATACGCTGGCCAGCTACACCCCGTAAATTTCCCCGTATTTTTCATTGAGCGACGCCAGCAGTGGTGCCGCACTGGCCTTATGCCCCACAGCGTTTTGAATCAGCTGCCCGGGCGCGATTATGCGTCCATGGTCGTGGATATTCCGGTGCAGCCATTCCAGCGGCGCGGCAAGGTCCGCCCTGGCAATCATTCCGTCCAACCCGTTAATATCGCTCTGCATTTTAGCGAAAAGCTCGCCCGCATAGATGTTGCCCAGACTATAGGTCGGAAAATAGCCAAACAGCCCTACCGACCAATGCACATCCTGCAACACGCCATTAGCTGGTTCGTCTACTGCCACGCCAAAATCTGCTTCAAAACGGTCATTCCACGCCGCCTCAAGGTCATCCACCGCCAAATCACCCTCGATCAGCGCGCGCTCCAGATCAAGCCGCATCATGATGTGAAGGTTGTAATGCACCTCGTCAGACTCAGTGCGGATAAAGCTGCTGCGCACGTTGTTGACCGCTTTATGAAAATCGTCGGCATTATCGACCCCGATATCGCCAAAGGCATTTTGAAACATCGGGAATAGATGCCCGGCAAAAGCCCGCGAGCGCCCAATCTGGTTTTCCATCATCCGGCTCTGGCTTTCATGCACCCCCATCGAGGCATATTTATGGGCGGGGGCCAGCGTGTCAGCGTCCGGAATATTTTGCTCATAAACCGCGTGGCCAACCTCGTGGATGGTTGAATAAATGCAGTCAAACGGGTTGCTTTCATCGACCCTTGTGGTGATGCGCACATCGCCACCATTGCCCGAGCAAAACGGGTGCACCGCAAAATCCATGCGTCCGGCCTCCCAGTCATAGCCAAAAATCCCGGGCAATGCCCGCGCCAATGCCAGTTGCTTTTCCCTCGAAAAATCACCGCTCAGGGTTGGGGCGGATTTACCACTTTCCGAGATGCGTCCGCGCAAATCCACCAACCCGCTACGAAGATCGCCCAATAGCGCATTGATCTCGCTGCCTTTCATGCCGGGCTCATAGTCATCCATCAAGGTGTCATAAAGGCTGGTATTTCCACTTTGCCGCGCCTGCGCCTCTTGCTGTTTGAGGGTAACCATCTCTTTCAGCGTCGGGGCGAAATCGGCAAAATTTTGCGCGGCGCGGGCCTTGGCCCAAATGCCTTGCGCCTTGGCGGCGTGTTTGGCCAGCGCTTCGGCCAAATCAGCCGGGATTTTTGTGGCGATCTCGAAATCTTTTTGCGCCTCGCGCACATTGGCCAGCCCGGCAACGTCCAGCGCCTCCACATCAATCGCCGCGATCCAGTCTGCTACGCGCGTATCACTGCGGCGGGCATGGATAACCCCTTCCATCGCCCCCATCTGCTCGGCCCGCTGGGTGCCACCTTTGGAGGGCATCTGGGTTTCCTGATCCCATGAAAGCAGGCCGGACACCTGCGCCAGTGCGGTGGTTTTTTTGATATGCTCAAGCAGGGCGGCGTAGCTCATGAAAAATCCTTTTGTTTCGTCGCGGTATTTGTCCTTGTTTGTGCTCGAAATGTCCATACTCTGCTAAAAAACAAGGAGGTAAATATGCAGGTATTGATCACGGGGGCCAATCGCGGCATTGGCGCGGCTTTGGCGGGCGAGGCCTTGGCGGCGGGGCATCAGGTAATCGGCACCGCCCGCAATATCGCCGGGCTCGGCGCTGAAATCGAGTGGCTGGCGCTGGATGTGACGGCGCCCGAAAGCGTGGCCGCATTTGCCGGGTTTATGGCCGGGCGCCCGCTGGATGTGCTGGTTTGCAATGCCGGCACCTACCCCGATAAAACCTGCCGCTCCCCCGCCGATTTTACCCGCGATATTTGGGAAACCGCCCTTACCACCAACGTGACCGGCGTGTGGCTCAGCCTGCAGGCGGTGCTGGATAACCTGTTGGCTACAAAAGGTAAAATCGCCATTTTATCTTCAGCCATGGCCTCGTCGGCCCGCGCTCCGGGCGGTGCCTATGCTTACCGCGCCTCAAAAGCGGCCGTAACCAACCTCGCTCGCAATCTGGCCGCCGATCTTCAGAGCGCCGGTGTCGCGGTTGGCAGTTATCACCCCGGCTGGGTGCGCACCGATATGGGCGGCGATAGCGCCGATATTTCGGTTGCGCAATCAGCCAGCGGGCTTTGGGCGCGAATCGAGGCCCTTTCGCTCGGCACCACAGGTGTTTTTGAAGATTACAACGGCGACAGGCTGGATTTTTAGGCCTTGGGCTCAAATGCTTCGGGCACCGCATCCCGGGCCATATGGTCCAGCACCGCGTTCACGAATTTCGCCTCTTTGCCGTCGGGAAAAAACGCCTTGGCAATATCGACAAATTCGCTGATCGCCACCTTGGGCGGAGTTTGTTTTGTGATCAGTTCAGCCCCGGCGGCCCGAAACAGGGCACGCAAGGTTGGGTCAATCCGGTCGATCGGCCATTTGGCCACCAAGGCGCGGTTGGTGAGTTGGTCGATTTTGGACTGCTCGGCCACCGCGCGGTAAGTGAGCGCCCGAAATAGATCAAGATTGCCTTCGGCATAGGTGTCGCCGTCAATTTCGGCGCCAAAACGGTGGGTTTCAAATTCTTCTTGCACGTCTTCAAGCGCCGCGTCCGAGGCTTCCATCTGAAAAAGCGCCTGCACTGCAAACAGCCGGGCGGTTGACTTTTTCTGCTGTGATTTCTCGCGGCGCGCGCTTTGGCTTTTCATCAGGCTTGTCCCTTTTCCGGTTTTCCGGCCATCAAAATATGTTCGGAAGACGGGGCAATACGCCCCGCGGCCGGCTTTGTAAAGCGCCTCTTGAGCGCCAGCAGGTGCAGCGCCGCCTCTGCTGCGCCGCCGCCTTTATTTTGCCCGGCCGCCTCGGCGCGCACTTCGGCTTGCCGCATGTTTTCCACAGTCAATATCCCGTTGCCGATGCACAATCCCTCAAGCCCCAGCAGCGTAAGCGCACGCGAACTATCGTTGCAAACGGTATCATAATGGGTGGTTTCGCCGCGCACCACACAGCCCAGCGCCACAAAGGCATCATACCGGGTGGCAGCGAGTTTGATCGCGGTCGGAATTTCCAGCGCGCCGGGCACGTGGACAATTTCACAGCGCGCCCCTGCCGCCTTGATCGCTGCTTGCGCCCCCGCGCTCAACTTGGTGGCAATATTGGCATAATAGGGCGAGAGCACGATGAGCACGCGGGTTGGCACTTCAAAAACCGGCGGTGCCAGTTGGTCATGTTCCTGCGCCATTTACACCACCTCGATTTTGCGGGTTTCGATGATACTCAACCCGTAACCATCCAGCGCGATCACGTTCGGGCTGGGGGAGTTGCTCAACAAAATCAATTCATGCAGCCCCAAAGCTGCCAGAATTTGCGCGCCCAGCCCATATTTCTTGAGCTTCCGCTCGGATGTTTGTTCAAGCCCGATCGCTGGTGCCATATCGCGCAAAAGCACCACAACGCCACGGCCCTCGGCCGCTATCATCCGCATGGCATCGCTCAGATCAGAACTTTTTCCGGGCTCAAGCCCGAGCATATCCACGCAGGGGCTGGCCGCGTGCATGCGAACCATCAGCGGCCCGCCGGAAATATCGCCTTTGGTCATCACCAGATGTTCAACATCCTTCAGCGTATCCTTGAACACCCGAAGCTGCCACGTGCCGCCAAACTCGGAGACAACCTCGCGTGACGAGGTTTCCACCACCAAGTGATCATGGCGCAGCCGATAGGCGATCAGGTCTGAAATCGTGCCGATTTTCAAGCCGTGCTTTTTGCTGAAATCAATCAGGTCCGGCAGGCGGGCCATGGTGCCGTCCTCGTTCATGATCTCGCAAATTACGCCCGAAGGGTTCAGCCCCGCCAGTTTAGCAATATCGGTGGCCGCTTCGGTGTGGCCAGCGCGCACCAGCACCCCGCCCTCTCGCGCGCGCAATGGGAAAACATGCCCCGGCGTGGCAATGTCAACATGCCGCACCTGCGGGTTTATCGCGGCCGCCACGGTTTTAGCGCGGTCTTGCGCCGAAATGCCGGTGGTTACGCCCTCAACCGCCTCGATGGATACGGTAAACGGGGTTTCGTGGCGCGAGGAATTGTTGGAAGCCATCATCGGCACCCCAAGGCGCGCCACCTGCGCGCCGGTCATTGTCAGGCAAATAAGCCCGCGCCCGTGGGTGGCCATAAAATTGATGGCTTTATCGTCGGCCATTTCAGCCGGAATAACCAGATCACCCTCATTCTCGCGGTCCTCGTGGTCCACCAGAATAAACATCCGCCCGGCTTTGGCATCCTCAAGAATATCGTCAATCGGGGAAATATCGGCGGTATACGGGTTTTGCGACATCAGGGCCTCCATAATTGCCGAAAGCCTTACCCCAGTTGTGCACACTTGACCAGTGCTTATCCGGCTATGGGCTCAATGCATCGGCCATGGCCCCGGATGAGCGCTAGTATATAAACCGGATCTGGTCAGACCAGAAACGCTCCACCCGCCGCATGGTCGCGTTGATCTCGACCATTTCTTCGCCGTTAAGGATTTCTTTCTTTTGCAGCAGACTGGCATGGCGGGCAAAAAGCTGAGCCACGGTCATCCGCACATCGCGGCCCTTTTCGGTGAGTTTTACCCGCACCGCCCGCCTGTCTACAGCGCATTTCTGATGGTGCATATAGCCCGCCTGCACCAGCTTTTTGAGGTTATAGGACACGTTCGAGCCTTGATAGTAGCCGCGCGATTTCAGCTCGCCCGCCGTTACCTCGTTTTCGCCGATATTAAACAGCAAAAGCGCCTGCACCGAATTGATGTCGATAATCCCGAGCCGCTCGAATTCGTCTTTTACCACATCCAGCAGCAAGCGATGTAACCGCTCTATCAAGGCCAGATGATCCATATAGCCGCCAAGATAGGCGGCACTTTCCATGCCGGCTTTCGCTTCGGTTTTAATCGCTGTCTGCACCACGATATTTCCTCCAGTATCCTATTTCTGGAGACACCATGGCGCAAAGAGTCCAAATAACGCGTTAAAACCCGGAAAAATTCAAAATAATTTTATCTGGTTGCGTATTTTCAATAAAATAGGGTGGTGTTCGGGGGGGGCATCCGCCTGACCGGTAAACCAAGGGTAAAGATCGGTGTCGTTTTCGGCCATCAGGGCCTCCAGCAAATCCAGCTCGGTAGCATCGAGCGACTCGAGTTTCTGGTCGGCGAATGTGCCCAGAATCAGGTCCATCTCTTTGGTGCCGCGCCGCCACGCCCTTATTTTCAGCCGCTTCAGGCGGTGCTCGGGGGATTCCATATCGCTTCCTTTTCGCGGAGCTTAAAATTTTTCCCCCAAAAGCGCAATTGCTGTTAATCTGGGGAAAACAAATGGGAGAAATCAATGGCCAAACTTTCCGCAGATCAACAAGCCCTTAAAGACAGCATAAAAAAAAGCGCGCTGATCTGGGGTATCATTCTGGGCCTGATTGCGGCCGGCATTGCCTATTGGGCTCTTGGCGGGCAGGGGCAGGCAATGCGCATGGGCGGGGCCGCCGCCGCTGGTGCCGTGGTGCTCGGGCTGATTTTCAGCTGGCGTATGAAGGCCAATTCTGCCGCTGCCGTCTGCGGCAAATGCAACACCTCTTTCTCTATCAAACGCACGGACCACACTGAAATTGTCGCGCTTACCGAACCAAAAGAAACCCGTGATGCCCAGCCCGATTACTCCACCAAGGTAGTTAAATGGGTGGAAGACACGGTTGCGGTGACCGACACTTACACCTGTGCCAAATGTGGCGATACTACCGTCAAAAAATACAACAAAACCGTTAAGCGCGACGAGTCTGAAGTCATCGAGCCAGCGCCGGAAAAGGGCAAACCTGCTGATGTGAAAAATGAAGAAAGCTGGTTTTCCGAAGACACTTCCGGCGCAGGGGCCGCGAAAAAAACTGATGGCGGCATTCAGACGAGCCCGGTGGAAGGTGTGGCGAACTCGCAAAAAGGCAAGGCCAGCGGCAAGGCGTCTGACAAAAAGTAACGCGGTTGGCGCCGCCCTGCCCTTCGGGCTTCCGCTTGTGCGAAACTTGTTGCATAACGGCGCAACTTGATTCCCATTTGTGAGCCTGCCCCATGCACGATATCCGCGCCATTCGCGAAAACCCCGCCGCTTTTGATGCCGGCCTCAAACGGCGTGGCCTACCGCCGCAATCCGCCGGTATTCTGGCGATAGATGACAGTCGCCGCACCGCCATTCACGCGTCCGAGCTTGCCCTTGCCGAGCGCAATGCGGCCTCAAGGCAGGTGGGTGCCGCCAAGGCCAAGGGCGACGAGCCGGAATTTGAACGCCTGCGCACGCTGGTTGCTAGTAAAAAAGCCGAAATCGCCGAGTTGGAAGCGCAAGCAAAAGTCGAGACCGCACGGCTGAATGACATCCTGATGTCACTCCCCAACCTACCGGCGGATAATATTCCAGATGGGGCCGATGAAAGCGACAATGTCGAGGTTCGCCGTTTAGGTAGCCCGCGCCATTTCGGCTTTACCCCGAAAGAGCATTACGAGGTTGCCGCCGCCAGCCACGGGCTTGATTTTGAAACCGCCGCCAAGCTTAGCGGCGCGCGCTTTGTGGTGCTGCGCGGTGCCATGAACCGCCTGCACCGCGCCCTTGGCCAGTTCATGCTCAACACCCATGTGGATGAAAACGGCTTTACCGAGGTCTGGACTCCGGTGCTCGTGCGCGACGAAGCCATGTATGGCTCCGGCCAACTCCCGAAGTTTGCCGAGGACAGCTACCGCACCGAAAACGGCTGGTG
>Ga0316205_10004828_pt1 | contig 11535 bp, 10 predicted proteins | sample 3monthpyrite_MG_FD_204941 | JGI IMG/M metagenome (GOLD analysis project Ga0316205, IMG submission 204941) | Microbial mat bacterial communities from mineral coupon in-situ incubated in ocean water Damariscotta River, Maine, United States -... | ecosystem: Environmental > Aquatic > Marine >... | reverse complement strand
TATGGTACTGCTTTCAAAACTTGCTCAGCGAAATCAGTCCACCGTACTCTACTGTTATGCAGAACGTTTGAGCTGGGGTAGAGGTTTCCACATACACTTTCATTCTGTTCATGACGACATCTACAACAAAGATAAACTTATGTCGGCAAGTGCTTTGAATAAGGGTCTGGAAAAATGTATTAGAAATAAACTGGGACAATACTGGTGGAGCTACAAACGATTTAAGGTCGTTCCTGAAGGTGAGCCATCACCCTATCAATGATTTTATTTAATTGATCTAACGCACCTTTATTTCTATCGACAAAAGCATATGCATTGCCACCCATTAAAGTACGTAACTTTTCATCATTCAATAACATTTCAATTTTATCCGCTAACAAACTTTCATTCTGAATCTGAATAATGCCGTTACACCACAATAAATGTTCAGTAATCTCTGCAAAATTATACATTTCGGGGCCTACAACTGATGGCACTTTTAACGCTGCCGCTTCCAATAAATTATGCCCGCCAACATTTACCAGACTGCCACCTATAAATGCTACATCAGATACTGCATAAAAAAGTAACAATTCACCCATGCTATCTACAAGAAAAACTTGTGTATTCTCTGTACAACTATCTTGATCACTCCGCCGGACTGTATTCAAGTGCTTTTTTTCACACAAAGCTGCAATTCGATCAAAACGTTCTGGATGCCTGGGAACTATTATCAACAGCAAATTATCAATCTTGCTCGAAAGCTTATCATATGCTTCAAGCATTAATTCCTCTTCACCTTCATGCGTGCTCGCGGCAATCCATATTTTTCTTTTTTCGCCTAACTCATTACGCAACCCAGCAGCGTGATGATTTAACTTATCCGGCAATTCCATGTCGAATTTAATACTACCCGTTTGACTAATGTTTTCTTTCTTTGCACCAAGCTCGATGAATCGTTCTGCATCTTTTTGACCTTGAGCAGCAATTCTTGTAATACAGTTAAGCGTCGACCGTGTCAGTCCTGCAAAACGTTGGTAACCTACTGCAGACCGTTTTGATAATCTCGCATTCGCAAGAATAATAGGGATATTTTCTTTATGGCAAGCTCGAAATAAATTTGGCCATATTTCAGTTTCCATCACCAATAAAATAGATGGATTCATTTTATTCAAAAAACGTTTGACCACCCATGAAAAATCATACGGCGCATAAACATGTAATACTTCATCAGCAAATATCTTTTTCACCTGCGCCGAGCCAGTAGGTGTAGTGGTTGTCACCAACAATTGTTTTTCAGGGTAACGTTCTATAAGTGACTTTATTAAAGGCACAGCAGCTATTACCTCGCCAACCGAAACAGCATGCACCCAGATCACTGGTTCATCTTGGTTTATCTTGGGAAATCTGGCTAAACGCTCAAACAGACGATGACGATATTCCGGCTGATGAATGCTGCGGACTAATAATCGACTCATTACTATCGGGAAAATGAATAGCAGAACCAGGTTGTATGTAAAAAAAAGCAATTAATTAAATTCCATTCTTCTTGTTAAACTATTCACCAAGATCCATAAAAAAACACCACCAATAAAGCCTTACAATACAACACAACGGTCACAAAAACTATAAATCACCACTACCTAACCCCTCTAGGTAGCTTTATTATACTCAATAAAATCACCTCATAGCTTTGCCGCCATCTTCCACACAAAATCCAAACCCTATGAATCGACACATTTTATGAATAATCATGATAAAATCCAAATAAATATCATGACATGGCAAGCAAATGACCAATCATATAAAGCCAGAATTCAGTGGCAAACAACTCTACACAAGGTTACTCCAGTACATAAAGCCTCACTGGAAAATCTTCATTATTTCAATTGTTGCCATGGTCATACTAGGCACATCTGATGCACTATTTGCTGCTTTTTTAAAACCTTTACTAGATGGGAGCTTTGTTGAAAAAGACCCAGCTTCAATTAACATAATGCCATTGATTGTACTCGGCATCTTTCTTTTGCGCGGCATCACCAGTTTTGCCAGTACCGTTTCACTAAACTGGATCGCAACCAAGCTTGTAATGGAGCTTCGCACAGAAATGTTTGATAAAATTCTATGCTTACCCAGTCGATATTATGACAAACACACTACAGGCAATATAATCTCGCGTTTGACCTATAACACTACGCAAGTAACTCATGCCTGCACATCTGCACTCATCTCACTTATTAAAGACAGCGTCACTATTGTCGCTCTACTGGCATGGATGTTTTATCTCGACTGGAAATTATCACTTGTCTTCTTCGTATTGATTCCTATCGCAGGCGGCATTATCTATTTTGTTTCATTGCGCCTACGTCAATTAAGCCGATCATTGCAACAAACAATGGGGGATTTAACACATGTCATCGAAGAAGCAATAAGCGGCAACCGTGTCATTAAAGTATTTGGCGGACAATCATTTGAAAGAAAGCGTTTTAACACTACAAATAATTGGGTGCGTCGCTTTACAATGAAGTTCACCACCACGTCAGCATTCAATGCACCGCTAATTGAATTTATAGCCGCCTGCGCACTGGCTTTCATTATCTATGTTGCTTCTGTTAATGCTGCTGCAGGCACATTAACAGTTGGTGGCTTCGTTTCATTTTTTGCCGCCATGGCACTGCTCTTTGGCCCGATCAAACGACTTACTAAAGTCAATGAACACATGCAAATCGCTATAGCAGCATCTGAAAGTATTTTTAATATGCTTGATGAAGATAGTGAAAATCAAACTGGAGAAAAACTTCCACAAGATATCAAAGGCATACTTGAGTTTAAAAATGTCGAATACAAATATGCCAATAGCGAACATTCTGCTCTTAATGAAATCAACCTGTATGTTCAGGCCGGCGAATCCATTGCATTGGTTGGTCAGTCCGGTAGTGGTAAAACAACCCTGGTTAATATGATTCCACGATTTTATCAACCTACATCCGGCCAAATTTCGTTAGACGGCATAGACATTAATACTCTCTCTCTCCTCTCATTACGCGCTAATATCTCACTTGTCAGTCAAGACGTAGTCCTGTTCGATGACACCGTTGCTAACAACATTGCTTACGGCAATATGCAAGATCAATTTAGCGAGCAAGATATTATTAATGCCGCTAAGTCGGCTCATGCAATGGAATTTATAGAAAAAATGCCTGACGGCTTACAAACGCAAATTGGTGAAAATGGCGTTTTGTTATCTGGAGGTCAACGACAAAGACTCGCCATTGCCAGAGCCATTCTTAAAAATGCACCCGTACTTATTCTGGATGAAGCAACCTCTGCATTAGATACACAATCAGAACGTCATGTACAAGAAGCTATGGAGAATCTGAAACAAGGTCGCACAACCATTATTATTGCCCACCGGCTATCTACTATTAAAAACGCAGATCGTATTGTCGTCATGGAGCATGGAGTGATTGCAGAAACAGGCACTCATGATGAGTTATTAAAGGCCAATGGCATTTATGCCAACTTACAAAAGCTTCAGTTAAATTAAACACCAATTCCTACGGAATCAACGTGACCAAAACCGCCCCATTTCCTGTTTTAAAATATATACACCCACGTTATTGGCTAACATGGTTTGGTCTTGCAGCCTTACGTATTATTGCATTACTTCCATACACGCTTCAGCTTTTATGCGGAAACCTTATTGGTCTATTTATATTAATCCTCCCTATCCCACAAAAAAAAATCATCCAAATCAACGTAAGATTATGCTTTCCCAAACTTAGCGAACAAAAACAAAACATCATTATTAGAAAAAATTATTTTTCCATGGGGATGAGTATTATTGAAATCGCTATGAGCTGGTGGAGCTCCAACAACAAAATGAAAAAATTAGCTCATATTGAAGGACTTGAAAACCTTAGCGCGGCATTAGAAAATGGCAACGGTGTTATTCTTCTCAGCCCTCATTTCACCACACTAGAAATTGGCGGGAAGTTATTACGCCAATTCACCACCTTTAATGTTATGTATCGACACCAAAAAAATGAATTATTTAACGAAATAATGACAAGAGCGAGAGAGCGAAACTATGAAACAGCCATACATCGAAATGATGCGCGTAAACTATTAAAAGTCCTAAAAAACAATAATGCCGTATGGTATGCACCAGATCAACATTTCTTTGGTGAACAAAAAGTATTTGTACCTTTTTTCAATATACCCGCCGCAACCAATCCTGCAACTTCGCGCATCGTTAAAATCAGTCATGCCAAAGTCGTTCCTTTTTTCCAGGAGAGACTACCCGGATTAAAAGGTTACCGTCTCAGCATACAACCTGCACTTGAAAACTTCCCTCGAGAAAATAGCAGCATAGATACAGCACTCATCAACACAGAACTTGAGAAACTTATCAAAAAATGCCCCAACCAGTATTTATGGGCACACAAAAGATTTAAAACTCACCCAGAAAAAATTATTAATATCTACAAGTGAATTTATGACTAAGCAAGTAGAAAACAAGATTTCAAATACAACTGTCCGCGTCAAATTCCTAAGTAAGCTTGATGAAAGTATTTGGCTAAGACAATTTCCTGGTCAGCAAGCTAAATGGAAGAATTGCGAGTTTATTTTCGATAAAAATGACCGAAACTATGACTGGCTAGTCGTCTATGAAGACTTGCCAAAAAGAAATGATGAGCGCTTTCCGTTAAACCATGAATTACTCGCCTGCTCTAAGCACAATACCATTTTCCTTACCATGGAGCCCTCCACCATAAAATCCTATGGTAAATCTTATACAGCACAGTATGAATATATTATAACCAGTCAGGAGGAATGGGCGCTCCCTCACCGTAATAGAATCTCGTTACCACCAAATCTTCCTTGGTTTTACGGCTTGGGAAGTAAGCACCTTATCACTTACGACACAATGAAAGCGATTACAAAGCCAAAAAAAACACAATCTCTGTCCACTGTATGCTCAATAAAAAAACAAAAAAATACTCTACATTTTGCTCGTTACCAGTTCACACAGGAACTAAAAAGAATGATTCCTGAGCTTGAAATTTATGGACGCGGAGTACGCGACATGGATGACAAGTCAGAATCATTAGATAGATACAAATATCATATTACGATAGAGAACTATATTGGCAAAGATCATTGCACTGAAAAACTTTCTGATGCTTTTCTGGGGTTTTGCCTACCCTTCTATCATGGCTGCCCTAATGCAGTCGATTACTTTCCACCTGAAAGCTTTATAGCAATTGATATCGATGATATTGACGCCACTTATAAAACCATTACTGAAGCTATAAATAATAATGAGTATGAAAAAAGGCTGCCCCATATCATAGAAGCCCGCAGAAGAGTGCTTGATGAATACAATATTTTTTCCGTTATCTGCAAGGAAATAAACAAACGATCAACTCAAAGTATAAAGCCCGAAGAAGTATTCACAATTTATTCACGCCGCGCTCTAAGAAAAAAACACCCTATGATTGCAATCAATGACATATTAAGTAAACTGCGCGCAAAATTTATTTCAAAACTAAAAAAATGACTTATGGACTACCACGCTATAACGAAAAACATTTAATTACTTACATAAAACCACTTTTTATCATACCATCTCATTGTAAACTTATGAATAAACTCTATTTATATGCTATTGTTTTAGTATAGATAAATATTAAAACAATACTGTTAAAAAATAAATATACAAAAATATTATCAAGGATAAACAACATGGCGCGCCTACTGCCGTTCACTACCCGATACCGCTGCATCAACAAGAGTGCTTTCAATACCTGAATCAAAAAACTGGTACATACCCAATTTCAGAGAAAATGGCTAAAGAGGTCATAAGTCTACCTATGAACCCTTTCTTAAAAGATAATGAAATCGAATATATTGTATCTGCAATTAAATAAATATTTTTACATTATTGAATTCTTACTGCTCGTAACAACTTATCAGAAACGGGACCTAACGATTCAGGCCCACACTGCTCTATTAATGCATGAATAACTCTCAATCGATGTTCTTTATCCGCACCTAGTCCCATATAATAGTCCAGATCTGAAGGATCACAAAACCAATCATCTGGAATATCATCCTGCATTATTCTAACCACTCGATCTGCTACTTTATTTTCTTTCCAATAGCCATCTGCAAAATCAAATGCTTCTTTGCCATAACCAGGAAGTAAAGATCTAGCCTCAATCAAGTTTTTTAACACTCGCTTTAAATCAGATGGCTCACATAAACCTCTATTAGGCATTCCATTTGGCATCCATCTTTCCAGGGCGTGCCAACCATACCCGCCCACAATAGCCATTTTCCCTGACTCTGCTGCCTCACTGGCGAACCCAGCTAATGGGCTATCAGAATACAATTGATCTATAACGAAATCACATTGACGAATCTCCTCCAGTACGCGCGCCCTTGGTACTCCAGTTAATTGTATAAACTCAATTGAGTACCCTTCTTTTTTTAATTCTTCAATGATCTCACCTATCTCAAATGAGCCTTTTATTCTAGGGACACTAGGGCAATGTAAAATACGTACTGAATCTACTGTCAAATCGGGAGCAGAAAAAATCACATTACCCTGGTCTGTCTTACCAGGAAAACCAACGTGAAACCAATCTACAAAAGAAGAAGTATGATAGTGTCCACAAAGTGGGTTATCAATTACTACATCAGCGCTACGTCCATTACTTCGTAAACGTTTCACTTGTCTACTAATACGTTTCTCCAGCTTCTTAAGCCACTTTTTTGATTCCGGTGTACCAAATTTTTTTTCCCAACGTGCAGACATAAATCTGGGGCGCGAGGATGTTCCTAAATACACGTGCACCACGCGTTTACCTAAACGACGAAACAGTCGCGCATCCAAACCAAATGGAAGCAAGGATTTACCTGAAACAAATAAAAAAACATCAACCTTGAAAACTGCCCAGATAACAATAGCTAAACGCAGCAGTAACCAACTAGCCGCGATAAATGGTGCGCCTACTGTACGACCAATTTTTGTATGGGTAAGTGCAACTAGAGATATAACCAGTCGTTTAAATACTAATGTGAATGATGAATCTTCTGACTGGTAAGGATTAGCATAATGAGGATGTAGTCTTGTGCTAAATAAATAACAATTTTTTATTTCTTTATGGCGACCAAGAGCAGGGGCTAATCGGGTCAGAAAACTTGCAATGTCCCCGCAGCCAAGAAAAACTCTCATCGTGTTTTATCGTGACCCAATGACTTTTGCTGGCACGCCTGCGACGATAGCGTAGTCTTCTATATCGCTAGTCACAACGGCTCCGGCACCTACTTGAACGCCTTTACCAATAACCACTCCCGGCATGAGTATGGCACCAACACCAATATCACTGCCATCACCCACCATCACAGGCGAAAATACCAATTCAGAAGACATAATTGCATCAGGTGCATTACCCAGTGAATGAGCACTCGTTAAAATCTTTACGCCAGGACCAACACCAACTTCACAACCAATTTCCACATTTCCAGCGGCATGTATAAAACATTGCTGACCAATCCAAGACCCGGAACCAAGCTTCATCTGGCCTTTATAATAACCTTTAAGGATTGTGTCATGGCCGATATAAACTGAATCACCAATAATTATATTTTCAGGATGAAAGATACGCACTCCATCCTCAAATACAACATCGTCTCCAAGACTGGAAAATACCCATGGAGCCAATCCGTCTCCATGGGTTTCCATTATTGATTTCTCATCCATTCAGCCGTTTTCAAAATACCTGCATCGAGATCAATTTTTGCTTTAAAACCTAACAATTCAAATGTTTTATCAACACTGGGTATACGCAGTGCAATATCAGCTGATAATGGTGCTCTAAAAATAATTTTAGATTTTGAATTAAGAACCCTGCAAACAGTTTCAGCCAAACCAAGAATAGTAATAATGGCGCGTGCATTACCTATATTAAAGCTTTCCCCTATCGCTTTAGGGTTCTCCAGACAGCTCATGATACAGTCAACAAAATCATCTACAAAACACCAGGCTCGTATTTGTGTGCCGTCGCCATCTATAAAAATATCTTCATTCGCAAGAGCTCGTTTAATAAAGATTTGCATGGCACCTTCACCCGTCTGCCCTGGCCCATAAACATTAAAAGGTCGCACAGTGACTACAGGCAGATTATCTCTTGTATGGTATGCCTTGGCCAGGTGCTCACCTGCCAGCTTACTGACAGCATAAGTCCAACGAGCCTCACCAGCCGAACCTGCAACAGTCTGATCTTCTTCGCTTGAACGAAAAGCCATTGATCCAAATACTTCAGAAGTAGAAAAATCTATCACTCGATCTGCAACACCTGCTTTACTAGCAGCCTCCAACATATTTGCAGTTCCAATCATATTTACCTGCATCGTCCTGACTGGGTCTTTTATCACTGTATCAATACCTGCAATACCTGCAGCATGTATGACAACATCAGCACCTTTCATTGCCTCAGTCATTGCAGGCAAATCAAGCACGTCACCTTTAACGACACTTATGTTTTTATGTCCATTCAACGCACTACCTGATAGCGTATCTCGATGATAATTATCATAAACTACAATCTTGTTATCATCAGCCAGATGTTGCATTAGCTTATTAGCGATAAACCCGGCTCCGCCGGTAATAAAATAAGTTTTCATATAGTCTCTCTTAGGTTATTCCATGATCGTAACAATACTTCTGATACACGATCAATTACATGGTCACCCATGCCTGGATAAAATGGTAATGCTATCGTTGTCGCTTGTGCAATCAACGATTGTGGAAAATTTTCTGGTGACAACTTCCATTTCTCAATATGACACGCAAGACTCACTGGTGCATGCGTTCCAGGCCTTGTTACTATGCCCTCTTTCTCTAACAATTCCATCAAAGTATTACGTTGGGACCGTAAAGCAGTTATTGAGGCCAAAGTCATATTATCGCCCCTGATGCCAATCACATAACTCTGATATGCATGCTCCCAACCATCCCCGCCATCTTCAGGTAAATGCAACCACTCGCAACTACTCAGTTGTTGGCGATACAAACTTGCTAATCTTCTACGTTCAGCCAAAAATCCGGGGAAACGCCCCAGCTGCACAACTCCAACAGCAGCCTGAAGATCAGTTAGGCGATAATTAAACCCTATGTCAGTAAATTCCGGCATAATTTGTCCAGCTTGGCGAGGCGCTTGTGGGTCTGCACCATGGTTTCGTAATACACACAAACGTTGATTCAAATCAGCATCGGATGTGGTCACAGCCCCACCTTCACCCATTGTAACACTCTTGCGAGGATGAAAACTAAAACAGGCAGCATCACCCAGTGAACCTGCCGGCTTATATCCATATGTCGCACCTAGGCCACAGGCAGCATCCTCTAACACCCAAATATTATGTATGTCCGCTATTTTCTGGATTGCACCCATATCAGCACACAACCCAAATAAATGCACGGGTATCACGCCTACAGTACGCGGTGAAATCAATCCTTCAAGTAAACTCGTATCAAGGTTATAGGTATCCTGATCAATATCACAAAATACGGGAGTCGCCCCACAAAAAACGACAGTATTAGCTGTTGATACCCAAGTAAAACCGGGAACAATTACCTCGTCACCTTCTCCCACTCCAAGTGCAGCCAGCGCCAAATGAAGAGCGGTAGTGCAAGACGTGGTTGCAACACCATGATCGCAAGCTGCCAGTTGCGCAATGCGTTCTTCAAACATAGCTACCTGTTTACCCTGAGCCAGCCAGCCCGATTCAAGAACCTGCTTTACCGCTGCAAGCTCTTCATCGCCCATAGAAACCCTTGTAATTGGTATCGTATCCATATTTATTCAAAACCACTTAAACTGTTAGTAACACTTACATTTATTTACAAAATTCAATCATCTTGAACGTCTTATAATAAAACATAGACTGCTTAAACACTATTTAACAATAAAAAATCTATATGACTTCGTTATAAACATCTAGTGTTCGACTCACCATAGTCGTTAGTGTGTATTCAGGATTCAGGGTAGACTTTATATCATCAAAATTTGCACTCTGAGTTAATAATATTTTATCTGCAACATCACGGGGGTCCTGTGTTTCAATCAAATAACCATTTCGTCCATTAACAACCAGGTCAGTCAATCCTTCATAACTCGTAGCGAGTACCGGCTTACCCATAGCTAATGACTCTGTGACCGTCCTACCAATATTACCCATCTTTAAGGAGGCATTAACAGTAAGATCACTCATAGCATAAATCTCAACAATGTTAGACTGACTACCTGTAAATATTATCCTATTTTCCACACCGTGATCTCTGGCCAACCGCTTCAGAGATTCAAGATATTCCTGTTTATCATCTCTTGCACCACCAACAATCAAGCCTACAATATTAGGTATTTCACCCTTTACCCGTGCAATAGCCCGTATAAATGTTTCAAAATCCTTTAACCAGGTAATCCTCCCAATACTACTTACTATATATTTACCCTGTAAATCATATTTCCTCTGAAAATTTTGCATAAATACTTCATCAACCTTTTCAGAGGAAAATAGATCAGTGTCCACGCCGCGCTGTATCACACGAACCTTTTTCTCATCTAATTTATAATTGGTCAAAACGTAATTCTTCACCACTTCGCTAACAGTAATAACTCTAACGCCCTTCGTCATAATTTCACTATACCGACCAACACTATTTAATCCATGCACTGTTGTAATAAACGCGTAATTCTGAGAACGAGTTGCTAAATACGCCATCCAGGCTGGCAAGCGACTGCGTGCATGAACTATATCCGGATTCAACTTCTGTAGTAATTTTTTTAGTTTATATATTCTAAAAAAAACATTAAATGGATTTTTTCGGCAAACATCAAAACAAATATGCCTTCCGCCGTCTATATTTATCTGATCAGCCAACTTACCACCAGCACTTATAACAATGCTTTCTATTCCTTTCTTTACAAACTCACGGTTCAATTCCACCACTCCGCGCTCAACCCCTCCTTCATTTAATTCTGGCAATAACTGAACGACTTTCATTTCAATTTCCCTTTTTTTTAAAAATTGAAGAAATCAAGATCACTCTTCTAGCAAACATTCTATACTTAAACATTTTCGAGTAAATACTCTGCAATACGCTTTGCTTCATTAATCGGCTGATCATTTTTCAACATTTTGCCTTTAAAAATCCAATCATCAAACGATACAAGTCTTCTCTTCTCAATCAACTGATCAATGCCTGCACTCACTCGGCTTTCCTGTTTACGTTGCACAGGTAGAATACCGCAGTCGCCTCCGGCAGTGAGTGCTTCGTATACCATTGATACACTGTCTTCGGTTATCCACACTGTGCCTGCGCACTGTAATTGTTGTGGCAGCCAGTCTTTTCCTGTATCGGATGCAATAATGACTTGCAGGTTATCTGATGGTAATTGTTTTAATTTAGTAACAAATGATTCTGGTGTTCGTCGTGATGTCGTTATTAGCCATTGCTTTTTATCTTTTGCCAAAATCAGTTCT
>Ga0316205_10004827_pt1 | contig 11537 bp, 9 predicted proteins | sample 3monthpyrite_MG_FD_204941 | JGI IMG/M metagenome (GOLD analysis project Ga0316205, IMG submission 204941) | Microbial mat bacterial communities from mineral coupon in-situ incubated in ocean water Damariscotta River, Maine, United States -... | ecosystem: Environmental > Aquatic > Marine >... | reverse complement strand
ACGCATTATATCCGCTCCAACTACTGCACCCAGTTTGCCACTGCCTTTCGCATGATGCCGGAAAGTGTTGTTCTGCACGCCGGATCGATTGTGTTCAACGGGGCCATGCTGGATTTCATGCCCTGGATGTTCGTTGGCTGCACCTACATCCTTCACGAAGCGTTTGACGCTGAAGCCGTCATGAAAACCATCAAGGTAGAAAACGTCACTCACATGGTCATGGTACCTTCTCAAATTGTCACCCTCCTCAACCATCCGGCTTTCACCCCTGATGACCTGATGTCACTGGAAATGATCCTGAGCGTCGGGGCACCTCTGCATCTTGAATACAAACAAAAACTCAACGCTGCCCTGCCGGACCGGTTTTATGAACTCTATGGTTTGACTGAAGGCTTCATGACGGTGCTCGATTGCAAGAACTCAACCCGCAAAGCCGGGTCCGTTGGCGTGCCCACGGCCTTTTACGAGATGAAGATCATTAATGAGGCCGGGAACGAATGCGCCGTTGGCGAGATTGGTGAGATCTGCGGTCGAGGCCCGATGTTGATGACAGGTTATTACAAACAGGATGACCTGACCGACAAGGCGATTATTGATGGCTGGCTTCATTCGGGGGATGCCGGTTATGTCGACGATGAGGGTTTCCTTTATCTGGTTGACCGCATCAAGGACATGATCATCACTGGCGGCGTCAACGTCTACCCGAAGGATATCGAGGAAATCATCGTCCAGTACCCGAACATTGCTGAAGTTGCGGTCTTTGGCGCTGCGGATGAGAAATGGGGCGAGATACCGGTTGCTGCCGTGACCCTTTTGCCAGATTCAGAGATTGATACGAGCGCACTGATGGACTGGACCAACAACCGCGTCGGCGCAAAATTCCAGCGCATCAAGGATGTCGTCATCCTAAATGCCATGCCGCGCAATGTGGCCGGCAAAACCCTGAAACGCGAAATCAGCGAAGACTATTCAAAAGGACTATCCCAAACATGAGTGGAAAACTAAACGGTCGAAGCGCCCTTGTATCAGGATCCGGGCGCGGCATTGGTCGCGCCATCGCGCTTAAGCTTGCCAGCGAAGGTGCATCTGTTGTCATCAACGACATTGATGAAGAACCAGCCTCAAGCATCGTAAAAGAAATTGAAGACGCTGGTGGTCGCGCTGTTTCCTGCGTTGGTGACGTCACTAAATCCGATTTTGCGGACCGTTTTGTGAACACTGCCGTCGATGCCTTCGGCGGCCTCGACATCATCGTCAACAATGCAGGCTACACCTGGGATTCGGTCATCCACAAAATGACGGACGAACAATGGCAGGTGATCCTTGATGTACATCTCACCGCCCCCTTCAAAATCCTCCGCGCAGCATCCGAATTCATTCGCGAACGCGCCAAGGCAGAGATAGCGACAGGCACCTCACACAATCGAAAAGTCGTCAACATCTCATCAATCTCCGGCCTTTATGGAAACGCAGGTCAGGCCAATTATGGCGCTGCCAAATCCGCCGTTGTTGGGTTAACCAGGACACTTTGCAAGGAATGGGGCCGTTACAATGTTAACGTCAACTGCGTCGCCTTCGGCCTGATTGAGACCCGCATGACACAGGCGCTGGACAAGGGTGAACCCGAAATCGTCGCAGTTGGCGACAACGACGTCAAAATGGGCATCTTGCCGGAAAACATCAAAAATATCGAAGCCCTGACACCTCTGGGCAGGGCCGGAACGCCGGAAGAGGCGGCAGGGGCGGTTTATCTGTTTTGCTCGCCGGAGTCTGATTTTATAAGCGGGCAGGTGGTCGTCGCCGGGGGCGGGCTACTGATTTAGGTAAATATATTCAGGCTCAACTGGTTACACCCATATCAATTTTGCCGCTACGATTGGTATTGATATGGAAGATTGAGCCACCAGTCGATTCAACGGCACAACAGACACCGTGTTTCTGCTGTCTATTGAATGACCTCCGCATCTGCTTCCAGTTCACGTACCAGCCATTCGCGAAACCGCACAATTCTGGGGTCTGTCTCCATCCCTTCAACACATGCCAGACACCACGGCCCATGTTGCGGGATGGCGATGTCGAAGGGTTTGATCAGGCGACCGCTTTTCAGGTCTTCACGCACGAACATTGTATTGGCGAGCGCGATGCCCTGCCCGCCCATGGCCGCTTCCAGCGACAGGATGAAACTGTCATAGGTCGCAGCCGGTGGGGGAACGCGCGCCAGGATGCCAGCGGCTTCGAACCAGCGGCCCCAGTCATCCGGGGCCGGGAAGATATGAAGCAACGGATAACGGAGCAGGTCTTCCGGGTTTTTAAGGGTGGAGCCGTCGTCCAGCAACGACGGGCTGCAAACAGGAAAGACACGGGTTTCAAACAGGGGATGATAATGAATGCCGGGTTGACGATCAGCAGCGATGACGATGCCAACGTCAACATTACCCCGATCAAACGCCCAATCAAGGTAGGATGTGTTCAGGCGAACCGGGATATCCCTGTTATCGCGTCGAAATTTCCCGAACCTCGGAATCAGCCAGCGGAGCGCCATGGTAACGTAAACCTGAATGGTCAGGACATTCGGTTCATCAACAGACCGGACCAACTGCACCCCACGCCCAATGCGGGCAAAAGCATCGCTAATGATTGGTGAAAATACCTCACCTGCTTCGGTCAAACGCACACTTCTTGTTTTGCGTTCAAACAAGCGCACATCAAGGGCCTCTTCAAGGGCCTTGATTTGATGGCTTACGGCAGAGTGAGTGACATTTAGCTCATCTGCAGCACGGCGAAAGCTCAAATGCCGTGCCGCCGTCTCGAATGCCCGCAACGCATTCAGCGGCGGTAAACTGATAGCCATAACGCACCTTCCATTGTTTAGTTATTCTCAACTATGGTTGAGGATCAATCGTTTGTCACTTTGATTTTTTAAGCGCATTAGTGATCCCGGTTTCGTTGATATGGAGGATCGGGAAATGACAGCAGTACGTAAGGGCCGTCGCGGTGGGCGAAATGCGCGCCATGAATTACGCTCATCGCCGTTGGCAAAAGATTTGCGCCCCATTCGACCGGGCATGGATGGCGGGCGGTATAAAGCCTTATCCGTTCAGGATATGGACAAAATCCATGAAGTCATTCTTGAATCGCTCTCAACCATTGGCTTCTCTGATGCCATCCCGTCCTGCATAGAATTGGTCACCAAGGCCGGTGGCACCCTGACAGATGAAGGACGCCTGTTGTTTCCGCGCGAACTGATTGAGCATACGCTCAAGATCGCCGACAGAAACTTCACCCTGCACGCTCAAAACCCGGAGCACGACCTCCATCCCTCGGGAGACCGGGTCTATTTCGGCACGGCAGGCGCTGCTGTTCATATGGTTGACATCGAAACCGGTGAATACAGTGAGCCAGGTATTAAAGACCTTTACGACATCGGACGCCTTGTCGATCACCTCGACAACATCCACTTTTTTCAGCGTTCCGTCGTCGCCCGCGATATGGAAAAATCCCGCGATCTGGATATCAACACGCTCTACGCCTGTGTGTCCGGCACGGAAAAACACGTTGGCTCGGCCTGGGGAAAACCAGAACACGTTGAAGAATCATTGAAGATGCTGCACATGATCGCGGGTAGCGAAGAAGCCTGGCGTGCACGCCCGTTTGTCAGCATGTCATGCTGCTTCGTCGTGCCACCGTTCAAGTTTGCCGAAGATGCCTGCCATACACTTGAAGCCGCCGTCAGGGGCGGCATGCCGATCCTGTTGCTGGCTGCGGGGCAGGCTGGTGCAACAAGCCCGGCGGCTCTGGCGGGCGCGGTCGCGCAGGAAATGGCCGAAGTGATTGCGGCCCTTGCCTATGTCAATCTGATCGCCCCTGGCCATCCCTGCATTCTGGGACCCTGGCCGTTTGTTTCTGATTTACGGACGGGCGCCATGAGTGGTGGTAGTGGGGAACAGGCGTTACTGAGTGCAGCCTGCGCACAGATGTGTCGGTATTACGACCTGACTGGCGGTGTTTGTGCCGGAATGTCGGACTCGAAAGTCGTTGATGCTCAATCCGGTGCTGAAAAAGGCTACACCAAGGCGCTGGTCGGGAACTCAGGTGCCAATATGGTTTACGAATCCGCTGGCATGCACGCCAGCTTGCTTGGGTGTTGTCTTGAAAGTTTTGTCATCGACAATGACACCATCGGCGGTGTGCTCCGTTCCGTGCGCGGCATTGAGGTTAATGATGGGACATTATCTCTGGACGCCATACGCCAGGTTTGCCTGGAAGGTCCCGGTCATTTTCTCGGTCACGACCAGACCATGCAGTTGATGGAAACCGAATACGTTTATCCATTGATTGGGGATCGCACGAGCCCGAAAGAATGGCAGGAAAACGGCTCGCCCAGCTTTAATACGCGCGCCAGGGAAAAAACCCGCGAAATACTCGGCACACACTTTCCAACTCATATTGACTCCGATCTTGACGCAAGGATCAGGGAAGGTTTCGATATTCAACTTGAGCGCAAGCATATGCTTGCAGACACATAGATTATGGGGATCGACCAATGAGATCACAGGCACGCGTCGTAATTATTGGTGGGGGCATGATGGGTGCCGGATTGCTGTACCATCTGGCCGAAGAAGGCTGGACGGACAGCATGCTGATTGAAAAAGGCGAATTGACGTCTGGTTCGACCTGGCACGCAGCCGGGCAATGCCCAAGCGTTGCGGGTAGCTATAATCTGGCAAAAATCCATAATTACGGCGTCGACCTGTACCCCAGACTGGAAGAAATCACCGGGCAATACGTCAGCTGGCATGGTTGCGGCGGCATTCGTCTCGCTTATACCGATGAAGAAGTCGACTGGTTCCGCCACGTCAATGGAACACGCGACCTGATCGGGTTTGATGTTGAAGTCATCGGTCCGAACGAGATCAAAACCATCCTGCCCCATATAGACGTGACTGGCGTCAAAGCCGGGGCTTACACCAAAAATGATGGCCATATTGATCCGGCTGGCGGGTGTAACGCGCTTGCTGCCGGTGCCAAACAAATGGGGGCGGAAATTGTCCGCCATACCCGCGTCACCGGCGTTAACGCCCTGCCCAGCGGCGAATGGGAAGTGGTTACGGAAAACGGTAACGTCATCTGCGAACATGTGGTCAATGCGGCTGGGTGTTATGCGAAAAAAGTAGCGGAGTGGGTTGGGGCTGACGTTCCGATCACCAATATGCTGCATCAGTATTTTGTCACCGAACCGATTAAGGAGTTTCTCGAATCCGATGTTGAAATGCCGGTCATTCGCGATCCGCAGGCTTCCGCATATTACCGTCAGGAACAGAAATCCGGTCTGATCGGTATTTATGAAACGGCACCCGAATGGGCGGAAGAAGCCTGGGCGGAACGCGGCGGCTTCCCCGAATGGGAATCTGAGAACGAGTTGTTCGACGGCAGTTTCGACAAGTCGATGGAACATTTGGAAATGGTCCTGAACCGCATGCCGATCTGGGCCGAGGCCGGGATCAAACGCATTGTTCACGGTGCCATCCCGCACACACCAGACGCGAACCCGCTGTTGGGGCCGACCGCCGGGGTTAAAAACTTCTGGATGTGCAATGGCGCGTCCATTGGCATTGCCCAGGGCGCAGGTGCAGGAAAATACCTGGCCCAATGGATGGTTCACGGGGCCGCAGACATCAATATGGCCGAGTTCGACCCACGCCGTTTTGGTGACTGGACAACGGAAGATTATGTGCGGGAAAAATCGTTTGAAGATTATAACCGCATGTATGCCTGCCCGCTGCCAGGCGAGGAACTGGATACGGGCCGCCCGAAACGAACCACACCGCTTTATGAAAAACTGAAAGACAAAGGCTGCGTATATACGGCTGCATTCGGTTGGGAGCGCCCGAAATGGTTCTCCCCTGACGGGCGTGAAGAGCATTATGCCTACCGACGGAATAATGTTTTTGATGTCGTCGCCGAAGAATGCCGCGCCGTTCGCGAACGTGTCGGGGTTCTCGATCTCTCAAGTTTCGCCAAGTTTGAAGTTAGCGGAAGTGATGCAGAAAGCTTCCTCAATCGCATCACCGCCAACCGTATGCCGAAACGCGACGGCGGTATTGTGCTTTCACACATCCTCACCGATACGGGCAGGATCGAAAACGAGTTCACCATCACGCGGCTGGCTGAAAATCATTTCTATCTGCTTTCTGCCGCCGTTGCTGAACTTCGAGATTTTGACTTCCTGACCCAGCTTCAACTCAGCGATGAGACAGTTAACGTCGAAAACATTACTGATGACTGGGGTGTTCTTGTTCTGGCCGGACCGAAATCCCGTGATGTTCTGGCAGGTCTGACGGACAGCAGCCTTGAGAATGACAGTTTCAGGTGGCTGAACGCTCAAACAATAGATGTGGCAGGCATCAGCCTTCGCGCTCTTCGCCTGAATTATGTTGGCGAGCTCGGCTGGGAACTCCATGTCCCCATGAACAGGCTGGCCGAACTTTATGACGCTGTCTGGGCCGCAGGCGAAGCACATGGCATTGCGGATTTCGGTGTATATGCGGTCAACAGCCTGCGTATGGAAAAAGGGTACAAGGGCTGGGCTGCGGAGTTGACCAATGAAATCACCATGGTCGAAGCCGATATGGAACGCTTTGTTAATTGGGGTAAAGATGACTTCGTTGGCAAAGCTGCCACGCAGGCACGCAAATCAGAAACCCTTGATCAGAAACTGGTTTATCTGGAAGTCGATGCAAACGATACTGATGTGCGCGGTGGTGAGTGCGTCTATAGCGACGGTCGCGCAATCGGCATTTCAACGTCTGGCGGTTTCGGACACATAACCAAAAAAAGTCTCGCGTTTGCTTATGTGGAACCAGCCTTCGCAGAACCAGGCTCAACATTTGATATCGAAATTCTGGGCGAGCTGCAAAAAGCCACTGTTCTTGGTGAGCCCGCCTGGGATGCGGCGAATGAGCGCTTGAAAGCATAACACAGTTTACGCTTCCGTTCTGTGCATTCCGCGCTAACCTGTGGGCATGAATGAGTCCCTACAGGTAAAAACGGCCCGTCCGTGGCTGCGCTGGTTTCTGGTCACCGCGCTGGCCATCGGCGTCAGCATGGCGGGAGCGATCACTTTAGCTGTCCGCGACCGCCTCGCGCTTGCCGACTGGGCGCTGACAGAAGGCGCGATCTATTTCGGGTTCCCGGAAGCAACCTTCAAATTCGCGGCTTTGGAGAAGAACCATCTCCAGATCAACCGGATCAACATGGGCGACGAACTGAGCGTGAAATCAGTTCGTGTTTCCTACACCCCTGAAACTTTGTTGAATGGCCGGATTGACAGGGTTGAAATTTCCGGTCTGAAGCTAGACGCAACCCGTCTGGACTCCGGTGTGCTGGGAAAAATCCAGAAACTCATCGCCAATAATTCAGGCAAGCCTCAATCCGGCACGCCCACCCCCTTGCCAACTGTCTCGCTCCAGGACGCCAACGTTTATGGTCAGCAGGCGGGAGTTGATTTTAACGTCCAGCTTGGTGCGGAAATGAACCCGGATCAGAGCGGCACTTTCAAAGCTGGCGGGAGGATGCAGTTCACACAATCCGGACATCAGCTGAAAGCGGACGAAATCAAGGTTGGTGGTGAATTCAATACCGCAACGAAATCAGTAAAACTAAAATTCAACAACATTGTGCTTTCAGATACGACCAAAGACATCTGGTTTTCCCCCCTGACGGTTACAGGGGACGTGCAGTTTGATGGCAGGGACGCGCAATACGATGTTGTTGTAAAAGACACAAAACAAAGAACTCTATCGACGATCAAAGGCAGCTTCAGCCCGGCACCAATGCGCGCCAATGCAAAAGTGCAAATCCCCGGGCTGACATTTTCCAGAAACGGATTGCAGCCGCATCACATCTCCCCTCTCGCCCGCCTGCCCTACCCATTTGACGGAACGGTGTCAGGTCTGGTCAATATCGGGTGGCAGGATGGAAAGCTGCAAACCAGATCAGACATTTACCTCAAAACCGCCGGGGTCATTATTGATAAAACATCCGTAAAAGACGTATCGGCCAAAATCACCGCCCATTGGCCTGACACAGATAACAAGGCAACTTTGTCGCTCAATCTGGCAAATGCCCGGGTTAATCACGATGGTCTCCCACTCGAAATCAACCCGGTAATGGCCAAAATTCAGGTTGATCCGCTGAGCCGGACTATTGCCTACACCATAATGTCGGCGGACATTCAGCATATGACCGACCCTCCCTGGATCACACCGCTGAATGTGCAGGCAGAAGGACTGCTCACACCCGGAACTGTTACCTTCACTGCGAAGGTTTCCGACAGGCAGAAAACAGTTCAGCTGCTCAATCTGAAAGGCAAACACACTCTCGCCAATGGTGAAGGGTCGGCGGATGTTTCGGTTGGCCCGTTTGCATTCACACCCGGCATATTACAACCATCAAAACTGGCACCACAGCTTGAACTTCTTCAGGAAGTGAGCGGGGGGGTATCAGCGCAATCAAAACTGTTCTGGTCGAAAGCGGGTCTTAAGGGAGTTGTCGAAACAAAGCTGGATCAACTTTCCTTCCAAACCGATACCATTTCTGTTGATGGACTTCAGGCGCGCATCCTGATGTCTGAAATATGGCCGCCTCGAACAATGGGGCCCCAGCTGATCCGTGCAGAAAACATCACCACAGCCGCCACCCTGAGCAATCCCCAGATCAGTTTCTCAATTCGGCCCGGTGATGCAGCCAGCAGCCCCAGACTTATCCTTCATCATATAAAATCCGGCATCGTTGGCGGGCAGATGTTCATCAGGGGGATGACCATTGATCCTGATGCCGCAACGCATTCATTTGATCTGTATTTACAGGACCTTGAACTGGAGCAGGTCTTTTCCCTGATCGAACTGGAAGGCGTGACAGGAAGCGGCAAGCTGAGCGGCACCATTCCATTGTCGATCAGGGACGACGATGTGGTGATTACCGACGCCCGCCTCACCAGTGTATCACCCGGCATTTTACGATTTCAGTCCGAACAGGCAAAACAGGCACTTGGCGGCGGTGGTGAGCAGGTCGAGTTGCTGCTTCGTGTGCTCACAGATTTTCGATACAATGAGCTGTCGCTTGGCATCGGACGGCAAAGTGGCGGGGCGGCCAGTATCGCCCTGCACCTGAAAGGCCATAATCCTGCCGTAATGGACGGGAACCCTTTCAACCTGAATATTAATCTGGAAGGGAATGTCGATCGCCTGCTTGGCGTTGTGCTTGAAGGCTACAGACTGTCGGACCGCGCCATCCGCGCCACACTCAAACCCAGATGATCATTAAATACCCATAAAAACAGATCATTTCAGATGTTTTCAGATATCCCCGCATCGCACCACAACCACCAAAACCCCAACATACCCCCATAAAACACAACATTTTCAGGAAACCGAAATCCTCACCCCTCAAAAACCCCGGATTTCCGCCACTTCGCAAATACGGAACCAGTAAATCACCCCCATTTACCCCCATAAACCCCAACACATCACAACATCACCCCAACATTTCAGGGCAATTGTGGGGGTCATGTTGGGAAACCTGATTTCCACACCAAAGACACCGCAACACCCAAGCATCGCTGCATCATACCATTATTCAAAATCGCAAACAAAAACCAATCCACCGAGGCAATTCTCACCGGAAACGGAATTAAAGCACATTTTTAATTAAATATCAAATAAAAAAGGAATTTAGACCTTTTCATGGGTTTTGTGTGGTGAATTATGGCGGAGATGAAAGATGGAAGAAACTTCGATCACAACCCCTCTAAAATCTCTTTACGTTTGGCAGCGGCTTCTGTCTCGGTAAGAAGCCCTTTATCAACAAGCTTTTTAAGAGTTGTCAATCGCTCCTGAACCGAGTTGCCAGACGGAGACGAGGGGGTCTGACTTGCTGATGATGTTACAGGCTGCGCACTCTCGGTTTTCCTGGCCTCCGTAGCCTGAACCGGCCCAGTATCAATGCGTACTGCTGTCCAGGTTCCCTCGCAATCAACTGAAGCGATTGGAGAGCCCAAATTCATTTTCCCCGAGCCCCGGTCCGCCTGAAAGTTTCCTTGCCCTTGGATCACCGCAAAAATACCCGTGCCCACGAATTTTACCTTTCCTGTACGATCTACGTGACCATCGAATGGTATGGTGTCATTGGCGTGTTCAAGTTGCCCTTCAAGAATACCGCCGCCGATTGAGAGAGGGCGAAAACTTGCCAGTCCGCAATAGGCAGAATTACTAAATGTTATGTTGAATTCAAATTTCCAAATTCCATCGACATCTTTCCGATATGCTTCATCTCCCGCACTGTCATCATGTGTCAATGCGGCGTTTGAAGTTAGATGCATTAGATGATTATAAGCATATGTTGAAAAAGGCCCTATTGGACTTTCATCCAGATATTTTCGGAAATCATCAGGTTTTTTACTGGTTTTAATAGCGTTCCAGTCCCTGATTTGTTGCGGACTGGCCGTTGTGACCGACGCCGCTCGGGCTTCTAAAGGCTGGCTTATTAAGAGAACAAGTCCCGCGATGAAAACAAACTTCGACTTACCCGAAAACAACATTTGGTCCCCACTATTGTATGCAGTCATTTATTGTTATTGGGTATATTCATACGCGCATTACGAGAAGGCAACAGTAAAGCTCGTTTCATAAACCTCTAATCGCGGGGACCGGAAGAATTTTAGTGACGCTCCCCCCCCGCCCCTTTCAGGATCAGGTCCCCTTGATGTCAGGAGCACGGGCTCATCAATGACACCGACGCGCCGCTTGCTCTGCCGTATCCCTGAAGGGTAGCGATTGTCGGAGCGCGCCATCCGCGCTACACTCGGGCCCGGATGATCATTTGAACGGGAGTTGTTGTGAAATTTTTTAAACCCGTATTTTCCGTGGCTGTCGCCGCCCTGGTTATGGGGTGCACACCGACCGTCAAGGTTGAGGCCCCAAAAGAGCCGATTACCATCAACCTGAACATCAAGCTGGATGCGGACGTTCGCCTCAAACTTGAGAAATCAGCCGATACCGATATCAAGAAAAACCCAGAGGTCTTTTGATGATGCGATCAGAACGTTTAATTTCACGAACAGCTTTCATAAACAGCCTTGCAGTCTTTAGTGTGATCGCTGCGCTACTGTTCCTGCTGCCCATGCCTGCCAGTGCACAATCCCTGAATGATCTCCGCGCTTCCGGCAAAGTCGGTGAAGCCTTCGACGGCTTCGCCCGGGCCCGCGATGGATCAGTCCAGTCGGTAGTCAGCGATGTAAATGCCAAGCGCAGCGCCATTTACGTGCAACGCGCCAGGGAACAGGGAATCAGCCCCGCACAGGTTGGCGAAGTGTATGCCAGTCAAATCATCACGAAATCCCCGGCGGGGACGTGGATATTAATGAAATCCGGGACCTGGAAACAGAAGTAATCAAGACGCCGGTTTAATTGCCCGCCGCCTGAAAAGTCGCTTCATGTTCATTGACCGTGCCGCCTGCGCCGCTGCCCGTTTTTCTAAGT
>Ga0316205_10004826_pt1 | contig 11541 bp, 10 predicted proteins | sample 3monthpyrite_MG_FD_204941 | JGI IMG/M metagenome (GOLD analysis project Ga0316205, IMG submission 204941) | Microbial mat bacterial communities from mineral coupon in-situ incubated in ocean water Damariscotta River, Maine, United States -... | ecosystem: Environmental > Aquatic > Marine >... | reverse complement strand
CCAATAACTCTGTGCTCCCTAAGTCTTACCAATGTTCACGACTCAGGTTTTAATCCTGTCAAAAAGATACAGGATCGATTTTCTATTTTCTGGGCTGTTGCCTTACCGCTTGGCGACGGCCCAATAACTCTGTGCTCCCTAAGTCTTACCAATGTTCACGACTCAGGTTTTAATCCTGTCAAAAAGATACAGGATCGATTTTCTATTTTCTGGGCTGTTGCCTTACCGCTTGGCGACGGCCCAATAAACTTTTTATAATTTAAGAATCTTTCTGCTTTCGTCATTCCCGAATGCTTGTGTCGGGAATCCAGTGACTTTACAGCACTTTGCTATTCTTAAACCTAGTCATACCAACTGACTATTCCTGATCAACTTCAGCCGCAAGCATAACTTGAAGCGGTGACCTATTCAAACCTTTAGCAACAAAAGCTGTCCAGTGATCGGGCAGTTTTGCTAACACTTCCTGTGCGGCTTCTTTACTTTCAAATGGGGCGAATACACAAGCACCGGTTCCGGTTAGCCTGGCATCTGAAAACTTTCTGAGGTGCTGGATAACTTCAGCAATTTCAGGGTGTTGTTTGGCAACTATTGGCTCAAACACATTCCCTAACTCATCAAATTTCGCTGCTTCATTTGCAGTGCCGATTTGAAGGTCGCATATTCTGATGGCTGGACAGTCTCGTGTCAATTGGGAATTGTTAAAAATTTCAGAAGTTGTTACATGAACTTCGGGATGAACGACTAAATACCAGGGTTCTGCGGGTGATATTTCTTCTACTTTCTCACCTACGCCCTGAGCGAATGCTGCATAACCATGAATAAATACGGGCACATCAGCCCCTAATGTCAGACCAATTTCGGCTAATGCTGCCACATCGAGGCCGGTTTCCCACATATAATTTAGAATGACCAGTGTAGTTGCTGCATCTGAGCTGCCACCACCCACTCCGCCGCCCATGGGTAATATTTTTTGCACATAGATATCGGCACCTTTATCTGTGCCGGTTGCTGCCTGTAATGCTCTGGCTGCTTTTACCACCAGATCATCTTCAGCTTTTACGCCTTCGGTATCTGTTTTACGCAAAACTTTGCCGTCATCACGCTGCACCAAACGTAATCGATCACCCACATCTAAAAACTGAAATGCGGTTTGCAGGTTGTGATAACCATCTTCTCGCTGGCCTGTTATCTGTAAAAACAGATTTAGCTTGGCCGGTGCGGGCCAGAATTTATAACTCGACATTATTTGATTCCAGCAGTCATTGATTCCAGTAACCATTGACGAATAATTAATCGCACATCAACTTCTTCGTTATTCTGCCTGTTGATAAACAACTTACCGGGCAAACTCAATTCACCGATATTTCTATATTTCCTAAGTTCTATACGCCATCCGTCCTGTTTCATAACTGCAGGCAGGCCATTTTTATTCCACTTACTAATCTCAAACGGACTGCCGGGTGCAGGCAAACCTTTTACCCAGTATTGCAAACCGCTCACCGGCACTGGCCAGCCATTGAGCTTTAACATTAATTTATCAACGTCGGTATCAAACAACTCATCACCGGATGAGGTTTTTAAGCTCACACCCTTTGATCGGCCTTTTATAAGTGTTGTACCTGCACCCATTGGTGCGAGTAGCCGAATATCATAATCTGTGTTGTTATGTTGTTGCCAGCGATAGTCGGCCTGGCCACCTTCATATTCAGTTTGCACTGATATACGGCCATTAATCGTCCAGCTCTGAAGCTGACTCAGTTTTTTCTGCTGTTGTTGCCAGCTTGCCGGTTCAGCTGTTTGATCTTGTAGTTGAATCGTTGAGCAAGCACTGAGCCATAACAGGAAGGGTATAAAATATATAAATTTCATTAATTGATTAATAACCTGAAATATTTTTTGGCACTGCTTTTACTGAATCAAAACAGTGCCATTTTTTAAAACAGAAACAAATGATCTGAATCTATTTTTTTAGTCGCTGCATTGTATCCTTGAGCACCGCCTGATTACCACTAAGTTTTATACCCATTTCCCAGATACTTTTGGCTTTTTGAATTTGCCCGTCCATCCATAATGCTTCACCTAGATGTGCAGCAATTTCAGCGTCCTGCAAAAATTCAAATGCTTTACTTAACCACTTTATAGATTCTTCATATTGACCCAGACGGAAATATACCCAGCCCAAACTATCCAGTATTGCCGGATCATCTGGCAATAATTCAGCGGCTTTTAAAATGTATTCACGGGCTTCATTTAAACGCTCGGTTCTATCCGCTAGCGTATAACCCAATGCATTTAATGCGCTAGCATTTTTAGGCTCATGCATTATCACCATTTTTAAATCTGACTCGGTTACATCCAGCATATCGAGTTTTTCAGCGGTTAATGCCCGTGCATATAATAAGTCGGTATTTTCTGGGGACATAGCCAATGCTGTGTTATACAGGTTATATGCTTCTTTATTTCTGCTTGCGGAACGTAACACCTCACCTTTTGCCAGATAAACCTGAATTCTTGATTTATCGGTTTGCTCGCGTCGCGTTAACGATTCGAGTTTTAATAAAGCGGCTTCGGTATCACCAGACTTTGCCAGTAAACCCGCCGCACGAAGCCTTGAGTCTAACCAGTATTCACCGCTTAAAACACGCTCATAGTTGGCAATGGCCGCCATAATCTCATTATCGTTTTGTTGAATACGCCCCAGATAATAATGCGCCTGTTGATTGTGATATCCGTTATCCAGCAACTCCTGTAAATATTCTTTTGCCTGTTGATTCTCATCGATTTCAATAGACAGCAAACCCAGACTTAATAAAACGTTTTCATCGTGGGGCATGCTTTTCTGTAAAATTTTAAAATGCGCAAGCGCTTTATCAAACAACTTCATTTGCACCAACATACGACCATACTGAAGTCTTAAACGGGTATCTTCAGGTCGTTTACTGACTGCGGTAGCAATAGATTCTACAGCGGCTGACTGGTTTCCCATTCCCGCATAAATTTGCGCCTGAATTAAATACGCATCCGCCAGATCTTCATCTAATATTATTAACTGCTTCACATGCTGCAGGGCCGGCTCATACTCACCCATATTGGCTTCGAATTTAGCCAACAGCAATAACAGAAACGGTTGCTGGGGATGTTTTTTATCCAGACGGTTAACAATTTCTTTTGCAAACTCAGGCGTTGCTTCTTTGCTTAACAAGTGCGTGACGGGGGAAATGATTTTGTCATTAAGCTTCTCACCATCCAGTAACATGGCTTCGAATGCTTCAACCGAGGGCTCTAAATATTCAAGATGTAAGAATGATATAACTCTGATGCGATCAATGGTTTTATCTGCGGCCAGATTAAGCTCAGACCAGCGATCGGTTAACTCAAGCGCCTGCTCATACTTACCCGCAAATAAAGCGATATAGGCTGCGCGACTGATAACACCCGGGTCATTAGACTGCTCCGCTGCCTCGGCATAATAAGCTATGGACTGCTCCATTTCGCCTCTTACACCGGCAAACTCACCCGCCAGTAAATTAAACAGTAACTTACCATCCATTAAAGCCGAGTTTTCAGCAGCTCCATTATTGGCATTGGCAATATCATCACCTTTAATTAATTCTTTATTATTTTCAGGCGGCTTCTCATCCGGTTGTTCTTTTACAGACGAGAGATTACAGGCCGTTAGAAAAACAGACACCAGGGGTAAAACCAGAATAAAACGTAATTTATGCGACAGCCGTTTCATAGACTAACAACCAACCTTATAGTTTGACGGCTAAATAGACTCTTACAGGGTACATACTTATTAATAATAACCCAAATAATCAATTTTGCCCGATTCTTACTCTTCAGATGGGGCTATACGTGATGAAGTTCAATCTTGTCTTAATAATTAAATGAAACCCTCACGATCAAAACCACCCGGCTCTTTTAAAGATAGATCACTGAAACCTTGTAAAATCAGCCTCATTGCCTCAAAATTATGAGTTTCATTAACCGGACTCTCAAGGGCGCTAGATAGCGGGATTGGCGAATCAGCAGCCCTGCCACCACTTTTCACAGTATGTCGATAATTACACTTGGCTTAAATCATAAAACCGCTCCGGTAAGTATCCGTGAACGACTGGCGTTTTCGCCAGAAAACCTTGCGTCTGCTGTTAAGTCATTGTCTGCGTTAGAAAACATTAAAGAAGCGGCTATTCTTTCGACCTGTAATAGAACAGAGTTATATTGCGCCACTGATAATGATGAAACGTTAAATAAGCAAGCCATTGAGCAGATCGTTGAATGGTTGAGCCAGTTTCATAATTTGAATAGCACCGAGTTTAATGAACACCTGTATACACACCGCCATGAAGATTCTATTCGCCACGCACTGCAGGTTGCCTGCGGCTTAGACTCACTGGTGCTGGGCGAACCACAAATATTAGGCCAGATGAAACAGGCTTATGCCCAGGCCAATGAACAGGGCACCATGGGCAGCCTGCTGGGTAAGTTATTTCAGCATTCTTTTTCGGTTGCCAAACAGGTGCGCACTGATACGGCTATTGGCTCAAGCCCGGTTTCTGTGGCGTTTGCCGCGGTTAGCCTGTCTAAACAGATTTTTGGCGACCTGAATGAGCACACCGCATTAATGATTGGCGCTGGTGAAACCATTGAACTGGCAGCCAGACACCTACAAAGCAATAATATTAAACATATGATTATTGCTAACCGTAGTGTTGATAAGGGTCAGGCTTTAGCCGATCAGTTTGACGGTGAAGCGATTGCGCTGCCACAAATTCCCGATTATTTACACAAGGCGGATATTGTTATTTCATCTACCGCCAGCCCTTTGCCTATTTTAGGTAAAGGCGCGGTAGAAAAAGCTTTAAAAAAACGTAAACACAAACCTATATTTATGTGTGACATTGCGGTACCCAGGGATGTTGAAGCGGAAGTAAATGATCTTGATGATGTGTTTTTATATACGGTAGATGACCTGCATGAAATCATTCAGGAAAACATTGAGTCGAGACAGGAAGCGGCGGAACAGGCCCACGAAATTATTGAAAATCAGGTTGATGATTTTCTAAACTGGGAACGTGCACTCGACTCGGTGGAAGTGATAAGAGATATTCGTGAAAACGCAGAAGTTATCTCAAATGAAATTTTACAGAAAGCACAGGCGCAACTGGCACAGGGTAAATCACCCGATGAAGCACTGGCCTTTTTAGCGCGAACCTTAACCAATAAATTATTACATCAACCTAGTGCGACATTACGTCAAACCGGTGAAAACAGTCGCCACGATTTACTCAACTTTGCACGACAGTTATTTATAAGTTCAAATAAAAAACAGTCAAAGAAAGCACCTAAACAGAAAAAATAATTTTAATTAAAAAGACACTCTATGAAAGATTCAATTCGTCTAAAACTAGAAACACTATGTGAACGCCAGGAAGAAGTGGGCATGTTACTAAGTGAGCCCGAGGTTATTTCTGACCAGAATAAGTTTCGCGAATTATCAATGGAGTACTCCCACCTGGAACCCATTACTAAAGCATTTAACGATTATCAGACTGCAGAAGATGACGTTAGCGCTGCGTTAGATATGCTAAAAGAAAAAGATCCCGAAATGCGTGAAATGGCGATGGAAGAAAAAAAGGATGCCGCCGCGCGTATCGAAACATTAGAGCTCGAGCTGCAAAAACTTTTATTACCTAAAGACCCTCACGATAACAGTAATATATACCTTGAAGTGCGCGCTGGCACGGGTGGTGATGAAGCGGCTATTTTTGCAGGTGATTTATTTAGAATGTACAGCCGTTATGCGGAAACTCAGCGCTGGCAAGTAGAGATAATGAGCGAGAACCACGGTGAACACGGTGGTTATAAAGAAGTTATTGCGCGCATTGTTGGCCAGGGCGCTTATTCAAAATTAAAATTTGAATCCGGTGCACACCGCGTACAACGTGTACCTGAAACAGAATCTCAGGGTCGTGTGCACACCTCTGCTGCAACGGTTGCCATTATTCCTGAACCCGATGCAATGGAAGAAATTAATATCAGCATGTCTGATTTACGTATTGATACTTACCGTGCATCTGGTGCGGGTGGACAGCACGTAAATAAAACCGATTCGGCTGTGCGTTTAACTCACATTCCCACCGGGGTTGTTGTTGAATGTCAGGACGAGCGCTCTCAACACAAAAATAAAGCCCGTGCTTTATCTTTATTACAGGCACGTTTAGTTAGCGCCGAAGAAGAGAAACAGGCGGCTGAACAGGCGGAAACTCGTAAATCACTGGTGGGTAGTGGTGACCGTTCTGAACGTATTCGCACCTATAATTTTCCCCAGGGGCGAGTAACCGATCACCGTATAAATTTAACACTTTATAAACTCGACGAGTTTATGCAGGGTGGTTTAGAACACATTATTTCACCGTTGATTAATGAGTATCAGGCGGAACAACTGGCAGCATTATCGGAACTGTAAGTTACTAAAACTGTAAACCTCTATAAACTAAAGTATCCAAATTTTCGCCACGTAAATTTGGGAATAAGAAATTAGATATAAGTTTAGAATTTGTTTTTGAGAAATATTTTTATAAAATATAATCATAGGCATTTTTAACAGGTGCCTGTCACCCGCAACAAATCATGACTTAAATACCCGGGTTATAAATTGCAAATTATTCAGCATTTAAAAAACGCAACGAAGAAGCTTGAAAACATAAGTGAATCAGCGCGCCTTGATGCTGAGGTTCTGCTTGCTTATAACCTGAATAAAACCCGCACCTGGCTTATCACCTGGCCTGACAAAGAACTTAATAAAGATGAAGAACAGAGTTTCAATCGTCTTTTAGATAGAAGAAAAAATGGCGAGCCGATTGCTCACATTACCGGCTCTCGCGAATTCTGGTCACTCGATTTAAATATCAGTAAAGACACTTTAATTCCTCGGCCGGAAACAGAGTTAATGATTGAGAAAATTCTTAATTTCTATCCTCGAACCCCTGACGCCAGCACCGGCCAGTTTCCCGGCCAGAACTCTGACCAGGCCTCCAGCATTAACTGCCTTGATTTAGGCACCGGCAGTGGCGCTATTGCACTGGCCCTGGCATCTGAGCGGCCAGACTGGAATATCACCGCAACTGATCAGTCTGCTGCGGCTCTGGACGTTGCAAAACAGAATGCATTAAAGCTAGAGCTGAATAATATTAATTTTATAAATGGCAGCTGGTTTGAGCCGTTTAATGCCCCATCACCGAGGTTGGCTCCGAAACAGACAACCGAGCAAATTCAGCTATTTGATATTATTGCCAGCAACCCGCCATACATACCCCGGTCAGACCCACACCTGTCACAGGGAGATGTATGTTTTGAACCCATATCTGCATTGGCATCTGGTGAGGATGGCCTGGATGATATTCGCCTAATTTGCCAACAGGCCCTGAAACACATGAAGTCTGGTGCTTTACTAATAATTGAACATGGATTTGACCAAAAAGCTGAATTACATGACATATTTATGGATTCGGGTTACAAAAACATCCAGCAATTTTCTGATTTATCAAAACAGCCCCGGCTTACCTGCGGAATAAAACCATAATATTCAATATGTTACGTGTTTACCTCTAAAAATCATTAACATTCGCAAAATTCAGATCATTATTAAAAAACACTTGTAAAATAACCACACTTCCTCTAACTTATTAACTATGAGCGAAGCAGAAGAGCTAATTAAACGGCGGGAACTTCGGTTCTGCCACCTTCATCCCGATCCTAATCAGGCACGCAGTGCTTTACTGTTACTGTCGGATGCTGCCGGTGTAGTTGATATCACTCTGGCTGATGAGTTATGCCTCTATATCTCCTATGATGTTAGATACATGACGCTGGATGCCATTGAGAAAGTTTTGATTCGCCTTGGTTACCATCTGGACAGCCGTTTGTTATATCGAATGAAACGTGCACTCTATAGTTACTCGGAAGAAACTCAACGCGCGAATTTAGGCGTTTCTGAAAGCACCGATAATACGACCCAGGTTTTTGTAAAACGCTACTCAAGCAATTACCATGGTTGCCGGGATAAACGCCCAGATCACTGGCGTAAATATTTGTAAGTTTTTTCATTACTCTGTCTTCTTTTAGTTGTTTGGCTTAAGGTGACAGGGCTGCTAGAAAGCAGCCACCTTTTCCCGATGAATATGTTCCTTTTGCAGCGCCACCTCCCCCGAAAATAAGTATGTTTTTATCTCGTTCCCATGCTCCCGCGTGGGAACGCATAAAAAACTTACTGTATTTCATTTATTTCAAAACGAGCAATAAATACCAAGCAGCCATAGAGAAAGCTTTTATAAAGAAAATTTCTGAATCTCTATTTGTGTGGACAAATTTAAGATAGATAGAGTACGGCTATCCGTATGCATTCCCACGCGGGAGCATGGGAACGAGTTAAATATGGGTGTCAGGATAAGCCGGATAAGCCAGCTGTTTATAAAAGTCACTGAGTTCCCGCCACACGCATGCGGGAACGACGAAGCAGGAAAAGTTTTAAAGTGATACTTACAATCTTAATATTTGCGTTTTTTCTGCTTTTGGCTTCTCAATACTTTAAGTAACCCCTGACCAAAGGCAGCGACCTTTCCCCGATGGATATGTTCCTTTGCAGCAAACCTGCTATCATCGCCCCTTATGAATGACGAGCAACTACTTCGCTATAGCCGACAAATTCTTTTGCCCGGTTTTGATGAAAGCAAACAACAATCCCTACTCGATGCCCATGTAATAGTTATGGGTCTGGGCGGACTGGGTTCGCCTGTTGCTATGTACCTTGCAGCTGCAGGTATAGGCAAACTGACTCTGCTTGATTTTGACCATGTAGAAATATCGAATTTGCAAAGACAGATCATTCACCGTACTAGCAGCATTGAACAGCCTAAAGTTGATTCCGCTTCTATCACTATTAAAGAGCTCAACCCGGACACTGAAACCGTTTGCATTAATAAAAAAATAGAACAGGCCGAACTTGAACAGCTATTAGAAAATGCTGACCTGCTGATTGATGCAACGGATAATTTTGCCAGCCGTTTTATGATAAATCGCGCCTGCTTTAATACTCGCACTCCTCTGGTCTCCGGTGCCGCCATAAGAATGGAAGGTCAGGTTAGTGTGTTTGATTTTAAAAACACTGAAAGCCCCTGTTATCGCTGCCTTTATGATGAAGATGGTGAGGAGAACACTAGTTGCAGTGAAAATGGCGTCATGTCTCCTATGGTGGGTATTATCGGCTCTATTCAGGCAATGGAAGCAATCAAACTGTTAACGAGTTATGGTGAAACCTTAACCGGAAAATTATTAATTACCGACGCCATGCATCAGGACTGGCGTTGCATGAGCTTTAAAAAATCACCTGACTGCCCTGTCTGTAGTCAGTCAGAATCCAGTAAATAAAATCACTTAAATATTAAGCATAATGAATCAAACAATTATCATACCCCGCACCCTCGCCAATAGATTACTTACCCTGGCACAACTTACACCGGAGGTAGAAATCTGCGGTTTAATTTCCAGAAACAATGAGCAGAAATATCAGGTTTACCCTATTGAGAATATTGCCCGCAATAAAAGCCGTATTTTTGAAATGCAGCCCGAGCAACAGATTAATGCCTTTAAGTTAATTAGAGAAAACCAGCAAAATCTGTTTGCGATATATCACAGCCACCCGGACAGTGAAGCAGTACCATCGAAAAAAGATTTAGATGATGCGGCTTATAAAGATGCTCTGAATATTATTATTTCTCTAAGCACCAAAGGGGTGTTAGATATGCGGGGATATTTCTATCAGAACGACAGAATAGAAACCGTCGATTTAATTATTGATTAATACTTATTACACTCGTGTCCGGTTAACTCAAAGCTATCGCCATCTGCGAGAAGATCTTCTGGAAAGATCTTTAACATGCGAAGCATAACCGTAAGGCGAAGGACAGGAGTCCGTAATAACGGCTAATATGGAATTAGTTATTTTCATGTCTTATTTAGTCTATTACACCTGAATAATCTATTAACTCAATGCCCACGTAACAATATTGAAGAGATAACGAGACACTAGTGTACTTATAGACTTACGACTTTTATAACCAGAAACAAAAACAGGGCTCAAATTTAAGCCCTGTTTTTATGTGAAAATCAATACAGCGCACAGCACTGCCAGGTTGATTCTTTTCTCTTATAGATTGTAAATCAGATTAAACTGTAATGAATCAACCTCATCACGAATAACGTACTCCAGACGCATATCCAGTTTTTTGCTAAGTGCAAAATCCACACCTGCGCCGAGCATTAAACCACTATCATCGCCAATATCCAGACCTAAACGGGCTAACCAGCCAAATCGACCATTAATTCCGCCATCAATAACATAGTTACCCCAGATACCCGTGCTGTCATTGTTAAAACCATAATCCATAACACCGAATTCTACAGAGCTGTAAACCCCCTCCATTATATTCACCTGTGTCAGGTTATAAGCGCCGAAAAACTGAAAACCGACTTCATCATCAACAGGCCCGCTAACCGAGTTTAGCGATAGTCCACCGCCAATTGAAAACTTGTTTTTATCCAGTAAAGGTTTATTTTCTTCTGCAAATACCTGAGGCATTTGGGTTACAGATAGTAAAGCAACTGCCAGAACAGTAAAAAACTTATTAGTACTACGCATTTTTAAGACCTTTTGATTGAACTTATAGTAATTCTGAGGCATCTTAAACAGTGCATAGCCATCGATCAAGACGAACCTCTACAGAGTTTGATATAATCGACACACCATGCAATATTTATTTGCTCTACACTTACTCTTAACAAAGACACCTTACAACTACTAATTTATTGATTTATATGACCTTTTTTACTAAAACCCTTATTAAGGCACCGTTTCAAGTTATTGGCCTGGCATTTATTCTAGGTTTATCGACTGCCAGCGCTAAAACAGCAACCACGCTTGAAACCCTGAAACCACTCGACGAGCACAATCGCACAACTGCTGAAGTTGTTAATCGATTAGCTCAACAACATTACCAGCGAACCCAGGTTCGTCTCGACAACAATCTTTCTTCAATTGTTTACAGTCGATACATTAAAGAGCTGGATGGTAATCGTAGTTATTTTTTACAGGCTGATATTGATGAGTTTGAAAAATATCGCTATCGTCTGGACGATGCATTTCGTGCGCGAAAAGTAGATCCTGCTTTTGTAATTTTCAATCGTTACCAGCAACGAGTGGCTGAAAGACTGCAATATCTTCTGACAACAATTAAGCAAGGTGTTGATAAGCTGGATTTTGAAAGTAATGATACGATTTATATTGATCGCGAAAACCATGCCTGGCCTCAAAGCACTGAAGATCTGGATAAACTCTGGCATAAACGATTAACTAACAGTGCATTAAACTTAAAACTTTCAGGTAAAGAAAACGACAAAATAACTGAACTTTTAAGCAAACGTTACAACAGTCAGTTAAAGCGTATACAACAAAACAACTCTGAAGATGCATATCGCGTT
>Ga0316205_10004823_pt1 | contig 11543 bp, 9 predicted proteins | sample 3monthpyrite_MG_FD_204941 | JGI IMG/M metagenome (GOLD analysis project Ga0316205, IMG submission 204941) | Microbial mat bacterial communities from mineral coupon in-situ incubated in ocean water Damariscotta River, Maine, United States -... | ecosystem: Environmental > Aquatic > Marine >... | reverse complement strand
ATTTATATTGGAATTTTTTAAAAGCTGACTTAGTCGTTCGGGCTCAATTCCCATGGCTGCGACTTTTCCTTGATGAATATTGACGTGAATTTCTTCTTCTTCACCACCCTGGATTTTTGCAGACGCAACCCCTTCTATTCGCTCTAAGGTTTCTTTAACAATTTTATCGCCAAGCAAACGTAAACGAGTCAACTCAATGTCACCGCTTAAGCTAAGTTTCATAATCGGATCTAATGCCGGATCGTAACGAAGTACAATCGGAGTATCAGCATCTAAGGGTAGCTCTAACCGATCCAGTTTTTCGCGAATATCCATGGCGAGGTTGGTCATATCTGCATCCCAACCAAATTCTAAGGTAACTTCGGAAACACCAGAGCGTGATACAGAATGAATTTGTTGCAGCCCTTTTAATACGCCAACCACTTCTTCCACCGGACGAGTAATCAATTGCTCAATTTCTGCAGGAGCGGCATTAGCAAATTCAGTTTGCACCGTTAGTGATGGATAACTAAGAGAAGGTAATAAATTAATGGGTAATCGAGAAAAACCAACAATGCCAAATGTAATAAGTGCCAACGACACCATTAGAATTGTCACCTTGCGAGTGACTGAAAATTCGACCACTTGTCGAATCATTTTTGACCTCTTTTACCAGATTTAGATTTAGGTTTCGCTTTGTTAGAATCCCTTTTGTATTTATTAGTTATTTTTTCGCTGCTATCTTCAATTTGATCAGCTTCATTTTTTTTATCTCCCGATAAAATTTCAATATTGACATCATCATTAAGCGTTCTTTGCCCTTTGACTACAATCAAATCAGTTTCACTAATGCCTGATACAACTTCCGTTTTATCGCTCATAACATAACCAGTAACAATGGATTTTCTATAAGCTTTTCCCTGTTGCGCAACGTATAAATAATGCTGACCACGCTCTTCTATTATTGATACACTAGGAACCAATACGGCACCTTCATGTTTGTCTGTTACCATTTGAATTTCGGCAAAATCACCCGGGCGAACTTTGTCTGGATAGTCATCTAATCGTAAGGTGATTTTGATGGTACCGGTGGTGGGATCAACAATCGGACTGATCAATTCAATTTTTGCATTTAAAAGCTCCACCACACTATCAAGCTTTATTTGTACAGCTTGTCCTATCGCCACTGTGCCGAGACGATTCGCAGGAATATGAACTCTCACCAACAATGGACGAATAGACATCATCCGAAATAACAATTCGCCTTGCCCTACATGCGCGCCTAGATCCACTTCTCGCCAAACGACCCGTCCGTCAAAGGGAGCTGCCACCCGAGTGTAAGACAATGCCAGCTCCGCGAGTTTTTTGTCAGTGTCAGCACTTTTAAAATTATTCTCTGCGGTGTCCCAATCAGTTGGTGAAACCACTCCAGCCTTTTTCATTTTATTGAGTCGATTGTATTCTCTAGTTGCACTAGCAAGTTTTTGCTCTGCTTGTTTGAGCCTTAACTGTTGATCATCATCGTCTAGAATGAGTAACACTGCTCCACTAGCAACATCATCCCCCTCCTCATGTAGGATTTTTTTAACAATACCAGAAGTTCGCGAATTGATTTTTGCATCACTACTCGGCTCTATGGTTGCGGTTGTCACATAAAAAGAAGCCGCCAGACCGATTTGTGGATTTTCAACTTCAACAGGAACTGATTTTGCTGGCTTTTTGCCCGAAGGTCTGGAGTTACCACCTTGTTTGCCTGCCCCGCCCTTTGAATCATCGCCACCACAAGCAAATAGAAACAAGGTAATAAAGAGAACGACAATATTGTAAGCGGTTGTTTTACTTGTGTTTTTATTCATTTTAGCGTGTTTTCATAAATGATTAATGAGCAATCCGAGATTATACGCTATTCGAGCTGTTTTTTGAGGAAGCGACAGCTTATAAGAGTCGATATTTGGTCTAGATAAATGTAAGCATTTATGTGTAAAATTTAAGATAAGAGCTAAATTTTATTTCGTTTAAGCAGTTAATAACCAACTATTTAGACAATCGATACATCATAATTGCCGCTCGCTGTGCTTGAGAAACTAACGTTGTGATATCGGCTACTTCGTTAACTGTATGTCCCCCCACGCCCATTAATCCAAGCCCGTCGAGTGCCATATCAACATGATTAGCAACAAAAGATATATCAGCCGCCCCCGCCTTGCGAGGGTCAACTGCAAGTACTTCACCATAACCTAAATCCTGACTGGCTTGACTGTAGATGCCTAGCAACTTTTTATTTCCATCACTCGGAGCCATAGGCGGATAACCGGAAAAAAATTCTAGTGTCGCCGATGTTTGTTTTAGATTTTTAGATACAATTTGCTGCATAACTGATTGCGCTTTAATCAATTGCTCTGGCGACAAGGCTCGAATATCGCCACTTATAATAGTTGACTGAGCAATCACATTACTCTTTCCGAAAGCATTACCTTTTGCCGCTGCAGGATCAAAATCGACGTCAGTGCCGCCAACGATCACACCAGGATTAAATGTTAAATTAGGCTGAGTCGACAACTGCTCTCTAAAACTATTTAGAATACGCGCCGCTTCAAATATTGCCCCATCACCGTATTTATCCCGAAAAATTTGCGATGAATGAGCTGGACGTCCCGTTACCTTTAACTGCCAACCAGTTGAACCACGGCGTGAAACAACCGCTGTTTTTGGGTTACCATCACCATCTTCAAATCCAAGCGCAATATCTGCCCATTTGCCTGCATCTATTAGCTCTTTGGTGGCAACTTCATAAGGTGAACCTCTTTTCTCTTCATCACCAGTCATGATCACTTTGATCTGCATGTTGTCAAGCTGACCGCTTAACTTAAGCGCCTTTAGCGCAGAAATCATGATCACATCACCTCCTTTCATATCGGTAATTCCCGGTCCTGCAATATGTTGAGCGTCTATTACCTCATAAGAATCAAAATCGCTATTTTTTGCAAAAACCGTATCTAAATGACCGATCATTAAGATCTTTATTGTTTTAGAGTTCTCATCGTTACCATAGGTTGCCAATAAATGACCAGAACGGTTAAATGGCTTGCCTTTGATCCAGTTTACTTCAAACCCCAATTTCTTAAGTTCTTTAGAGAAAATTGAACCCACTTTTTTGACACCCGAAAAGTTCATAGTGCCACTATTAATATTGACTACTTTCTTTAGCAGCGCCAAGGACTCTAGCTCGCCTTCGATAACATGACGACTAATTTCATATTCAGTGGTTTCAAGCCCCGCTGCAAAACAAGATTGATTGATAGCCGACAAAGCAGTAAAGAGGCTTATAAAAATGATAACGAGAGATTTCATAACAATTGAGAATCGATGGTTTATAAATATGTACTGACAATTTACTTTATTTGTTGGTATTGAACAAGTTTCTGGTATGATTCTTACTATACTAATTTTTGACAATACCCAAAAGACCTTACAATGTTAACTGTTATTTCCCCTGCAAAAAGTCTCGACTTTGAAAGCCCTATTCCTTCGATAAAAACCAGTAAGCCGCGCTTTCTTAAACAATCACAACAACTTATCGATCAAATCAAGCACTTGGCTCCACAGGATATCGCCAGTTTAATGAAACTAAGCGATAAATTAGCCACTCTTAACTACGATCGCTATCAAGCATTTACAACGCCGTTTACCAAAAAAAATGCCAGACCGGCTGTTTTTGCCTTTCGTGGTGATGTGTATCAAGGACTAGACGCGGATTCATTATCAATTGACGACCTGACGTTTGCTCAAGATCATCTTAGAATTTTATCGGGGTTATATGGCGTACTTAGACCATTAGATTTGATACAAGCCTATCGGTTAGAAATGGGAACAAAATTTGAAAATACTGCAGGAAAAAATCTTTACGAATATTGGGACAAAAGCCTAAATCAATCAATTACAAAGGAGCTCGATAAAAGTGAATCCCAAGTACTGGTAAATCTAGCTTCTAACGAATATTTTAAAGCCTTAAAAGCCAAGCAGTTGACCCATGAAATTATTACTCCCGTATTCAAAGACTATAAAAATGGTCAATATAAAATAATTAGTTTTTTTGCAAAAAAGGCGAGAGGATTAATGAGTCGATTTATTATCCAAAATAAAATTGACCAGGCAGAAGGTTTGAAAGGTTTTAATCTTGGCGGTTATAAACTGAGCAAAAAATTAAGTACTGATAGCGAATTTGTTTTTACTAGAAAGCAGGCATAAAACTTTGCATCTAGGTCCCTCGAAGACTTTCTAGCACCCAGCCCTTAAAAAAGGCAATCGCTTCGTTAAAGTCTCGTATTTTATAACTGTCGCCTGGATTTAGCTCTTCGCCATCTTGTTGATAGAAAAATTCATGGTGATCGCCGTAATCCAAAAAGCAATAACAATCATTTTGAGGTTCGTGATTGATAATAATTTTAGACATATCGATACCTGCTTCTTCTAGTTCTTTTTTAAGACCAACCGCAGCTTCAAGTCGCTTTTCGGTGCTTTCTTCTCGATACCATTGATAGCGATACCCAGAACTAACGACAAAACCTCCAATGGCATGAAATAAAAACTCACAATCACTCGCCTCAAGTCCTGCAACAGAACTCTTCGCATGATAGTCTTCAGCTGAGAGATCTACCATTCTCCAAAAAAAACAGGAAAAATCATAAGCCATTTTTTCATTGGTCAGTTGAGTATTGTTTTTTAGGATATCGTAGGATATTTCATCTTTTAAAACTTTTGCGTAATGCATTGCTAAGGTCTTATCATCTTCCCATTTATAGTGAATTTTCCTTAAGAAATTTTCAGGTTTAGATAATAATAATTCACGATAATAGTCTTTCGCTTTTTCCGAACAAGAAAAAGTCTTAAGTCGCTGCTTTTCTTTATCTTTAAAAAAGAAAACCTCACAATAGTGACCATAATCCAAAAAACAATCTAGTCTGTCAATCGGTGATTTATTAATGATAATATTGCTAAATTCTATACCTTCTTTTCGTAGTTGCTCCTCAAATATTCTATATTTCTCCGTACGATCTTTAGATAAACGTTTTTTATTCCAATGATATTCAAATCCTAAGCCTTCTATATAGTTTTTTGCGCTAGTATGTAAATTTAATAGCTTATCGGGGACGGCTTCATCGTCAATCCGCTTATGCTCGTTCTTCCAAGCATCAATGAACTCTTTTACAAAAAATGAAAAATCTTCGGCGGCATACTCAGAGATACCATTATCAGCATCAATGATAAAATGGAGAGAGTCTTGGCGATATTTATCTCCGGTCAATTCAGCGTAATCGACTAATCGTTGTTGATCGGTTTTGTTAAATAGTGAAAGAAATGTCGCTTTGTTACTCATGTGCTTATCTATTCAATTACTGGTATAGGGGCAGATATGGGACCTGGCATAGAGACAGACTGAAGAAAAGTCAATAAAGGATTATTTTTTTTAAGAAATGGCTCAAGCTCCTTATAAGAAATAAAATAATAACTTTCAGGAGTTAATGCCTCCATAGCATGAGGAAAACCATAATCATAAAAAATGGTAATACCTTCATTCGAGAGAATGAAGTTGTCTAAATGTTTTTCTTCTAATTTTGCGTTTTGAAAAAACATTGTGAATATTTCTTCTTCATCAGGATACTCTGCCAAGCTATCACTTTGTGCCTTTTGCATTTGCTTTTCGATAATATTAAAAAGCGTTTTGTGCGATACTTTGTCAAAAAGATCGTTTGCTGAAATCCGTTTACCTCTACGAGCATCAACAGCCGCAAACTCAACACTGCTACTAGGGTACGCCCCGACACCATCAGTCCAAAAAGTAAACTGTACAACGCCATACTGGTTAAAATTGACATAAAAATATTTTTTATCTAGCCATGTATCGTATTGCATTTGCTGTTTAACATGGGCGCGAGTGTCTTCTGGTGATTTTATCCCTAAAGCATCATACATTTTTGCAGGTAAATCCTCAGCAAGCCCCTTAAATAATGGTAAGGTAAGTTCGATATGAGTATTGTAATGAGGTGCTTCTTTATATTTTAATTTATAGTATTTTCGCTGAATTTCTATCGCTGTTGGTTTGCTTTTTAAAAACTCGTCTAGCTCGGCATTTCTGAGCTGATAATATTTATTCAAGCAGTTTACTTGCGCATTGGGACATTTTGATTTTCGCTGTTTAAACCAACGTTTTTGAGCATTTTTTATCTTGTCATATTCACCTTGAATACTCTTATTTTTAGCCTCTGCATATAGCTTGCCTAAAATACTGTCTAGCTCATTTAACTCAGAATCCGAGCATATCGTTTTTTCATAAGATGTCGCCGCCTTATTACAATCAAAACTTGCCGCCATCACCTCGGATAAACCGACAGAGGACAAATAAAATACTAGCAATATTAATAAATACTTGCTCATTAAAACCTTCTACCCATTTTAGATTTAGCCTCGATTTAAATATCAGTGTCAACGAACATATTATCTCACACTTTTAACTCAATTTATCCAAAACACAAATTCTTTACCATAGCGTGAAAGTATCAGTTAAAATAGCAACATAAATAATCGATATCATTACTGTATGCCGTCTGAACAACTCTCTTATATTCCAAGATCCAGCAAATATCAGCGCCTGAAAGCACTGCTTAGTAAAGACTGGGCGATGTTATTGGATAGCGGTATAAAAAATCAACAAACCGCTCAAAAGGCAAATAGTTATCGTCGATATGATATTTGTGTTTGCGCCCCTAGTGTTCAGCTGACTGTGGTTCAGAAAAGCACAAGGATACTACGCAAACAAAAGCAAGCAGAAAACTCAAGTAAAGATCCATTAATCCTTATGAGAGAGATATTAGACGAATATGCACCAGAAGAGAGTTCAGTCGATGACTCAATACCAGCGCTTCCGTTCAATGGTGGCTGGCTAGGCTATATTAGCTATGATTTTGGACAACTACTACAACATAAAGCGTTAAAAAAATTGGCTTCTCAAGAAACAATAGATGATCTAAAAGTACCTTTAATTCGTATGGGGTTATATCAATGGGCGATCATCAGTGATCATAAAAATAAAACCTCAATCATGTATAACTTTGGGCTGCCAAAAGATCAATGGGAGCAATTAAAACTAGAAGTCATTCCTCTCTTAGCAACCCCGGAGTTAACAAACCCAGACGCTCTCTCAGAGTCTCTCATATCTACAGATACGGCTATCGAAAAACCATCTCTTATCGCACCATTTGAATCAAACTTAAACTATAATGGTTACGCTAAATCCTTTCAAAAAATCCAAGACTACATACTTGCTGGCGATTGTTACCAAGTCAATTTCGCCCAAAGATTCACCGCAAACTTTACCGGTTGTTGTTTTGATTTTTATACTATACTCGCTAAAGAGAATAATTCGCCTTTTTCTGCTTATCTCAACTTTTCTGATCAACAGATCTTAAGTCTTTCACCAGAAAGATTTATCGAGTCTCATCAAGGCGAAATTATTACTCAACCGATAAAAGGAACTCTACCTAGAGATACCGATCCAGAAAAAGATAAAATGCTAGCGGAAAAACTCGCACACAGTGAAAAAGATAAAGCTGAAAATTTAATGATTGTCGATCTTTTAAGAAATGATTTGAGTAAAACAGCCGCTAAAGGCAGCGTAAAGGTCACTGAACTGTTTGGTTTATATCATTTTGAGTCAGTTCATCATTTAATTTCAACAGTCAAATCTACATTAGATAAAAAGTACGATAACTTTGATCTGCTTGCTACTACTCTTCCCGGAGGATCAATTACCGGCGCACCAAAAATAAGAGCGATGCAAATTATTGATGAATTAGAATCAGTACCAAGAGGGATTTATTGCGGAGTCATTGGCTATATTGATTTTAAGGGGAATATGGATACTAATATATGTATTAGAACTTTAATTGCCGACAAAAATACGCTTTATTGCTGGGCTGGCGGTGGACTGGTTGCAGATTCGAAATTAGATTCAGAATATCAAGAAACATTCGATAAGCTGAATAAAATATTACCTGTTTTAAATAACACCATAAATAAACAAACTCGGGCAGATGAGTAATATGGAATTAGATTTCATACAAAAGCGACTGTTACCTAGTGATTATGAAGATGCTAATGACATTCATTCAGCTCAAAAATCTGCATACGAATTAGCGGAAGAAAAAGCTCTTAGTTCTTACCTAAAAGCGATGGGGAAACAACCCTACGAAAACTTTCGTCTTGCTAGCGTCTTAATACCACTAGTAAAAAATAAGAACAATAATCATTGGGACGTCATTTTAACTCGCAGAGCAAAACACCTCAAAAATCACCCGGGAGAGATCAGTTTTCCAGGAGGACGATTTGAAACCACCGACATCGACCTGCGCGCGACGGCTAAAAGAGAAACTTTTGAGGAGATCGGAATAGAAAAACATCAAATTCAAATTATCGGACGGCTTCCTCAACAGAATACAATCAGTCAGTATAAAGTGACTCCTTACGTTGGGATCGTTGAGCAAAATCACGGATTTGTCATCGACAGGAACGAAGTTGATGAAGCCTTTCTAGTTCCTTTAGCTTTTGCTTTAAATACCAATAATCATAAACAAGTTAGCAAGAATATCAATAATCAATCGTATAGCTACTATGTTATTCAGTATAATGAACATAACATTTGGGGGGCTACTGCTAGAATGCTGGTAAACCTCAGTCATAGGCTTTCAGCCTGAACTTTAAACGTATTTATAAAAAGGGGCACATAAATTGGCTGTATCCGTTTTTGATTTATTTACCATTGGAATAGGGCCCTCCAGCTCGCATACCGTTGGTCCCATGCGTGCGGCAAAATTATTTGCACGCAAAGCGGTATCACTAAAATCGCCTCCACTTAGGGTTCAAATTGAATTGTTTGGCTCTCTCGGTCATACAGGAAAAGGTCACGGGAGTGATATAGCGATTCTGTTAGGATTACAAGGAGAACAACCTGACTTGATCGATACCGAAAGTATTCCCGAAAAATTAAAACTTATCCGTGAAAACTTAAAACTTAATCTAAATAACGAGGTACCGATCGATTTTGACGAAAAACGCGATATTATTTTTCATCGCAAAAAAGTACTACCAGATCATGCCAATGGTATGAAGTTTTCTTTTTTCAACGAGCAACAAGAAATCATTCTAGAAAAAATATATTATTCCGTCGGCGGTGGTTTTGTTATTGGCGAAGATACCGAAAAAGAACCTATCACCAAAATGCATTTAAAACTTCCTTATGATTTTCAAACCGGCGATCAATTATTATCAATGGCAAAAGAATCTGGTCTATGTATCAGCAGTATGATGCTTGAAAATGAAAAAACCTGGAAAAATGAAAATGCGATTAAAAAAGATTTAGACCATCTTTGGCAAACGATGAATAACTGTATAAACAAGGGAATAAAAACCGAAGGACTATTAAAAGGCGGGTTAAAATTACGACGAAGGGCACCTTCACTCTACCGAAAACTAAAACGACAATCAGCGGAAGATCCGCTAAAAGCAATGGACTGGGTAAATTTATATGCGATGGCTGTTAATGAAGAAAACGCCGCTGGCGGACGTGTTGTAACCGCACCGACTAATGGTGCTGCAGGCATCATTCCGGCTGTGCTTAAATATTACATTAAGTATTATGCAAAAGATAACGGAGAACATGAAAGAGAAAATATTCACCGGTTTTTGTTAGCATCTGCAGCAGTTGGAATTTTGTACAAATTAAATGCGTCTATTTCTGGAGCTGAAGTAGGTTGTCAGGGCGAAGTAGGTGTCGCTTGCTCAATGGCGGCAGCGGGTTTAACAGAAGCATTAGGCGGAAGTCCTGCGCAAGTTGAATGCGCAGCAGAAATAGGTATGGAACATAATCTTGGTTTAACCTGCGATCCAGTTGGCGGCTTAGTTCAAGTCCCCTGTATAGAGCGAAACGCGATGGGAGCAGTCAAAGCAATTAATGCATCAAGACTTGCATTACAAGGAGACGGCGATCATAAAGTTTCGTTAGACAAGGTCATTAAAACCATGCGAGACACCGGAAAAGACATGAAAACGAAATATAAAGAAACTTCCCGTGGTGGTTTAGCAGTTAATATTATTGAGTGTTAGTTTTAACTCCGTTCCCCTGAATAATCCTCCGCTCAATCAACGGTTTTATGTTCTCTCAGCAGAGTCGAAGAGGCGAATCTCCAACAAGAACCCTTCCCCATTAACCCAACTTAAGTCTGCATTCATCTGCCTAAAAAACCCTTTGGCTTTGGATAAACCAATATCTTTTTCACCGAGCATGTTTTTACTAGAATAGAAAGGTGTAAATAAATTCTGGATATCATTGTCAGACATAGAAATATCAGCAACACAAAAAGAAACGATTAGTTTTTGACTTTCCTTGTCAAGCTCTAGCGAGACACTTATTTTTTGATTTTCAGCATAATTGGAAATAAATTGCAGTAGATCCGTAAAGCATTCTTGGAACCAAGTGATATTAGTTTTTATCAGAGTGTTTTTATTTGAGTCTAACCCAGAAACAAAAATTTTCTCGTCATTTTTTTCAAATATTGGTTCGAGCAATTCTTTTAGCGGATATAGTTTCATATCGGCTTGCAGTCGACCAATTGACGCTAGGAGGGTTTTCCCAAAATGAACAGCTTCATGCCCAGATTCTAAAGAATGATTAATGTGTTTTACTTGTGATGGGTTTTCACAATCAAGCAAGGTCAATTCTGAATAGCCCATCATGCCGGATAAAAAATTATTGTAAGCATGAACAATTAAACCAACGACATCATCGTTAGTTAATTCCTTATTATTTTCATCGGTTGCCATAATCTTTCTCCCTTTCAAACGAAAAAGGCGCTTTAAAAAGCGCCTCTTGTTTATCCTATACCCATATGATTTACTTAACAACCACAATATCAGCAGAAAAATCCTGTAAAATGTGTTTCGCTGTATTACCCAACAAACGACCTCGTAAACTAGTTCTTGTTTTATTACCCATAACAATTACGTCTGAATCAATCTCTTCCGCAATGCGTAAAATTTCTTTGGAAGGTCTTCCCGAAACAAGATGAAGCGTATCGTGATTAAGCCCAGCGTCTTGAATTAACTTTGAAATAATGGGATCAATCGATTCTTTCATTTTCCTTTCGTAGTCCTCACTATCGAAAAATTCTAATTTAGCAAGTGCAGAAGGCATTGAAATAGAATAACAAGCATGCACAACGCTGTTAGTTGCTTTGGCAAGAATAAACGAATAACGCAAAATTTCTTCATTCAGTTTTAAGGCCTTTTCTTTTTCGGAACCTAAATCAAGCGCAGCTAACACCACACCACCTTCTTTCCATGGCTTTTCACCGACAATCATCACCGGATCGGGGCAGTGACGCATTAACTGCCAATCTGAAGGCTCATGGGTTGTAGATTCAGAACGATGTCCTGTTTTAAAAATCATATCGAATGATTTTTGGCTACATCTTGCAGTCACCCAACTCTCGAAAGAGCGCTCCCAAACGACA
>Ga0316205_10004822_pt1 | contig 11546 bp, 10 predicted proteins | sample 3monthpyrite_MG_FD_204941 | JGI IMG/M metagenome (GOLD analysis project Ga0316205, IMG submission 204941) | Microbial mat bacterial communities from mineral coupon in-situ incubated in ocean water Damariscotta River, Maine, United States -... | ecosystem: Environmental > Aquatic > Marine >... | reverse complement strand
CGGCGCGCTGGCGGCCGGGAACGCCGTGCTGGCCAAACCGGCCGAACAAACGCCGCTGATCGCCTGCGCCGCCGTCGATCTGCTGCTGGAAGCCGGGGTGCCCGCGACCGCCCTGCAACTGCTGCCCGGTGACGGCGCCAGTGTCGGCGCGGCGCTGACCGCCGATCCACGTGTGAAAGGCGTCGTGTTCACCGGCTCCACCGCAACAGCGCAGATCATCCGCCGGTCGATGGCGGACCATCTGGACCCGGGCGCGCCGCTGATCGCGGAAACCGGGGGGCTGAACGCGATGATCGTGGACAGCACCGCCTTGCCCGAGCAGGTGGTGCGCGACGTGTTGGCCAGCGCCTTTCAGTCCGCCGGGCAACGCTGCTCGGCCCTGCGGTGCCTGTATGTGCAGGATGACGTGGCCGACAGCCTGCTGGAGATGCTGTTCGGCGCGATGGATGCGCTGGTGCAGGGCGATCCATGGCACCTGTCCACCGATATCGGGCCGGTGATCGATGCCGAGGCCGCGCGCGACATCCGGGGCTATATCGCTGCCGCCCGGCGTGAGGGCCGCGTGCTGCACGAATTGCGCGCGCCCGATCAGGGGCATTTCGTGGCGCCCGCGGTCATTCGGGTCGGCGGAATCGACGATCTGCCGCGCGAAGTGTTCGGCCCGGTGCTGCATGTCGCGCGCTTCAGGGGCCGAGATCTGAACAAGGTCATGGCGCGGATCAACGCGCGCGGCTACGGGCTGACCTTCGGTTTGCACACCCGGATCGATACCCGCGTGCAAAAGGTGGTCGATGTCCTGCGGGTCGGCAACCTGTATGTGAACCGCAACCAGATCGGCGCCGTGGTGGGCAGCCAGCCCTTCGGCGGCGAGGGGCTTTCGGGCACCGGGCCAAAGGCGGGCGGCCCCGATTACGTCGCGCGGCTTGCGGCACCGGCGATGGCGCCGCGCATCGAAGGGGGCGCCGCCGGGTCGGCCGATCTGACCGCGCTGGCCAGGGCGCTGGCGGCCACGCACGCCGAGGGGGCGGTGGCCACCCATGACCTTCCGGGTCCGACGGGCGAATCCAACCGGTTGAGCCTGCATCCACGCGCACCGGTCCTGTGCCTTGGCCCCGGACCGGGCGCACAACAGACACAGGCGGACCTGATCCGGGGTTTCGGCGGTGTCGCGGTGGCGGCTGGCGGCGCTGTGCCGCCCGGCTGGCTGGCCGAAGCAAGCGGATTTTCCGGCGTGATCTGGTGGGGCGATTCCGACAGCGCCAGAGCAATGGCACAGGCATTGGCGCAGCGCCCCGGACCCATCGTGCCGCTGATCACCCAGACCCCCGACCGCGCCCATGCCCTGACCGAGCGCCATCTGTGTATCGACACAACCGCGTCAGGTGGGAACGCGCAACTTCTGGCAGAAGTGTCGGGCGCTTGACGGAACGCGCCGGATCGCCCAAACGTCCCGCATGTTGCCGATCCGCGACCATAACCCCTCGGGTCACAGGCCCTATGTCACCTGGGGGCTGATTGCCGTGAATATCGCGGTGTTTCTGGCCTATTGGCCCGCCGGAACCGACGCGTCGACGGCCCAGATATTCCAGGACTGGGGCATCGTCCCCGCGCGAATCAGCCAGGGACAGGCGCTTTATACCCCCTTCACGTCGCTGTTCATTCACGGCGGTTGGTTCCACATCGGGTTGAACATGCTGTTCCTGCGCATCTTCGGCGACAATCTGGAAGCCGAAATGGGGTCGCTGCGGTTTCTGGGGTTCTACCTGCTGGCCGGGCTGGTCGCCGGGCTGATGCAATATCTGTCGGCGGTCAACAGCACCTTGCCGGTGGCTGGGGCTTCGGGCGCGGTGGCGGGCGTGATGGGCGGCTATCTGCTGATGTTCCCGCGTGCCCGTGTTGATCTGCTGTTCTACCTGATCGTCGCGTTCCGGGTGATCGCCGTGCCGGCCTGGGTCTTGCTGAGCCTGTGGCTGGTCTTGCAGATTTACGGCGGTCTGAGCACGCCTTCGGGTTCGTCCTCGGTGGCGTTCTGGGCGCATGTCGGCGGGTTTCTGGCGGGTGTCGCGATGACCGTGCGGTTGTGGCGGTCGCGGGGGGGCACGATGTTCTGGCGCCGCTTCCACGGCCTGCCGCCGCATCCCAGCGCCGAATTCGCGGTGCCGGTGGTGCGTCGGCGGGGCGCGCGCCTTCCGCCGCCGCAGTCGCGCGGGCTGTTTCGCCGCGATCAGTAACGGTGCGCCCGCGCACAGCCGGTGCGCTTTGATTGCATCCCGACCCGGCCTATATCCTTGTGATGCTGACAAGGAGATGGACATGAGCTGGAACCCGGGCCTGACACCAGGCGATCTGACGCTGGATCCCGATGCGCTGGAGACCGTCATCGTGCCGCGCGCGCGCGACATCGGCGGGTTCGAGGTGCGCCGCGCGCTGCCCGCGCCGGGGCGGCGCATGGTCGGCCCGTTCGTGTTCTTCGATCAGGTTGGCCCGGCCGAGTTCATCACCGGGCAGGGCATCGACGTGCGCCCGCATCCGCATATCGGGCTGGGCACGGTGACCTATCTGCTCAAGGGGCATTTTCACCATCGTGACAGCCTGGGCAGCGATCAGATGATCGTCCCCGGAGAGGTCAACTGGATGGTTGCCGGGCACGGCGTCACGCATTCCGAGCGCACCAACACGGCGATGCGCAGCGCCCCGCACGCGCTGTTCGGCGTGCAGACCTGGGTGGCGCTGCCCGAAAGCCACGAGGACACCGCGCCCGCGTTCGAGCATCACGGGCAAGAGGCCCTGCCGTTTCTCGAGGATGGTGGCGCCAGCGCGCGCCTGATCCTGGGTCATGCCTGGGGGGCGCGCGCCCCGGCGGCGGTGCATGGCGACCTCTTTCAGGCGGATGTAATGTTGCAACCCGGGGCGCTGTTTCCCTTGCCGGACGGTCACGAGGACCGGGGTGTGCATGTGTTGCAAGGCTCCGTCGAAGTGGCCGGCGAAACCTTCGGCACCGGGCAGATGATGGTCTTTCGCCCCGGCGACAAGATCACGCTGCGCGCCGGGGCGCAGGGCGCGCGACTGATCGCGCTGGGCGGCGATACCCTGGGCGGCCCGCGCTATCTGTGGTGGAATTTCGTCGCCTCATCCCGCGAGCGGATCGAAGCAGCGAAGGAAGCCTGGGCGCGCGGCGACTGGGACACGGGACGCTTTCGTCTGCCGCCGGGGGACGACGCCGAATTCATCCCGCTGCCCGACAAGCAACTGCCGCGCGGTTGACCGGCAGGCAAGGGAAAAGGCCCGGCGATCCGCAGGATCGACCGGGCCGATTGTCGAACCGCCCGTGGGCGGCGGGTTACCAGCGCAGAACGCGCGGTCCCAGGAATGCGCCGACGCCGACCACGACAAGGATCGCCGCGCCATAGGCCGGCAACAGGAACAACAGCGAATCGACCGGGCAGTGAAGCGAAAACACCGCCGCACCCGCAGCCCCGGACAGCAGCCCGGCGGCGCCCCCCGCAAGGCGCGCATTTGCCGGCGCGCCTGATTTCATCGCCCACATGCTGGCCGCCAGCGGCACGGCGGCCAGCGCCGGGACCGACACGAAGCACACCAGCAGATACTGGTTGTTGAGCGCGGCGACCAGGCCATCGAACCCGGCATTGACCAGGTTGACCGTGAACGCGATCACCACGCCGCCAATCAGCACCGCGATCAGCGCCATCTGCGCGCGCGCCTGCGCATCGGGCCGCGACAACCCGCGCGCCAGCCACAGCGCGGCAACTGCCAGCACCGCCGGCAAAAGGGTCTTGAGCACGACCGGCGACGCCAGAGCATCGGCCAGATCGGGCCGAAGGCGCCACAGCGCGATAACCGCAACCAGCGAAACCAGCAGCGACAGCGACAGGCACTGGTTCAGCCGCGTGCCGGGTCCCGGCCTTGGCGTGGCGTCGGCGGCAAGGGCGGCAATCAGGTCATCGGTTTTCATTCGATCATCCTTTCACGCAACTGGGCGATGGATTTCAAGGCCCGATGCAGGGCGACGCGCACCGCGCCCTCGGTCATGCCCAGCCGGGCGCCGGTATCGGCCGCGCTGTCGCCGTCGATCCCGATGGCGCGCACGATCTGCGCGGCGCGTGGGTCAAGTTCGTTGATAACGCGGTCCATGTCCTGGGCCTCGAACGGGTCAGGGTCCGCGGGCGCCGCCAGAACCTCGGCAAAATCGTCGACCGACAGATCGATCCGGCGGCCACGGGCGCGAAAGGCATCCACGACCTTGTGGCGCGTGACCGCATACAGCCACGGCCGGAATGGCGCGTCCTCTCGCCAGGACTGGCGTTTCAGGTGTATGGTCAACAGCACGTCCTGCACGACATCCTCGCATCCTTCGGGGCCCAGCGCCCCACCGCGCGCTCGCACGATCCCCCGCACCACAGGCGTAATGGCCTGCAACAGCTGGGCATAACACCGCTGGTCGCCCCGGTTGGCGGCGCGCATCAGGTCTTCCCAACTGGGTTCGGCGGACGAGGTCACGCAGTCTCCTTACGATTGGCCCAGGACAGTTGTTACACCGAATGACCTAACCCTCACAAAAAGTTCTGGCAATGTCACGGATGCGTGATCGTGGTAACGATGCCGAAGGTTTCCCCGTCCTGTCTGTCAGGTCCGCAACGGATGCGGCCATCAACAGGAGATGAAGTTCCATGAAAAATTCCACCACAATCCTCGCCGCTTCGGTCGCAACTGCGCTGTCGCTGGCCGGTGGCGCTGCGCAGGCCGATGCGCATCAGGAAAAATGCTACGGCGTGGCGCTAGCGGGTGAAAACAACTGCGCGGCCGGCCCGGGCACGACCTGCGCGGGGACATCGGTCCTGGATTATCAGGGCAATGCCTGGTCCCTGGTTACCACCGGAACCTGCGAATCCATTGTTCTTCCGGCGAATGCCGACGGCGAAATGCGTCGCGGCGTGACCGCGGCCACGCTGGAAGCCGGGGGCTATGGCCCGGGCATCAACCGCGATCTGCCGCCGACGCTCGCCGCCGACATCTCGGCCACCTACATGTCGACCATGATGTAACCGCCGCATCACTGGCCGCCCCCGCTGCGTGGGGCGGCCGCCTTTCATCCGATCTGCCGAATACCGGAGGCCCCGATGACCCTTCCCTCGACACCTGGACTTGGCTTCAAGCCCGAGCATTTTCCGAAGATCAGGGACCGGCGCGGTGCCGTGGGCTTTTATGAAGTCCATGCCGAGAATTACATGGGTGCCGGGGGCGCCCCGCACGCGATGTTGGAGGATCTGCACCAGGATCACGCGATTTCGATCCATGGCGTCGGGCTGTCGATCGGCGGCGCCGGGCCGCTGGATACCGATCACCTGAACCGGCTGCGCCAGGTGCTTGAGCGCCACCAGCCGGAAAGCTTTTCCGAACATCTGGCCTGGTCGTCGCACGGGGCGGCCTGGCTGAACGATCTTCTGCCGCTGCCCTATACCGACCAGACGCTGGCCACGATCTGCGCGCATATCGACCAGACGCAATCCGTGCTGGGCCGCCGGATGCTGCTGGAAAACCCGGCCACCTATGTCACCTTCGACGACAGCACCTGGGCCGAGACCGATTTTCTGACCGAAATCGCGCGGCGCACCGGCTGCGGCCTGCTGCTGGACGTGAACAACGTGTTCGTGAGCGCCACCAACCACCGCACCGATCCGCGCGCCTATCTGGCCGCGTTCCCGCTGAAGCATGTCGGCGAAATCCATCTCGCCGGGCACGAGGCCGAGGATCTGCCCGATGGCCCGTTGCTGATCGACAGCCATTCGCGCCCGGTCGCCGACCCGGTCTGGACACTGTATGCCGAGGTCATCGCCCGCACCGGCCCGCTGCCAAGCCTGGTCGAATGGGACAATGACGTGCCCGATTTCGAGACCCTGATCGCCGAGGCCGCGCGCGCCGGAACGATCCTGAAGGGGGCCTTGAGAGGGGCGCGTGATGTCCGTGCAGCCTGATCCGCACGCCGCCATGCAGGCGCGCTTTCATGACGCGCTCTGGGTGCAGGCAACCCCGGACGGGCTGGGGCCGCAAGAGGCGCTGGACCGCCGCTTTCTGGTTTACCGCAACAACGTCCAGCACGGTCTGAGCAGCGCCCTGTCGCAACGCTTTCCGGTGATCGAGCGTCTGGTCGGCACAGAGTTCTTCAAGGCCATGGCGCGCGTGTTTGCCGCCAGCCATCCGCCGCAATCGCCTGTGATGATCGACTGGGGCGGGGATTTCCCGGCCTTTCTGGCGGCGTTCGAGCCGGTCGCCAAGCTGCCCTACCTGCCCGATGTCGCGCGGCTGGAGCTGGCGCGCGGTCACGCCTATCACGCCGCCGACGCCTCCGTTGCCGACCCCTCGGCGCTGGCCGCGGGCGACCCGTCGGACCTGTGCCTGATCCTGGCGCCGTCGGTGCGCGCCTATCGCAGCGACTGGCCCGCCGTCAGCATCTGGGCCCTCAACCAGCCCGGCGCACAACAAACGCCCCTGCCGCAGGGTCCGCAATTCGCGCTGATCGCGCGCACGCGCGGCTACGACGTGCCGGTTCTCGCGCTGGACGCGGCGCAACATGCTGTCCTGTGCCGGCTGATCGCGGGTGAACCCCTGGGCCGGGCCGCCGCGGGCACGGATCCAACCGCCATTCTGACCCTGCTGTTGCAGCACGGGCTGATTTCCAGCATCGAAGGAGACACTCCATGAGCGATTCCACCCTGAGCGGCGGCGCTTCGGGCCTGCGGGGCCTGATCCAGACCCTGAACGGCCTTTTCGCCCGCTATGTGCCCGCGGATCTGGTGGCCCTTGCGGCGCGGTTCTTCATTGCCTGGGTGTTCTGGTCATCGGCGCGCACCAAGGTCGACGGTTTCGCCATCGCCGAAAGCACCTGGTTCCTGTTTGAATTTGAATACGCGCTGCCGATCATCCCCTCTGCTCTTGCCGCGGTCCTGGCGACGATTGCAGAACATCTCCTGTCTGTCCTGCTGTTCGCCGGCTTGTTCACCCGGTTCGCCGCCACCGGGCTGCTGGTCATGACACTGGTGATCCAGACCTTCGTCTACCCCGCCGCCTGGGTGACCCATGGCCTATGGGCCGCCAGCCTGCTGACCGTCATGGCCTACGGACCCGGGCGCGTGTCGCTTGATCGCCTGCTGGGGCTGGAGCGCTGAGCCGATAGCATTTTGCCATTGCCTGCCTGCACCGCCGACGCCTAGTCTGCGGCGCAGGTTTTCCTTTCGGCGATGAGGCATCGAATGACGCTCCCCCCGCTTTGGCAACACACCGCCAGCGACCTTGCCGCGCTGCTTCAGGGCGGCGCGGTCTCCGCGTTCGAGGCGGTCACCGCCAGTGTCGAACGGATGCACGCGGCGAACCCCGCGCTGAATGCCGTCGTCGTCGATCTGTCCGAACAGGCGCTGGAGCGGGCGCGCGCCCTCGATGCGATGGATGGCCCTGTCGGGCCGCTGCACGGCGTGCCGGTGACGATCAAGATCAATGTCGATCAGGCGGGGCAAGCCACGTCGAACGGGTTGCCCGCGCTCAAGGATCTGATCGCCAGGCGGGACGCACCGCTGGTCCGGCATCTGCTGAATGCCGGGGCGGTGGTGATCGGACGCACCAACACGCCCGAGTTTTCCTTCCGGGCGGATACCGACAACCCGCTGTTTGGGCGCACCCACAATCCGTGGGGCCGCCATCTCAGCGCGGGGGGCTCCAGCGGTGGGGCCGGGGCGGCGGTTGTCGCGGGGATCGGCGCGCTGGCCCATGGCAACGATATTGGCGGATCGCTGCGCTTTCCGGCATCGGCCAACGGGGCGGTCACGGTCAAGCCGGGGCTGGGCCGGGTGCCCGCCTGGAACCCCTCGCAGGCCGCCGAAAGGGGGTTGCTGGCGCAGTCCATGTCCGCGCAGGGGTTGATAACCCGCTCGGCCCGCGACCTGCACCTGGCGATGCCGGCGATGATCGCACCGGATCCCGGCGATCCCTTCCACGTGCCGCTGCCCTGGCGCGGGCGAAACCGCGACGCGAACCTCAAGGTCGGCTTCACCAGGGATACCCTCGATTTTCCGCTGCACCCCGAAGTCAGCGCGGCGCTGGATGACGCGCGCGCGGCGCTCACGGATGCCGGCTACACGGTCGAGAATATCGATCCGCCCGCCTTGCAAGAAATGGCCGACATGGGGTTCCGCGCCCTGTTGACCGAAACGCAGACGCTGGTCGGCGCCGACATCCAGCGATACGGCTCGGACACCATCCGCGCGATCTTTGACGAATACAGCCGCCAGTTCCCGCCCTATGAGCCCGCCGAATACCTGCGCGTGATCGCCGCGCGGACCGGCTTGGCGCGACAATGGTCGCAACTGCTGGCGACCTATCCGCTGGTGCTGACCCCGTTCCTGCCGCAGCCCTTCTTCACCGCCGGGCGCGACACCGAAGGCGCCGATGGCGTGCACGAGGCGCTGGCCTCCGCCTTCTGGTCCACCGGCATGAATTTTCTGGGCCTGCCTGCCGGCAATGTGCCCGCGCGGTTGGCGGCGCTGGATACAGGCGCGCAGCCGATCGGCGTGCAGATCGTCGGTCAACGCTGGTGCGAGGATCTGATCGTCGATGCGATGATCGCCATCGAGGACCGGGTCGGCATGATGGCACCCCGCCTGTGGGCCCTTCAGGCCGAAAGCCAGACCTGACCCCATCTTTGTGCTGCAAATATCCCGGGGGTGAGCCCGCAGGGCGAGGGGGCAGCGCCCCCTGGTCCCTCCCGGACACCCGTGAGACAGCGCCAGGCGTCAGCCCTGAACCGCGCCGCGGGTTTCGACCATCCGCGCCATCAGCGCCACGCCCAGCGGCAAGATCTCGTCATCCAGCACGAAACCGGGGTTGTGCAGCGGCACGTTCCCGTTGTGGCCGATGGTGCAATACGCCCCCGGAACGACCTGCAACATGTCCGAAAAATCCTCGGACCCCATGACTTGCTCGGTGCGCAGTTGCGCCGCCTCGCGGCTAACCAGCGTCTGCGCCACACCGATCATCGCCTCGGACAGGGCGGGATCGTTTTCCAGAACGTCGAAGACATTGCGCATCGACAGGGTGATCTCGACACCGTATGCCCGCGCGGCCCCGTCGCACAGCGCCTGCATGCGCTGTGTGACAGCGTTGGCCAGATCCCGGTCGAAATACCGCACCGTCCCGGCCAGTGTGGCGGTTTCGGGGATCACGTTATAGGCCGCGCCCGCGTGGATCTGGGTCACGGACAGGACGATCTGCTGCGATGCCGACACATTGCGCGCGACGATGCTTTGCAATTGCTGCACAAGCGACGTGGCGATCACGATGCTGTCGATCCCGGTATGCGGCGCGGCGGCATGGCACCCGTTGGCGGTGATGGTGATGTCGAAAAAATTCGCCCCCGCCATCGCCGGGCCCGGGCGCACCCCGATGACGCCCGCCGGATGATAGGGCGAATTGTGCAGCGCGTAGATCTCGTCGCAGGGGAACCGGTCGAACAAGCCTTCGGCGATCATGCGCCGGGCACCGCCCAATCCTTCCTCGGCGGGCTGGAAGATGAACACCGCCGTGCCTGAAAAATCGCGGTTGGCGGCCAGATAGCGCGCGGCACCCAGCAGGATGGTGGTATGCGCGTCGTGCCCGCAGGCATGCATCACGCCGGCATTCCTCGAGGCATAGGGAAGGTTTGTCTGCTCATGGATCGGCAGCGCATCCATATCCGCGCGCAGGCCAATGGCGCGGCCCGGGCGGTGGCCCTTGAGCACGCCGACCACGCCGGTCTTGCCGATGCCGGTTGTGACCTCGATCCCCAGCGCGCGCAGCTGCTCGGCGACGATACCCGATGTGCGCACCTCTTCGAAGCCCAGTTCGGGGTGGGCGTGCAGGTCCTGGCGGATCGCCGTCAGATCGCTGGCGAAATCCACAATGGACTGGGGGATTGTCATGACATTTCCGCTTTCGTTGGTTCTGACGGGGCTGCGGGATAGAGTGGGCGATCCCCGGGACGCGTCGCAACCCGCTTTTTGCCCCCGCGTGCAAAGATCGCGACAATTCGTGACAAATCGCGCCCAATGGGGCGGATTGTTTCCAATTGCCGCACATTTGCCTCAGTTCGGTCCCAGACGCTCCGCAATCCACGCCTATTCCTGTCCACAGGTAAACCGGCGCAGCCCCGTCATTGTCCGTCGAAAACGGTCCTGGGCGCGAAACGCCAGAACAATGGACGAGGACAAGACGATGAGTATTGATCTGACAGGCAAGGCTATCACGCTCTCGACCGGCGCAACGACGGGCGCCGGGCAGACGCTGACCTACGGCGGCGCCGCAGACCCGACCCAGGGGCTCAGCACCGATCAGGATACCATCTCCACGACAACGGTTTCGGCAAATCAGCTGAGCACCGGTGACACCGTCACCATCAATGGCGTCAACTTCACTGTCACGTCGATCGAGGAATACGCGGCCACGGTGACCTATGACAACGGCGCCAGCAGCGCCAGCGGCGTGCCCTTTGTGGTTGTCAATGTCTCGGACGGGGGCGGAACGCAGCAGGCGATCGGCATTTTCGCCAATGGCGCCACGACCTACGCGAACACGACAGAAATCACCATGGACACAGCGACGGGCTCGGGTCCGGTGGATGAGACCCTGATCTCCGATTCCGGGGTCGGCACGCCGATCCCGGACGGCGAGGTCGATGGTCTGGACACGGGCGAATCGATGGGCTCGGGCTATGTCGACGCGCAGGGCGACCAGATCGACAACAGCGGCAACACGATCAATGCCAATGGCGGCGACGACACGGTTTATGGCGGCTGGGGCGATGACACCATCAGCGGTGGCGCGGGGCAGGACTTCGTGTTCGGCGGCGACGGCAATGACGAGATTTTCGGCAACGATGGCAATGATTCGCTTTGGGGCGACGCCGGCAATGACACGCTGTTCGGCAATGACGGCGACGACAAGCTGATCGGCGGCGCGGGCGATGACCTGCTGACCGGTGGGCTGGGCGACGATACGCTGTATGGCGACGGCGTCTTTGGCGACAATGGCGGTAATCTGCCCAGCGATGCGCCGGAAGCTGGCGCGGGCAACGATACTCTATCTCTGGATGGCGGCAATGACATCGCCTATGGCGGGTCGGGCGACGACGTGTTCCAGATCTATGACGGATTCGGTAATCATGCTATCGTCGGTGGCGAAACCGGCGAAACCGGCGGCGACACCATTGACGCCAGCGCCCTGACCGAGAATGTCTCGGTCATCTATACCGGCGACGAAGCCGGCACGATCGACAATGGCACGAATATCACCGGTTTCGACGAGATCGAAAACCTGAACCTGGGTTCGGGCGACGACCGGGTTGAGATCGTGACCTCGACAACGGGCATGGTGAATGGCGGTCCCGGGTTCGACACGCTGGTTCTGCCGGATCCGGCCCCGGGCGACCCGGCCCCGTCGGTGAATGTGCTGAGCACGGTGGACAATGGTGACGGAACGTTTACCTATGGCGGCTACGTTGATTT
>Ga0316205_10004821_pt1 | contig 11547 bp, 13 predicted proteins | sample 3monthpyrite_MG_FD_204941 | JGI IMG/M metagenome (GOLD analysis project Ga0316205, IMG submission 204941) | Microbial mat bacterial communities from mineral coupon in-situ incubated in ocean water Damariscotta River, Maine, United States -... | ecosystem: Environmental > Aquatic > Marine >... | reverse complement strand
CTGCGCTCGGGGTAATCCACGGCTGTAATATCGATCATCTGGGTAAACAGGCACTGCGGATCAGCCCGCAGGAATTCGGTAAAAGACGGGATAGCCGAAGGCACAATAAATACCGTCAACTCTCCGTTTTTGACACTTGCCGAGCGCACCGCCTCTGGCTGCTTCAGCTCAATCAGGTCTTTAAGGTCGTGTAATGCGTCTGACATATCTTCTACCTTGCAATCGTTCCGGTGCGGCGAATTTTGCGGTGTAGCTGCAAAACCCCGTAAAGCAGTGCTTCAGCCGTCGGCGGGCAGCCCGGCACATACACATCCACCGGCACAATGCGGTCACAACCGCGCACAACCGAATAGCTGTAGTGATAATAGCCGCCACCATTGGCGCAGCTGCCCATGCTGATCACATAGCGCGGCTCTGGCATCTGGTCATAAACCTTGCGCAGTGCCGGCGCCATTTTGTTGGTCAGCGTGCCAGCCACAATCATCAGGTCGCTTTGGCGCGGAGAGGCCCGGGGCGCCGTCCCGAAGCGTTCCATATCATAGCGCGGCATAGAGGTGTGGATCATCTCGACCGCACAGCAGGCCAGTCCAAAGGTCATCCAGTGGAGCGAGCCGGTGCGGGCCCAGTTGATGATATCTTCGGTTGTGGTCAGCAAAAAGCCCTTGTCGGCCAGCTCGCTGTTGAGCATCGCCGTCGCGGTTTCTTTATCGGCCCCTGCCGCATTCATATTGGTGCTTACGACCATTCCAGCGCCCCTTTTCTCCACTCGTATACAAACCCGATGGTTAATACGGCCAAAAATATCATCATCGACCAAAAGCCGAAGATCCCGACGCTCTGAAACGCAGTCGCCCACGGAAACAGAAACGCTACTTCAAGGTCAAAGATGATAAACAGGATAGCAACCAGATAAAACCGCACATCGAATTTCATCCGCGCGTCGTCAAATGCGTTAAACCCACATTCGTATGCCGAAAGCTTTTCAGGGTCCGGGTGTCGCACCGCCACAACAATCGCTGACAATGTCAGGATAATTGCCAAAAGCACGGCAAGGCCGAAAAATATGAGGATGGGGAGGTATTCTCGCAAAAGGTCTGCCAAGGGCCGCTCCTTTAATGTTTCACCCCGCAAAACGAGGTCTGTAAGAGTCGCATTGGGTTTACCCCCGCCATTTGCCGAGGTCAACCAATCACGAACGCGATTGTATACATTCAACAAAGCTAAAATAACAGGAATCCGGGCCGTTGGCCCGCTCATCTCTGTCGATTTTGGCCGCCCGTGCCGGCGGCAAGGCCCAATTCAGCCCTGTTCCACCGCTCTCAAAACGATCCTTCCCAGAATGCCAGCCAATTGGCCTTCGGGTTTTATTCTTCGATTTCAGCTACTTGGCGCGATATAGACAAACTGGTCGGTCTCTGGCGTAGATAGCGCCGCGCTGCGTTTGAATCCTGCTTTTAGAAGCACCCGTGCGGATGCACCGTTATTTTTATCCACGCCACCAATAATTTGCGTGTTGTCTTCAAATCGCGCCGAAGACACCAGCCCGGAAACAAGCTCGGTCGCAAAGCCCTTGCCCCAAGCAGATTCGCCAAGCAAATATCCCAGATGGAGGGTTCTGACATCTTTTTCGGCGGGCAGCTCCACCATTATCAGCAAGCCGATAATTTCGGAGCTGCCGCGCAGTTGCACAACAAACACATGGCTTTCCGCCGCGCGTGCCGAAATCCAGGCGTCGATCGCGTTTTTTCCGGCACCAAGATGCAGGGACGGCGGCAGGTGCGCCAACACCGCCGGGGTCAGTATTGTTGTAAGCGCATCTTCCAAAGGTTTTCGCGCTTCACCGCTTTCCAGCAGGTCCTCCCACCGGAAAACCTCCAGTCTGGCGCTGCTAAACTCCTTTAACGCTTCCCATTTCTTTTGCATCGCTGCCGGCCCTCTCTATCGCCCTATTTCCATGCACCACCGGTCTTCAAACCTCCCGACAGGCGGAATTGTAACAATTCTCACTCAAGCGTTACATAACGCTCTTGTTACTGGATAGTTATATTTTCACCCGATAGAAATTTTCTTGTCACCTAAGACGAAGTTATTTATTTTTATCAACCAAAGGAAACTCACATGTCCACTAAAGTTCTTAAAAGCCTCGCCATTGCCGGTTCTGTTGCAGCTGCTCTTGCCGCCCAATCGGGCACCGCATCCGCGCAGGCAGCTGAAAAATGCTACGGCGTTTCGCTCGCAGGCCAGAACGATTGTAAAGCGGGTGCAGGCACAACATGCGCCGGCACTTCGACCGTAGATTACCAAGGCAATTCTTTCACGATGGTGCCTGCCGGCACGTGCGAATCAATCGAACTGCCAGACATGGCCGACGGCACATCCCGCATGGGCTCGTTTGACGAGCTAACCCGTGACCTACCTGCATAAATAGCCTAGGATGTGCCGGAACACCGGCACATCCACCCTTTATTTCGAGCGCCCCATGCCCCTTATTTCCCATTTGCCCAATACTGTAGGGGTCGGCTACAAGCCCCAGCACCTTGATGACATTCTCGCCAATCCGGGCGTTGTTAAATGGCTGGAAATTCACGCGGAGAATTATATGTCGGCTGGCGGCCCGCCGCTTGCACAGCTCAAGCGCCTCGCTGAGATCTTCCCGATTTCCTGCCACGGCGTCGGCCTGTCTATCGGCGGCGAGCGCCCGCTCGATAAAGACCACCTCGACCGCCTCAAGCACCTGATAAGCTGGCTAAAACCCGCTTCGTTTTCCGAGCACCTCGCGTGGTCCACGCATGAAGGCGGCTTTCTCAATGATCTGCTGCCTGTGCCCTATAATATGGACACCGTTAAGCGTGTTGCCCAACATGTTGATCAGGTTCAATCCACGCTCGGCGTGCAAATGTTGCTCGAAAATCCGTCGGTTTACGTTGCTTTTGCCGAAACCACGATGGATGAACTCACCTTTATAAACGAGATTGTCGCCCGCACCGGCTGCGGCTTGCTGCTTGATATCAACAATGTTTTTATTTCAGGCACCAATCAGGATTATTCACCCGAGGGTTATATCGCCAATTTTCCGGTGGAGCACATCGGTGAGCTGCACCTTGGCGGCCATATCGAGGATAAAGACGAACAAGGGGCGCCGCTTTTGATCGATTCCCACAATGATAAAGTGGTTGATCCGGTCTGGGAATTGCTTGACCGGCTCCTTGCCCGCACCGGCCCCAAGCCGATCTTGGTTGAATGGGATAACGACATTCCCGACTGGTCGATTCTGGAAGCCGAAGCCCAGCGTGCCACCCGCGCGCTTGAGGCCGTATCATGAGCCAGCCAGATTTCGCAAAAGCGCTGCTTGATAACGAGCGCCCCACGCCTGAAGGCCTGATAGACCCAAAGGGCCGCCCCGCCGGAAAGCGTTTCGATGTCTACCGTAACAATGTGGTTTTGTCGCTCTCGGATGCGTTATCCGACGCTTATCCGGTGGTCGAAAAACTGGTTGGAGAAAAATTCTTCCAAGCCATGGCCGGGGTATTTGTGCGCATGCACCCGCCCAAAAACCCGATTCTCTCGCAATTTGCACCCGAGTTCCCCGAATTTCTTAGCGCCTTTCCGCCGGTGGCCAAGCTTAGCTATCTGCCTGATGTTGCGCGGCTCGAAAAAGCCCGCACCGAGGCTTACCACGCCGCCGATGCAGCGCCGATAGACGGAAGCGCCCTTGCCGCGCTTACCCCGGCGCAAATGGCAGCGGCCAAGCTGCGCCTGCACCCTAGCCTGCAAGTTATATCCTCGCCCTTTCCGATTTTTGCCATCTGGCAAAAAAACAGTGATAGCCCCGAAGCCGCAATTCCGCGGCATGGCCAAGACGTGCTGATCGCCCGCCCGGTCGATATGGTCGAAATGCGCACGCTTCCGGCTGGTGCAGCCGATTTTTTGCGCGCGTTGCACGCGGGCCGCACTTTGGGAGAGACCATCGCGTATTGTGAAAAAATTCCCGGATTTGACCTGACCGAAAACATCGGCGGGCTTTTCGAAGCCAACCTCCTTGTAAAAATAGAAAGTTAGCCCCATGAATTTCTTGCTCAGTCTGCATAACAAGCTCCTTGGTGCCCTCGAAGCCCTACTCGCCCCGTGGCTCTTGCCCACGCTTGCGCGCTTCACCTTTGCGGCGGTGCTATTGGTGTATTTCTGGACCTCAGCTTCGCTCAAGCTCGGCGACGGCCTATTTGAGCTTAGCTTTGGTGCCTACGGCCAAATATTCCCGGTCGCGTTTGATGCAGCGGGCTATGATATCGGCAACTTGAGTAGCTTTCATAAGCTGGTCGCCTATGCCGGCACCTATGCCGAATTTGCCCTTCCGGCGCTTTTGCTGATCGGGTTGTTTACCCGCCTTGCAGCGCTGGGCATGATCGGCTTTATCTTCGTGCAATCTTATGTCGATATTTTTGGCCATATGGCTGACGACACCGCAATTGGCGGTTGGTTTGACCGCATTTCCGACAGCGCGATCATGGACCAGCGGCTGTTCTGGATCACCGTGCTTGTGATCCTTGTTTTGCGCGGCGCTGGCCCGCTTTCTGCCGACAGGCTTATTGGCTTAAAATAGGTTTCGGCCAGAATTGCCTTGGCTTCGGGGAGCAAAAGCCCCCCTCGGCCAAGGCACGTTTTCAGCACAGCTGAAAACCGGCCTGCGGCGGCGCTGGCCTCGGCTTCGCCTCGGCGGCTTGGGCCTTAGCCATCAGCGCCATAAGCAAGGCGCACATAGTCTGCCAGCTGCGCCGCCATATCGCGGCGCGCCCCCTGCGCTACATACATATTGATGTTAAATTCAGGCAATTCGGGAAGCGCCCCATGGTGCGGAATCTCTTTCATATAGGGCGAGGATGTCTCGGAGAGCAGCGCATGAATGGCCAGATCGGCAGAAACCGTTGCCTCAATCGTGCGGGTGGAATCAGATGTTACCACCGTTTCCCATTCGATCCCCGCCTCAGACAGCTCCTGCTGCGCGGTCGATCTGAAAATACAGTTTGTCTCGAAGGCCAGCTTTAGCGGCCGTTCTTCCCATACCCGCCCGCCTTCGCCGCCAACCCAGATAAGCGGCGCCGTGCGCAACGCTTCACCGCCCTTTTCCAGCCCGTGCTCGGTGGTCAAAATTATATCAATTTTGCCGTTTGCCCACATGTGCTTGAGGTAGGCCGTATAAGACGAAATCAGCTGCACTTTCACCCGCGGAAATTCATTTGCAAAGCGTTTTAGCACACCGGGCACATGCGGATACACAATATCCGAGGGCACGCCAAAGCTCACTTCACCCTCAAATTGCGCGTCGGTCATCCGCAGCCACACTTCGTCATTCATTGCCAGCATCCGCCGCCCATAGCCGAGCAACTGCTCACCCTGCGGTGAAAGCCGCACGCCCCGCCCCGAGCGTAGCAGCAAAGGCTGCCCCAGTGCCTCTTCCAGCCGCTTGAGTTGCATCGAGACCGCCGATTGCGTCAGGTGCAACTGCGCGGCGGCTTTGGTGACCCCCCCGGTCTCGGCGACCGTCACAAACGAGCGCACCGCCGTTAAATCCAAATTTCTAATCATATCACTCCCCTTGATGCTTTTTATAACAATCATTCATTTTACTTATTACAGGCCATGCTCCATACATCAACCCATGAAATGATTTCATGCAAATACAACACAAACCCTTATGGAGGCAATCATGCAAGCACTCGCGCTCAAAACCGTTCAATTCCCGGCATTTTCACTGAATACGATTGTCACATGGGCAACCCGCGCCCGCACCCGCGCCGCGCTCGCCAAGCTTGACAACGCCGCGCTCAAAGACATCGGCGTCAGCTTCCGTGAAGCCAGCAAAGAGGCCCACAAACCATTCTGGATGTAAGTTCAACCAAATCGAATATTCTGAGGGGCGCCGCGAGCGCCCTTTTTTGGCTATTGCAGCGCGTCAAGCACCACGGGGCCGATATCTGCCACAATCAGCTCCACCCCTTTGGCATTCGGGTGCATCCCGTCGGGTTGCATAAGCGAAAACAGCTCCGCCACGCCGCTGGCCTCGCCTAGGCCAGCCAGAAAAAACGGATAGAGCTCCGCATTATATTTCTCTGCCAACTCCGGGTAGATTGAATCAAACGCCGCGCGGTATTCGGATCCATAATTCGGCGGGGCGCGCATTCCCGCGATCAAAACCTTGATCCCGCGCCCGCCGATATCCGCCAGTATCGCATCTAGGTTTTGCCGCGCGACATCCGGCGAAACGCCACGCAGCATGTCATTGGCGCCCAGCTCCAAAATCACCAGATCAGCCCCTTCAGCAAGCACCCAGTCCACGCGCGAAAGCCCGCCCGCGGTTGTGTCTCCCGACACGCCAGCATTAACCACAACCACATGAGCGCCCTGCTGTTGCAGCCAGTTTTCCAGCTGCGGAACGAAGCCTTCTTCCTTTGGCAAGCCAAATCCGGCCGTCAGCGAATCGCCAAAGGCCACCACACGGGTTTCCGCTTGCGCTATCCCCGCTAACAAAAGCGTTACCATCACAGCCTTGTGAACTGTGCGCGCGGCCTTATATATCTTGCCAACCATTATCGCAGGAAATTTATTCATGGGTTCACCCGTTCTTTCGCTCAACAATGTCCAGCTCACTTTGCAGGGCAACGCTGGTCCTGTTCCCATACTTAAGGGCATTTCGTTAAATGTCGAGGCGGGCGAGAGCATTGGCCTGACCGGCCCTTCCGGTTCCGGCAAATCTTCGCTGCTTATGCTGATGGGCGGGCTGGAAAGCGCAACCGGCGGCAGCATCGCCGCTCTCGGGCAAGATCTCACAACAATGAACGAAGACACCCTCGCCCGCTTTCGGCGTGATCATATGGGTGTGGTGTTTCAATCGTTTCACTTGATACCAACCATGACCGCCCTTGAAAATGTCGCGACCCCGCTTGAGCTGGCAGGTGACCGTGACGCCTTTAAAAAAGCCGCTGCTGAGCTGGACGCGATGGGCCTTGCGGAGCGCGCTGATCATTATCCAAGCCAGCTTTCCGGTGGCGAGCAGCAGCGCGTCGCCCTTGCCCGCGCTGCTGCCCCGCGCCCCAATATCCTGCTGGCCGACGAGCCAACCGGTAATCTTGATACCTCAACCGGCGAAACGATAATCGACCTACTGTTTAATCTGCGAGACCGCCACGGCGCGACGCTCATACTGGTCACCCACGCCCCTGAACTGGCGGCGCGGTGTGACCGCACGCTTGAGCTGCGTGACGGAGCCCTCGCGTGAGCTTCCCACAAGCCGCCACAATAGCGCGGCGTGAGTTGCGCGGCGGCTTGCAAGGGTTTCGCATCTTTCTGCTTTGCCTATTGCTGGGCGTGGCTGCCATTGCCGGTATCGGCACGGTGCGCTCGGCCATTGATGCCGGCCTCAGCACCGAGGCGGCCGCACTTTTGGGCGGTGACGCCGAAATGCATTTCACCCACCGCAGAGCCACCGACGCCGAGCGTGACTGGATCGAAGCCAACAGCCTTGCCAGTTCCGAAATCCTCACCTTTCGCTCTATGTTGCAGGCCCAATCGATAGAAGACCCAACCCCCGGTCTCTCTCAGGTCAAAGCGGTTGACGAGGCCTATCCGCTTTACGGCGAGGTCATCCTCAGCCCTGCCATGCCGCTGCAACAGGCGCTAGCGGTGCAAAACGGCATCCCCGGCGTTGTCTTGCACACCGCCCTGATCGACCGGCTTGGCATTGAAATTGGCGACCCCGTTCGCATGGGTTCACAAGAATTCCAGCTCCGCGCCGCAATTATTTCAGAGCCGGACGGCTCGCTGGCCGATGTCGGCCTCGGCCCGCGCACCATCGTGCGCACCGAAGCGCTGGCCGATTCCGGCCTGCTAAGTGCCGGCACCTTGTTTGAAAGCAAATACCGGTTGCGCCTGCCCGCCGATGCAGACGTAAACGCTCTCAAAGGCGATGCGCGCAAAAATTTCGAATCCGCCGGCATGCGCTGGCGGGATCGCCGCAACGGTGCCCCCGGCATTTCCCGCGCGGTAGACCGCCTAAGCTCGTTCCTCGTCCTCGTTGGCCTGGCGGGCATGGCTGTTGGAGGGGTCGGAGTCTCTGCCGCTGTGCGGGCTTACCTTGGCCGCAAAACCAACACAATCGCCACGCTCAAATCGCTCGGGGCAAGCCGTGGCACTATTTTTGCTACCTATCTGATGCAAATCGGCGCGCTTGCCAGCCTTGGTATCGCGCTTGGCCTGTTGCTTGGTGGCGGCCTACCCGCGCTCGCCATTCCGTTTTTGCAAGATCAGCTCCCGATCCCGATCGAATCCGGTTTCTTCCCGCAACCGCTGTTTGAGGCCAGCCTTTACGGTCTTCTCACTGCGCTGATCTTTAGCGTTTGGCCGCTTGCCCGCGCGGTTGATATCTCCCCCGCCGGCCTGTTCCGCGAAGTGTCGGGCCGCGCCCAGCGCCTGCCGCGCTGGCCCTACCTCATTCTGGTGTTTCTGCTCACCTTTGCGCTGATCGCCCTCGCCACGCTCTTTTCCGGCGTTCCCACGCTCACCTTATGGTCAGCCGCAGGTATCGTCGGGGCGCTTGTCACCCTTGCCATAGCCGCTTTGCTGGCCAAATGGCTCGCCCGCCGCTTTGCCCGCAGCCATATGATGCGCGGTCGGCCTGCGCTGCGCCTCGCGCTTGGCTCGATTGGTGGCCCAAGCTCCGAGGCCGCTTCGGTTGTGCTCTCGCTTGGCCTTGGCCTGACAGTGCTTGCCGCCATTGGCCAGATTGACAGCAATATGCGGACCACCATCACCCAGCAGCTCCCCAGCCGCGCCCCCGCGTTTTTTGTGATGGACATTCAAAAAGATCAAATCGACGCTTTCACCTCGGCAATGCTGGCTGATGCCTCGGTTGAAAAGGTCGAATCCACCCCGATGCTGCGCGGCATAATCAGCGAGATCAACGGCGTGAGCGCAAAAGAAGCGGTTGGGGATCATTGGGTCGTCAATGGCGACCGGGGCATCACCTATTCCACGGCGGTCCCGGCGAATAGCTCGGTTGTCGAGGGCGAATGGTGGCCCGAAGATTATGCCGGCCCGCCGATAATGAGCTTTTCGGCAGAAGAAGCCGCCGAGATCGGGCTTAAAATCGGTGATGAAATCACAGCCAACATCCTTGGCCGCGACATGACCGCAAAAATCACCAATTTGCGCGAACTCGAGTTCTCCGATATGAGCCTGAACTTTGTGATGGTCTGGAGCCCCAACGCGCTCAGCGGTGCGCCTCACACTTTCCTCTCGACGGTTTACGCCACACCAGAGGGCGAGGGCCGGTTGCTGACCACGATGGCGCGTGATTTCCCCAATATCACCGCGATTCCGGTGCGTGAAGCGGTTAACCATGTTTCCGGCATCCTCGAAAGCCTTTCCAGTGCCATCCGCTGGGGTGCGGGGGCTACGCTGCTCACCGGTTTTGTTGTGCTCATTGGTGCCGCCGCTGCCGGTGCCGAATCCCGTATTTTCGAAGCCGCCGTGCTCAAAACCCTCGGGGCGAGTCGCCGTCGCATCCTGCTCAGCTTCGCGCTGCGTAGCTTGTTCCTCGGCGCTGCCGCCGGATTGGTGGCGCTTGCGGCCGGTGCGGCTGCGGCGTGGGCGGTCATGACTTTTGTTATGGAATCCGGCTTTGCCCTGAATTGGACCGCCGCAATTGCGATCATCGCAGGCGGGGCCTTTGCCAATCTCGCCGCCAGTCTGGCCTTTGCTTGGCGGCCCTTGGCGACAAAACCCGCCCAAATCCTGCGCAATCGCACATAATTGACCGTCAAAACCCTTGAAATGAGTTTGGAAAACTCCGATATTGTAAGGCAAGGCCCCGCGCACCCGTGCGGGACGATGTAATTTTTTTGGAGGGTCCTAATGGCCAATAATAACACAGTCCGCCGCGCTGGCTCGGTGGCCGTGGGTGCCGAGATTGACGCTGGTCTGCGCGCCCATATGAGTAAAGTTTACGGGCTTATGGCCGTTGCGATGGCGGTCACCGGTGCGGTGGCTTACGCTTTTGGCACGTCCGAAGCTTTGTTTTCGATCCTGTTTAATGTGAATACAGGCAGTATGAATGCGCTTGGCTGGATCGTTATGTTTGCCCCGCTTGGCATGGTGCTGTTTATGGGCGCTGCGGTTAATCGCTTGTCCCACGCTGGCGCGCAGTTGTTTTTCTACGCGTTTGCCGCGCTCATGGGCATGTCGATGAGCTGGATCTTTATGGTCTACACCGATGTTTCCATCGCCAAAACCTTCTTTGTAACCGCGATCTCCTTTGCCTCGCTCAGCCTCTATGGCTACACAACCAAGAAAGACATCTCGGCTTGGGGCAGCTTCCTGATCATGGGCGTGATCGGGCTGATCGTGGCGATGATCGTCAACATCTTCCTGCAATCCGCTGCGCTTGATTTTGCGGTTTCCGCGCTTGGCGTGCTAATCTTCGCAGGCCTCACAGCCTATGATACACAAAAGATCAAAACCATGTATCTTCAAGCACGTGGCCAAGGTGGCGGCGGCATAAGTGCCTCTTCGATGGGGCGGCGCCGCATGAACGTGAATGTCAACAATTCGGGCGATATGGACACCGAAGAAGTCACCGGCAAGCTGGCCATCTTTGGCGCGCTGACCCTGTATCTGGACTTCATCAACCTGTTTATGTTCTTGCTGCGCTTTATGGGCTCACGCGAATAATCGACACATTATCTGATAAAAAAAGGGCGGGGCTTTCCCCGCCCTTTTTTGTGGGTGCCAAATGTCGGCTACGTCGGACGAAGCTGACTTTCGTTGCACTCGCTCCAACAACCGCTTTTGTCAGATAGTGACTAGCTTGGTATGATTAATCGGTTCATTCCGACTGCGGCATTGGGCAAAATGGGCTCAAGCATTAAATCGCTTCGCGATAGGGGCGCTTGTGGCGGGTGTTGCGCTGATTAGGAATTTGTTTCGCGATTTGTGATGTTCGGTGTGTGCTGTTGGTCGAGGTGATTTTGCCTCGATTGACAGAGGATTTCCACATGAACATTCAGCATTCGACACCAATTACACCGCTTCGTGCTCACATGATTTTCGATATGTCGGGGCGCAATCTGGGCCCGGCGTCTCAGACCAGTTACCTGCGCGCCTGTAAGCGCTTTGCAGCTTGGCTGGGGCGCTCACCGGAGACGGCGACGCCAGACGATGTGAAGTATTTCCAGCAACACCTGATTGAGAGCGGCGTCAGCATTTGCACGCGGAACCAAACGATGACGGGTGTGAAGTTCCTGCTTCGCGTGACCCTGCGGCGTCATGATTTAGTAGCCGAGATTTTCCACCTCAAGGAACCTGTAAAGGTGCCGCTGGTGTTGAGCAAAAAGGAGATCAAGCGGGTCCTGGCCATGGCCCCCAGCCTGAAAGCACGTGTCATGTTGTCGCTGGCCTATGGGTGCGGCATGCGTGCTGGTGAGGTTGTGCGCTTGAAGGTTGGGGATATCGATAGCGCCCAACAGATCATCCGGATTGTTCAGGCAAAGGGCCGCA
>Ga0316205_10004820_pt1 | contig 11549 bp, 13 predicted proteins | sample 3monthpyrite_MG_FD_204941 | JGI IMG/M metagenome (GOLD analysis project Ga0316205, IMG submission 204941) | Microbial mat bacterial communities from mineral coupon in-situ incubated in ocean water Damariscotta River, Maine, United States -... | ecosystem: Environmental > Aquatic > Marine >... | reverse complement strand
CTTGAGGTCCACGTGCAGCAGCCCGTTTTCCATGTTCGCGCAGTCGACTTCGACGCCATCGGCCAGCACGAAACTGCGCTGGAACTGGCGCGCCGCAATGCCCCGGTGCAGGAACACGCGTCCGTCCGAATCGTCGGTCTGCCGCCCCTTGACGACCAATTGGCGGTCTTCCACCGTGATCGACAGGTCGTCTTCGCTGAATCCCGCAAGGGCCAGCGTGATCCGATACCGCGATTCGCCGATTTGTTCGATATTGTAGGGCGGGTAACCCTCGTTGCCGGTTCTGGCAGTGCGCTCGACCAGCCGTTCCAGTTGATCGAACCCCAGAAGAAAGGGGTGCGCGCCCAAAGTCATTTTCGTCATTCCCCGGTCCTTTGTTGCGTCCTTGTGTTCAAGCGACGGATGGGACGGGCCCTGAATCAGCGACCCGCAGCGAAAATATGGGGGGCGCGCGGCTAGGTCGCAAGCCCCTGCCCGGTTGCAATGGCTTCCCAGACCCCCATTTCTTGCGTAAACACTGGCTTCTGTCGCAACAAACCTCTGGTCATGCCGAACCGATGAACAACGCAAGCAAAATGGGGCGGAACGACGTTCTGCGGTTCGAGCTTGAGGTCATGCGCCGCGAGCACCGCGATCTCGATGTCGCAATCCACGCCTTGCAGGACAGTGGAACCGCCGATCAGTTCTCGCTGAAGCGACTGAAAAAGCGCAAACTGGCGCTGAAGGACAAGATCGCCCAGATCGAAGACGAACTGACCCCGGACATCATCGCCTGAGCGGCGCGGGCCGGTCGAACACAGGTGCCGCGCACCTGTGACGCTGGCGGTCTATTGCCGCCCCGACCCGAGCCGGTATAGTGCCGCCGTCGAGCAGGAGTGACCCCGGATGACGGTTGAAGTTGGGCTTATCATGGGCAGCCAGTCGGACTGGCCCACGCTGAAGGCGGCCGCCGATATTCTGGACGAACTGGGCGTCACTTACGAGGCACGCATCGTCTCGGCGCATCGCACGCCGGACCGGCTGTGGGATTATGGCAAAACCGCTGTCGAGCGGGGCCTGAAAGTCATCGTTGCCGGTGCGGGAGGCGCTGCCCATTTGCCCGGAATGATGGCCTCGAAAACCCGGATTCCGGTGATCGGAGTGCCGGTTCAGACCAAGGCGCTGAGCGGGATCGACAGCCTGTATTCCATCGTGCAGATGCCCAAAGGTTTCCCGGTCGCCACCATGGCCATCGGCAGTGCGGGGGCGGCGAATGCCGGGCTGATGGCGGCGGGAATTCTGGCGCTTTCGGACAGTGGGCTGGCCGAACGGCTGGATGCGTGGCGCGCGGACCTGTCCGCGTCGATCCCGCAGGAGCCGCGCGATGAGTGATCCCGAAAGCGGTCCCGTCCCGCTGGTTCCCGGACAAACGCTTGGCATTCTCGGCGGTGGCCAGTTGGGGCGCATGCTCGCCGTGGCGGCGGCCCGGCTTGGCCTGAAAACCAACGTATTCGATCCCGACCAGTTCGCGCCCGCCGGACAGGTGGCGCAGCAGCTTTTCAGTTCGTCCTATCGCGACCGTATGGCGCTGACGGCTTTCGCGCGCTCGTCCGATGTCATCACCTACGAGTTCGAGAACATCCCGACCGAGGCGCTGGACCTTCTGGGCAACCTGCGACCGATCCGACCGGGGCGGCAAGCTCTTGCGATCAGTCAGGACCGGCTGACCGAGAAAACGTTTCTGGCCGAACAGGGGTGCCAGACTGCCCGTTTCGCCTCGGTGGAGTCCCTGGCTGACCTGCAAGCCGCCATTGCCGAGATCGGCCTGCCCGCGATCCTCAAAACGCGGCGGCTTGGCTATGACGGCAAGGGGCAGGTGCGAATCACCGACCCGTCGGAGGCCGAGTCCGCCTGGGACGAAATCGGCGCGGTGCCCGCCATTCTGGAAGGCCATGTTCCGTTCCAGTTCGAGGCCTCCCTGATCGCCGCGCGTGGGCTTGACGGGGCGATTTCGGTTTACGATCCAGGCGAGAATGTGCACAGGGGCGGCATTCTGGCGACCACGACCGTCCCCGCGCGATTGTCCCCGTCGCAGCGCCACGACGGTGTTCTTATGGCCGCCAAGCTGTTGAACGCGCTCGATTATGTTGGTGTCATGGGGGTCGAATTGTTCGTCACCAAAACCGCGATGATCGTCAACGAGATCGCGCCGCGCGTGCACAATTCCGGCCACTGGACCCAGAATGGCTGTTCTGTCGACCAGTTCGAACAACACGTGCGCGCGGTGGCGGGGTGGCCGCTGGGCGACGGGACGCGCTTTGCAAATGTCGTCATGGAAAACCTGATAGGCGATGATCTGGACCGGCTGGGCGAGTTTGCCCGCGATCCGCGCTGCGCCATCCATCTTTATGGCAAGTCCGAAACCCGGCCCGGCCGCAAGATGGGGCATGTGAACCTTGTGTATCCGTTGGGAGCCGAAGCGGCGCGATGACCGGGCGGACAGGAACAGAATTTCGGATCAAGCTGGCGGGCTTCGGCCCGCCTAGCGGGTCGTGCCGTTAACCGGCTTCACTCCAGCCCCACGGCTTCGGCCAGCACGTCCGCCAGGGTCAGGCCCGGCACGAAGGCCCCATGGCGCAGGAAGTTGAGCACCTGGGCGACCACCACGGGATTGTTCATCATGAACGTGTGCGACACGTGCAACGTGATGTGATCGTTCATCCCCTCCAGATACGTACTTGCGACCGACACCTTGCCGTCATCCTCGCCTTGCAGGATCGACGAATAGATCGGGTTCATGGACAGATCGCCGGCAATGATTCCAAGGTCGAAATTCGCAGGTCCAAGGCGGTTGGGCGTGCTGTCAGGATCCGTGCTCAATTCCAGTCCCGCGGGTCCGTTGATCCAGAAAAAGGGCTGCAATTCACCAAATTCATCGACGATTTCAGAGCCTTTGTTCGGCGGACCAAGCATCACCACCCGCCCCAGCTCCGGGACCGTGTTCTGCGACAGGAACTGCCGCAGAACGATCCCGCCCAGAGAATGGGTCACAAAACTGATGCGCCCCGGCGGGCAGGCTTCCAAAGCGGCGGGAATTGTCCCTGCCGCCAGCCGCTCGATCGTGTCCCTGGTCGAGGCATATTGCGGGGTGACCGTGGTATAGCCCGAGCGTTCCAGCACTTCTTCAAGCAGTATCAGCGAGCCGGTGCTGCGGCCCAATCCGTGAAGCAAAATCACACATTCGGCGGCGGCGGGCAGTGGAGCAAGCAGGAGCAGGGGCAGGACCATCCGGGCCAGCCAGTGGCCCGCGCCGGGTCGCACCGTGGGGTCAGCGCGCGCATGTCTGCCAAAAAAGCCCATGGCACTAGTGTAAACCCTTGGGCACCGTCTTTGTAGGATTGCGCCTTCTGTCACGTTACGTCACGACAAGAACATGACAAAACGCCCGATCCGCCTTGCCGTCCGCGCGCTTATCCTGGAGCGGAACAAGCTGCTTCTGGTCAACGCCTTTGGCGGTGGCGTAAGCGATCTGTGGTGCGCGCCCGGTGGTGGAGCCGACCCGCATTCAAGTCTGGAAGACAATCTGCTGCGCGAGGTTTACGAGGAAACCGGGCTGAGCGTGAAAGTCGGCGCGCCGGTGATGGTCAACGAGTTCCACGCCCCGGACCGGGATTTCCACCAGGTCGATGTGTATTTTCGGGCGCGCATCACCGGCGGCCAGTTGGACGCACAATGGCGCGATCCTGAGGGCATCGTCACAAGGCGGCAGTTCTTCGCGCAATCCGACCTGGGCGGCATCCGGTACAAGCCCGATACACTGGCCGACGCGGCCTGGGGCAACGCGGCGATTTACGACCCTTTGGAAGTGCTGGTCAAATAGGCTCTCAGATCCGGAGCGCAATCAGAACCCCGCCGATCACCAGCACCGTCGCGAGCGCCAGCGACAGGGTAAAGGGCTCGCCCAGCAGGATCACGCCCCCGAACAAGGCAATCACCGGCGCGCTGAGTTGCACGACCGCCGCGCGGGTGGATTTGAGATGCGGCAACAGGCTGTACCAGATCGCATAACCGATGCCCGAGGTCACCGCGCCCGACAGGATGGCAAGGCCCATCCCCGGCATGGTCGCAGGCACGTCCGACACAACAGCAAGCGAGATCGCGAAAACAACCACCGAGCCGATCAGGAAATTGGCGGCGGTGTCTTCCAATGGTGTGGCCGAGCCGCGACCGGCCAGCGAATAGATCCCCCATCCCAGTGCCGCCAGCAGCATCAGTCCAACACCGGTCGGGGCCGGAACCTGCGCGCCGGGAAGAAAGACGACGGCAAGTCCCCCGAGCGCAAGCGCCATGCCCAGCCAGCGCAGGACAGGGACGCGCTCGCCCTTCAATGCGGCACCTGAAAACATGGTGAACTGCACGCCAGTGAACAGGATCAGCGCACCAACCCCGGCTTCAAGCGCGACATAGGCCAGCGAAAAACCCAGCATGTAAAGGGTCAGCCCGAAGGCTGACGGGATGTTTCGCCGTCGGAAAACCGGCACCGGAACTCTTTGCACCAGTACCAGTCCGCACAATGTCACCGCCCCGGCCACCAGCCGGACCAGCGCGAAATCAATCGCCCCGATCGCCCCGGATGCAAGTGCGGCGCGCGTCAGAAGCGAGTTGGCCGCGAAAAAGGTCATGGCAATGGCGCATAGCAGCGCGAGACGGGGCAAACTCATGCTCCAGCGTGACCAGATCAGCGCCGCGTACGCAAGATGCGTTCTGCCACCGGGGTCGAAAGATATGCGAAGCGACCGGCTGAAATCGTTGCCTCGACCCGGCGGGTTGCGGGGTCGAGCACCACCAGGTCGGCCCGCGCACCCGGTGCAAAATGTCCCCGGTCGCTCAGTCCCAGAATGCGGGCCGGGTTCTGGCTTGCAAGTGACCAGGCCTGCGCCAGGCTAAGTACGCCGTCATCAACCAGCCGAAACACCGCCTGGACCAGCGACGGGTAGTGATAGTCCGAAACCAGTGCGTCGCACAAACCTTGTGCCACCAGGTCCACCACCAAGAGATTGCCCTTGTGCGAGCCGCCGCGCAGGACGTTCGGCGCGCCCAGTATGATCGTGTCTCCGGCCGCGCGCGCCGCCTTTGCCGCTGCCAAGGTGAGCGGAAATTCAGCAATTGAGGCCCCCTGCGCGCGATAGGTTGCACGGATCTCGGGGGTTTCGTCATCGTGGCTGCCAAGGCGCACATCCCGGGCCACCAGCCGAGCGGCGAAGCGTTCAAGCGGTTCCGAAATGTTTTGCGCGTGAAGTTCATTCAGCATGGCAAGATGCGCCTCGGGCGAGCGCCCGCTTTTCAACGCCTGACCGGTCAGACGGGGCGGGCGTTTGCCACGGGCCAAAGCGTCGTGGGGGACATGGTCGTTGAACACCACGTAGCGAACCGATTCGGCTTCGATCAGCGCCTCGACCCCGGCGTATCCGTCCGGCAGTCGGGTTTCGACCCGCAGTTGCGCGATCATGTCGACCCGGCGCTGCGTGCCGGAATCGCGCAGGGCCGCCAGCAATCGGCGGGCAAATTCCGGCCCGCGCATGCCACCTTCCCAACTGTAGAACTGCGCCAGAACGGCGGTGGTGATTCCAGAGGAGGCGAGCGCGGCCTCAACGGCAGACAACCCCACGCCCAGATCGCGAACCGCGCCCCGGCGTGGTGCCAGGTGATGTTCGAACTCGTCGCCGTGCAGGTCAATAATGCCCGGCATTATCCAGAACCCGGAGAGGTCGATGTCCCGCTCTCCCCCCTCGGGCTTGCCAATCCGCCCTTCGTCCAGAACCAGCGCACCCGGTTCCAGCCCGGACGCTCCCAACACCTCGGCCCCACTAAGCTGCACCCGCACAACGCGCCTCATTCTTTGCTTGGAAAAAATATCCCCGCCGGAGGCAATAGATCATTCATCCACCACCGCAAACGCAAAAGGGGCCCGCGAATGCGAGCCCCTCTCGATCAGTCTCTGGGACCGGCAGATTACATCATGCCGCCCATGCCGCCCATGTCGGGCATGCCGCCACCGGCACCGCCGCCGCCGTCCTTGGACGGTTTGTCGGCAACCATTGCTTCGGTGGTGATGAGAAGACCGGCAATCGACGCAGCGTCCTGCAACGCAGTGCGCACAACCTTGGCCGGATCAATCACGCCGAACTTGAACATGTCGCCATATTCTTCGGTTTGAGCGTTGAAGCCGAACGTCGAGTCGTTGCTTTCGCGGACTTTGCCAGCCACAACCGAACCGTCGACGCCAGAGTTCTCGGCGATCTGCCGCAGCGGAGATTCCAGGGCCTTGCGGACGATGTTGATGCCGATGTTCTGATCTGCATTCTCGCCAACGAGGTCATTGAGAGCTTTCGCACCCTGAACAAGCACCACGCCGCCGCCAACGACGATGCCTTCTTGAACGGCAGCGCGGGTTGCGTTCAACGCGTCGTCGACACGGTCCTTACGCTCTTTCACTTCGACTTCGGTCATGCCGCCAACGCGGATAACAGCCACACCGCCAGCCAATTTGGCCAGACGCTCTTGCAGCTTTTCCTTGTCGTAGTCAGACGTGGTTTCTTCGATCTGCTGACGGATCTGGGCGACGCGCGCTTCGATCTCGGCTTTCTCGCCTGCACCATCAACGATAGTGGTCTCGTCCTTGGTGATCGAGATTTTCTTGGCCGAGCCGAGCATGTCCATCGTGACATTCTCAAGCTTCATGCCCAGATCCTCAGAAATCACCTGGCCGCCGGTCAAAATTGCGATGTCCTGCAACATGGCTTTGCGGCGATCGCCGAAGCCCGGTGCCTTGACGGCTGCGATTTTCAGACCGCCGCGCAGCTTGTTGACCACGAGGGTCGCCAGTGCTTCGCCTTCCACGTCTTCTGCAATAATCAGCAGCGGCTTCTGGCTTTGGATCACCGACTCGAGCAGCGGAACCATCGCCTGGAGCGAGGAGAGCTTTTTCTCGTGCAGCAGAACAACCGCGTCTTCCAATTCGGCGATCATCTTGTCGGCGTTGGTGACGAAATAGGGCGACAGATACCCACGGTCGAACTGCATGCCTTCGACAACGTCGGTTTCGGTTTCAAGACCCTTGTTTTCTTCAACAGTGATGACGCCTTCGTTGCCGACTTTCTGCATCGCGTCCGCGATCTGCCGACCAATTTCAGCTTCGCCGTTTGCCGAGATCGTACCGATCTGCGCGACTTCAGCGCTGTCGTTAACCGGGCGGGCAGCGTCTTTGATGAAAGACACCACAGCTGCGGTTGCAAGGTCGACGCCGCGCTTGAGATCCATCGGGTTCATGCCAGCCGCAACCGATTTCACGCCTTCGCGAACAATCGACTGGGCCAGAACTGTTGCAGTGGTCGTGCCGTCGCCGGCTTCGTCATTGGTGCGGGAAGCGACTTCCTTCACCATCTGCGCGCCCATGTTCTCGAACTTGTCTTCCAGTTCGATTTCCTTGGCAACCGTCACACCGTCCTTGGTGATGCGCGGTGCGCCGAAGGATTTGTCGAGGACCACGTTGCGGCCCTTGGGTCCGAGTGTCACCTTTACCGCGTCGGCCAGGATGTTCACACCCTTGAGCATCCGATTGCGGGCATCAGTGTCGAATTTGACGTCCTTAGCAGCCATTGTGCTTGCTCCTTAGAATTCAGTTTGAAGTTGAGAGGCGAGGCTCAGGAAATGATCCCGAGAATGTCGCTTTCCTTCATAATCAGCAGCTCTTTGCCGTCGACGGTCACTTCCGTGCCGGACCATTTGCCAAAGAGGATCTTGTCGCCTTCCTTGACGTCCATGGCGACCCGGTCGCCATCGTCGTCGCGTGCGCCAGCGCCAGCGGCGATAACCAGGCCCTCGGCCGGCTTTTCCTTGGCGCTATCGGGGATTATCAGACCGCCCTTGGTCTTTTCGTCGCTTTCAACTCGCTCGACCAGTACACGGTCGTGAAGCGGGGTCAGTGCCATGCTTGCGGCTCCTTGACTTAAATGTGGCTCCAAAATGTTAGCACTCACCGAAGGCGGGTGCTAACTGGGGAGGAAATAGGGTTGGCTTAGTGCCGAGTCAACCGTCCGAACCCCGACTTTTTCCGAAAAAATCGGGCGGAGTGATCCGGCGCGTTTATGGAACGGCAACTTCGCCCGCGAACAGGTCGGTCAGTCGCAGCCGCCTCACCCGGTCCGGGCCAGCCGACCGGCCGAATTCAGAGCCTGGAAGGCGTTGAAAGTCTGTGTGATCCCCGCCTTGGGCGAAACCGAGGGATAGTCACCCAGATAGGCACGCAAGGGACCGTCATCGAGATCGTAGGGCACCGGTAAAACCGGGCCAGAACAGGTGACCTGATGGCCCGGCGCAAGGTCGGACAGAAGGGCAAGCGCGCCTTCCACGGTTTCGGTGCCGCCGTTCAGATCGAAGACCGGCGCGCCATCGCCGTCGCGCGACACGGCGGCAATGAAGGCTGAGGCCGCCTCGCCCGCGTGCAGCCAGCTGACCGGGCCGGTATAGGGGATTTCGAAGGCAGCGCCTTGGACAGCGTGGGCAAGCGCCACCGTGGTTTTCGAAGTCATTCCCTGATCGCGCCCGACGCCGTAAACCACATTGGGACGAATCCCCACCGAGGGCACCTGCCAGTCGTGCCAGTAGACCTGGGCTGTGTTCTCGTTGGCCACCTTGTAGGCCCCGTAAAGCGAGGTGATGACAGGACCGCCGGGCGGAATGCCATGGACGGCGGTGGAACTGGCATAGGTCAGGCGTTTCAGGCCAAGGGTTCGCGCCGCTTCCAGCACGTTGATCGTGCCTTCCACATTGACCCGCGCGCCGAGCGGCGGATTTGCCTTGCAGAACGGAAGTTGCAGACCGGCCAGGTGAATGATGGCGGTGATACCATTGGTTTTCAGAATCTGTTCGAACCCCGCGTAGTCGGTGATGTCGCCGGTTTCCCAGATCAGGCCGCGCGCCGCTGACTCTCCCATCACCAGTGCGGGCCGGCGGCGATCTTCCGCCAGATCGAACGCCACCGCCTCGACCCCCGAACCTGCAAGGATGCCCAGGGTCCAAGCCCCGATGCAGCCGCCTGCCCCGGTGACCAGAACCGGTCCGTCGAACACCTGCGGGTCGATCAGAAACGGATCGGTCATGGAACGCATGTCTTTCATCCTTCGCATTTCCCACCCTGCGGTGGATCTGGAACCCGATGCTAAACGGTTCCCGCCGACAGGGAAAGGCGAACGTCCGACCAGAGAATCCGACCGATTTCAGAGAGGCCGTTGGTTTTCCGCATAAACCTTAGGCCTAGACCGCCGGAACTGCCCCAAAGACCAATATCTTCCTTGTCAGGATGCGCCTTTCTGACGGGGCACCGCACGATGCGGATCAGCACTAGCACAACAGACACTCAGAAATTGGAAAAGAACATGACACGCAAATTCACGAACACACTGGCCGCAATTGTCCTGATGGCTCTGCCCGGGGCGGCCCTGGCCGATGTCGCTCTTGGTGACAACGCCGGTACAAGCGCGGACGCCGTCCGCTCCTGGCTGAATGGCCAGGGCTTTGTCGTCAATGAAGTGGTTATGGAAAACGGCGAGATCGGTGCCGATGCCATGATCGGAGGCAAGACCTACCGGATTCACATCTCGTCCAGCTCTGGCAACGTCACGAGAATCGAACGCAGCGCGGAGGACAGCGCCGACAACAAAAACGATAACGGCAACGGCAACAGCGACCGGAGCCACAGCAACGACCGAAACGACAGCAACGACAGCAACGACAGCAACGACAGCAACGACGACTGATTGAAAGCCCGGCAGGTCAACAGAATGGACTTCACCCTGCTCTGTTGACCTGCTAGTCGATGCGACTATGTCGCGTCGCCTCTTTCTTTGGTCTCTGTTCGCCCTTCAGGGAGCATGCGGGGCCTTTTTCATAGTGGACCTCGGCTTGCACTTGCTGGCTCCGGGCAAGGTTAACTCTCTGTTTGACAGCGATATTATTGAAGGCATCGTTGCCTTTGCGTTGCTAGTGAGTTTGGCATTCACTGCGAGCGAGTTGCGAAAACTGATGCAGAGGCACCAGCGATTGACAGATCAGATTGATGTGGCCTCAGGAGCCTTTGCGGATGTTCTGGAGACCCGGTTTGGGGATTGGGGCCTGACGTCCGCCGAACGGGATGTCGCGATTCTGGCGTTGAAGGGCTTTTCACTTGCCGAGATGGCCGAGTTGCGCGCAACCAAACTGGGAACTGTGAAGGCGCAATGTGCCTCGCTTTACCGCAAGGCGGACGTTACGGGCCGTGTCCAGTTGTTGTCCCTGTTTCTGGACGATCTGCTGGCCGACGCCATGGTGGCCAAAGCAAGCCGGGGCTGATCCGCCCGCCTTCCGATTCTAGAACCATGCGTACGGGCAATTCACGGGTGCGTGGTGCCCCCGCGACGCCCTGCCCCATGACGGTGCCTGCACACCGAACTATAACACGGCCAGGCTTCCAAACCCCATGGACATGCGCGATGACCACACTCGTTTTCGGCCACAAGGCCCCCGACACCGATTCCACCGGCTCGGCCCTGATCTGGGCCTGGTATCTGAACCACCACCGGACACTGGCCGAAGCGCGCCTGTTGGGTGAGCCCAATACCGAAGCGGCCTTCATGCTGGAACGCTGGGGCTTTGAAAAGCCGGCGCTTCTGGAGGATGTCACCGAGGGTCAGCCGGTGGTAATCGTGGACACCAACAACCCCGCCGAGTTGCCCGCCTCGATCAATTCCGCCGATATTCGCCAGATCATCGACCATCACAAGCTGGTGGGCGGGCTGGAAACCAAGGGGCCGATCGACATCACCATCCGGCCTGTCGCCTGCACCGCCACGATCATGTACGACCTGATGGGCGAACATGCTGCGGAAATGCCGGTGAATATCAAGGGCGCGATGCTGTCCTGCATCCTGTCTGACACGCTGGAATTCCGCTCGCCCACCACGACCGATGCCGACCGCGCCGTGGTCGAGACACTGGCGGGCGAGTTGGGCTTGGACGTTTCGGACTACGCGGCGGAACTGTTTGCCGCCAAGTCGGACGTGTCGGCGTTCTCGGATGCCGAATTGCTGCGGATGGATTCCAAGGAATACGAGGTCGAGGGCAAGAAATTCCGCGTCAGCGTTCTGGAAACCACCGCGCCGCAGATCCCGCTGGACCGCAAGGCGAGCCTGATGGAAGCGATGACCACGGTTGCCGCCGAGGACGGGGTCGATCAGGTGCTGCTGTTCGTGGTCGATATTCTGAACGAGGAAGCCACGCTGCTGGTGCCGAACAGGCTGGTGAAAACCCTGGCCGAAAACAGCTTCGGCGTCGCCGTCGAGGGTGACGCGGTGGTGTTGCCCGGCGTGATGAGCCGCAAAAAGCAGATCATCCCGAACCTGAAGCGCTAGGCGGCGTCTTCATTTAGGGGATTCCCAAATCTGCTGTTTTTTGATTCAAGATCGAAAACGGAGGCGATCTTGAGCAGACGAACCTTGACTGACGCGCAGTGGGCGCGGATTGAACCGCTGATC
>Ga0316205_10004819_pt1 | contig 11549 bp, 12 predicted proteins | sample 3monthpyrite_MG_FD_204941 | JGI IMG/M metagenome (GOLD analysis project Ga0316205, IMG submission 204941) | Microbial mat bacterial communities from mineral coupon in-situ incubated in ocean water Damariscotta River, Maine, United States -... | ecosystem: Environmental > Aquatic > Marine >... | reverse complement strand
TGATGCTTCCAGACGTTTGAGGCGCTCTGCTAGTATATTAGTTGGTATACCTTCTGCTGACTGTTGAAATTCACTGTAGGTTCTTTTACCTGCAAACAGGTCTCTTATCACAATCAATGTCCATTTATCACCTAATACTTCAAGGGCATTTGTAATGGGGCATTCTGAGCGTTTCAAATGCCTGGAATTAGTGGCTGCAGCTAAATTTTTACTCATGTGTGGAGTTTAACATATAGTTACTTGCAAAACACAAGTCACCTGTATATTCTTTAAGTAACTTGCATTATACAAGTTACTTGGTTCTTATAAATCTGGAGAAAAATATGAATACGATCGCAGCGCAGGTTGATGAGTCTGTCGATAAGCGACATTTAATAGTGGGAGGCATTGTTTTGAGCTGGTTTATTATCATTATTGCATTAGGTATGAATAGTGCTTATTCGGTTAAACCAAATGAAGCACCAATAACATTGATTGTGTCATTTATCGCTACTTACACAATATTTACTCTGGCTTATCGTGGTGTGCCTGCAGTTAGAGAATATTTACTGGGTATAGATATGCGTTTTCTAATTATGTTAAGTAGCTGGCGTATGATTGGTATAGGTTTCATTATGCTAAACATGTTTGCTCATTTGCCAACTCTTTTTGCGTATGTAGCAGGCATAGGTGATGCACTAACTGCAGTAGGTGCTGTATTTCTAGCTTTTAATTTAATGAAACGTAAAGAGGGGGTAAATAAGAGGGCTATTTATAAATGGAATACATTCGGTTTACTTGATTTTGTAATTGCAGTGTCATTAGGTTTATTAACAAGAACAGACGCATTGCTGGCACAAAGTGATGGTGTAAATAGTGAATTGATGATGGCTTTCCCAATGGTTATTATTCCTGGGTTTCTTGTACAGGTATTAAGTTTGTCTCATATCATTATATTTTTACAGTTACGTAATAATCATGTTAACGATGCTTATGTAAAATTTAAATAGAAGGTCATTTGATATGACTTTAAAATTGTATTACACACCACGAATACGTGTTGAGTGTGTTCGCTGGTTATTAGAATAACTGAGTTTAAGTTAAGAGTTAATGACTATTAAGTAGATTGTAGGTGGAGATGAAATAGACGCTTATTAAATAGTACGATTGAATAAATAAGAGCAGCTTGTAGATAATTTTATCATTCAATAAGGCTATTCAGTTTTAATCTGTGAATGATTAATACAAATAATGTTTTATATTTATACATGATAAATACTTATTTGATAAAGTTAAGTGGCTTTAATTTTTTGTTTTCAGCATAGTTAGTAATTTTATTTTTCTATGTAACAAGGTATAGTTTACATAGTAGAAGTTAGTTTAATGAGTGGTATGAAGTATTTAGTTGTGTTGTTTATGTTAGTTTCATCTGCTGGTTTTGCTGCAGATAAACGTTTTGGTAATGTGGTGGTATCAGAGGTAACCAGTATTTATGATGCTGATACCTTCAGGGTAAATATCAAATCCTGGCCGGATATCATCGGTTCTCGTATGTCGGTTAGGGTTATGGGAGTTGACGCCCCGGAAATTCGTGGTAAATGTGAGTCAGAGAAAAAGGCGGCTCGTCTGGCAAAACAGTTTACGGTTGAGTTTTTACGTAGCGGAAGTTATATCGAGCTGCGAAATATTAAACGAGGCAAGTACTTTCGAATACTAGCGGAAGTTTATGTTGATGGCATAAATCTAGCAGACGCTTTAATCCTGGCCAAACATGGCAGAGCATATGATGGCGGTAAGCGTTCAGGCTGGTGCCACTGAATCGTCAGCACGAAAAGTACCGCCAGGATTGAAATTTAATCTTAATGTGCCTTTTTTCGTCGCCTTTTTTAATTCTTGCCGTTAATCTGATAAAATAATCAGATTCTTTATAGTTCTTAAGTATCTATACACTATATAAAACTAATTCATATTATGGGGTGGTGAATGTCAGAGGTTGTTTTAATTACTATCTCAGGTCAGGATCGTACGGGTTTAACATCGGCTTTAACAGGTATTCTGGCTAGTTATGATATAAATGTACTGGATATAGGTCAGTCAGTTATTCATGAAAGTCTAACATTAGGCTTTTTAATTGAATCACCAGAAGATGCTAACAGCTGTTCAGTATTTAAAGATATCTTGTTCAAAGCTCATGAATTAAATCTTAATGTTCGTTTTACACCAATTACAAAAGATGAGTATCAGCACTGGGTCAACGCTCAGGGACAGGCGAAACACATTGTTACCTTATTAGGTAGCCAGATCACCGCGAAACATTTGAGCAAGGTGACAGAGGTAGTTGGCGAACATGGTTTTAATATCGAGCAAATTAGTCGTCTCTCAGGGAGACTCTCATTGTCGGAAGAGGATCAGGCCTCATTACCTCGTGGAGCATCAGTGCAATTAACTTTGAGTGGCGATGTACAGGATGTGCCGGCAATGCACGCTAAATTCCTGAATATTACTCAGGAGTTAGATCTTGATGTTGCGGTGCAGGAAGATAATCTTTATCGCCGTAGTCGACGTCTGGTGTGTTTTGATATGGACTCTACATTGATTCAGGTTGAAGTAATTGATGAGTTAGCTAAGGCTGCTGGAGTAGGCGAGCAGGTTGCAGCTATTACTGAATCTGCGATGCGTGGTGAGATTGATTTTTCAGAAAGCTTTCGACAACGTATGGCTTTGTTAAAAGGTATGGATGAATCAGTTTTAAAAGGTATAGCTGAGAATCTACCTATTACTGAAGGTGCTGCTCGATTGATAAGTCATTTACGTCATTTTGGTTATAAGGTTGCCATTCTATCTGGTGGTTTTACTTATTTTGCTAATTTCCTTAAAGAAAAACTTGGCGTTGATTATGTCTATGCAAATCAACTTGATTTTGACAATGGGAAATTAACAGGAAAGGTAAAAGGTGAAATTGTTGATGGCCAGATGAAAGCTAAATTATTACAGCAGATTGCACAGCAAGAGGGTATCAGTACTGAGCAGGTTATAGCCGTTGGAGATGGTGCCAATGATTTACCTATGTTGGCAATTGCAGGGTTAGGTATAGCTTTTCATGCTAAACCACTTGTTAAAGAGCAGGCTAAACACTCTATTGCTAATTTGGGCCTGGATGCGATTTTATATTTGCTGGGTATAAGAGATCGTGAGTTAGCTGAGCTGGAATCCAGTCAGAAGTAAAATTATTCTGCTTTCAATGATTATTAGTTTTGTCATTTATACTTAATGGATTAAATGCATGCCTCAGTATATAGAAATAAATTGTAGTGAAGAAATGAGAAATATTATTTGTACTTCTTTACGTGAGTTTGCGGCTATAGCTTATCCAAAAACACCTAATTCAGAGTGCAATTTAGTAGCGAGTGATGCATTATTAAATGCTGCAGATAATTTTGATAAAACATTTTTGAAAACAGGTGTTGGTTTAATTAACAGACGTTTACGTATGATGTTGAAAACTTCAATAGAAGCACATTACAAAATAATGGCTGAACTTGAAAATCAGAACACTAAAAAGCAATGTGCGCTTATGTTAAAAGTATGTGAGGGCGAAGTCATAAAACAGGCTCAGCTGCTGGAAGCTGAACAACTTGATAAACAATAAAAAGTATTTTTTACTAATTAGCAATTCTTAGTTTTAAACGAATCGATTTCTTATAAAGCTAAAAATCTTTCACATCAATAATTTTGCAACCATAACAATAGGCATGATTTTCACAAAAACTGGCCTCACGAACAATTTCTGTTGATAATTCAACAGGAGGTTCATCATCCAGGTGTGATTCCATTAATACGGTTAAAACAGCATCATCAGATACTTTGTGTTTTAAACCGATTAAAACACCGGTTTGGCTTACATTGATCAAGATTCCAGAGCTGAAATTACTGTCATCGGGTAAGCGATATTTTATCTCGCCATTAATAGATGCCCGTGGGCTGAATCGTCTTTCTTTTGTGCTGTTGGATATTTTAGACATAAATACTTCTCCTTGGGCCCGGTGTATTAACTACACTTTCCCGTACGTCATTTATCTTCTTTAAATATAACCACATATTATTTGTTTGTAATCATTTGTTCGGGTGGAATTTGTTAAAATAATAATATTTTCATGTCTGAATTTAGTAGATTGTAATATATTTTTAGAGGACGTTTCATGTCCATTTTAAAGCTTAAATGCCCTTATATTTATTTTCTTACGCCAATTACGTTAAACTCCTAAAGTATATAAATATTCATCTGTTTAAAGATAATCATAAATCTGCCGCTAAATACTGAGAGTATTAAAAATAACCTTCAAAAAACCCTGAAAACCACTCGTATGGGTGATAGTAAATGGACCTTAATATCCTGATAATTAACTTATAAGTAATTCTTATCTATATTATATTTTACTTATATAGCGACTTATCCGCTAATATGATAATTAGAATAATAAATGAATAAATAAGCTGAAGGTCTAAATGAAAGAATATAATCAACGAGAATATTTTCGTCTTACTTACCCTGACTCTCATCGTCCATCTTTAATGATCGATATAGATAATTATGAGATTGAGGATGTATCTGAGCATGGTATGAAGTTTAGAATTGACGACGATCCGGCTTTTATGGTCGACGATAACGTTACTGCCATAATCGCCTTCCCGGATGGTCGTGAGTTTGATCTTAGTGGCCAGGTTGTTCGTATTGATCATGAGTTTGCTGGTTTAGAATTAGATACGCCACTACCTTTTAGCATTATTAAAGATCAGACACTTTACATAATGAATAATTATTCGGCTAAAAACTAACTAATTCATCATTATCCCGTGCAGGTAATAATTTGCTCGGGATATGGTTATTTTGGTCATGCAGAGAAAGCTACCTGTTCAGGTATTCTCTTAGCTTCTTATATTATAAATTAATTATATAGAGTCGAGTTATAGCTCAATCTATTATGTTTAAATTATTATGTAAAAATATACTTTTTAAAAAGAGTTTGTCTATCTCAATTAATTAAATTGGCCAATAAATTAAGCTGTGATGAAGAGTCAGTAAATATATTTTTAGTAAAATAAAAAAGGGATAGCAATGCTATCCCTTTTTTAAATCTAGATATTACGATTAGCTGTTTCTAGTAGTCGTAATGATCTTTACGGTTGTGATTTTTATGGCCTTTAGAAATTGCCCATGTTGCATCACCGTCTTCTGCAGCAGAGTGTTGTACATTTACGTATAATGTATCAGGGTCTGTTGGGCTGAAGTAAATACCAGTACCTTCTGCAGATGGATCAGTTAATGAAGCGAAAAGTTTAACTTTCTTAGAAGCGCCATACTTATTCACCTTTGATGTTGAAGCAAACCAGATGTCTGAAGGTTTATTGTCTTCAATCATTATCAGGTCACCATTCGGTGCTTCAGCAAGATTGTCTACGCTATCGAAACCAGTTTGGTGGTTTTCTTCTCCAGGCTTGCCAATTTCAACAGGTGCATTTAAACCAGGTTTAACAAAATTTGAAACCTGCATAGTATGCATATTAACTGCGATAACACGGCCTTCATATAATTCATTTTTAAACTCAAGCTGGTTGAAGTTTTCCTGTGCAGCATCAGTTTCAGTTTTAGAATCGCGAGGCCCTTCAGTGATGGCCACGTATAACGTATCACCAATAATCTCTAGATCTTCAGGACGTTGGTAACTTTGACCGCCATATTCAGTACCTGATTCACGTGCAGTTAAAGGATCAATTGGACCAGCCCATTCAGCTTTACCCAGTCCGTCAGCACCATTAACTTTTAGAACGTATAACTCACCTGAAGACAGGTCACCGAAAGTATTAGGAATAAATTTGTAAACACCTCCACCGCAAGGTACAACATTTTCACAACCTAGTGAACGACCACGGTGTTCATCAACCATATAAACATTGCCTTCAGAGTCAAGGTCAATACCTTCATGTGCAAGCCTGCCTGCCTGAGGGTGATCGATGATTTTTGCAACTGACATCATGTCGTCATTAAGAACTATCTCAAATAAACGACCAGCCTGTGTTTCTTCTGCAAATAATAGTGTTCCCCACGGTGTCCAGCGAATACCATCTAGAGCAGTATAACCGTCTTCAAGGCCGCCTTTTTGCGCCAGAATTTTTGTCTCGCCTGTTTGCAGATCAACAACTGAAACAGTGCCGCCAATAGTATCTACCACATCATCACCACGACCTAAACGAACTTCGTGTGTTCGATATAAAAAACGACCAGCCATTTTGCCGCTTTCGTTAACAACATTCATATCATTCCAGTCATCTCGACCTTCAGGGTAAATGTTCAGGTCTGACTCATCAGATACTATGGTTTGAGTAAATCCTTTTGGTAGTTTCCAGGGTGCAGATACATCCCAGTCAGCTGAATTTGCAGATGTTTCTAATTGCTTGAATTTGAAATTAGAATTATGCCTGTTGTATCTATCTGCAATAGAAACACAAGAATAAGATAAAGAAAGCATGCCAGCTATAGCTGAATATACTAAAGTCTGTTTCATCATTGGATTTAGTCCTGTTGTTTAATCATTCTGATACGCTTTAAAGCGAATCAGGTATCGTTATTGACGCGAAGCATTATTCGTTTAATTTATGACAAATCCTTTACCAGTTAATTAAGGTAATATTAATTTGCGGAAAATCCTTAATTCTGGTGATATATCAAATCTTGAGTATGGTGAATTTCGCTGTATTCTGTAAAATTGCGTTCTGACTTTAGTTATCCCCCTTTTTTAAGCAGGTTGATTATGAATAAAAGTGTTATCACTAATGGTTTAGCCATTATTGTTGTTGTTCTGGCTTACATACTTGAACAACAACTTGTTTTAAGTATTGGATTATTTGCTCTATCGGGCGCGCTAACTAACTGGTTAGCTATTCATATGTTATTTGAGAAGGTGCCTGGTTTGTACGGCTCAGGTGTAATACCGGCACGTTTTGAAGATTTTAAACTGGCTATTAAAGATTTAATGATGACCCAGTTTTTTACCAAAGACAATATTGACCGTTTTCTTAAAAGCCCGGGTAAAGAAAGTGATTTTCACCTCGCACCGGTAATAGAAAAAGTAGACTTATCGCCTTCGTTTGATGCTCTGGTCAAAGTGATAATGGAGTCTTCGTTCGGTAGCATGTTAGGTATGTTTGGTGGGCAGGATGCGCTTACGCCATTAAAAGAGCCCTTTATTGTAAATATGAAATTATCATTAATAAAGATGACGAAAGAAGATGCTTTTCAGGAGCTTCTTCGTGATGAGCTTGAGCAGCCCGATGTAATGTCTGAAATACGTCAACAAATTGAAGATATCGTAGAGAAAAGGTTAAATGAACTAACCCCGCAACTGGTTAAACAAATTATACAGGAGATGATTAAAAAACATCTAGGGTGGTTAGTTGTATGGGGTGGTGTGTTTGGTGGGTTAATAGGCTTGCTTGCTGGTTTAATTCAGTTTTAAATCGTAGCTTTATTTAATACTGTTATATCTGATAAAACAGCTATAACAGAATTTTTAATTGTTTTCAGTTCACAATTGCAAACACCGGATACATCCTGTTAATCTATAGATTCTGTTACGCTATAAGGATATATGCATGGATCACTCTTCATTAAAAATAGATGAGCTCAAAGCGCTTAAACTTATTCGTAAACGAATAAAATCGGCTGAAATCCCTTCATCAAAACTTGATAAAACCATTAATATTGCGACCTGGAATATCCGTCATTGGGGGCAAAAAAAACGTAAAAAATGCTCTTTACATTATATTGCAGAAATCTTGCAACAATTTGACTTAATTTCAGTTGTTGAGTTACGTCGTGATGTATCTGAATTAAAGTATGTGTTGAATTTGCTCGGTGAATACTGGTCAGCAATTTATTCAGATTATATACCAGATGCCGGGGGTAATAAGGAGCGTATCGCTTACATTTACGATACCCGCTCAGTTCAGTTTACAGGCATGTCTGCGGAAACCGATGGGCCTAGAAAGAAAAATAAAACAACCGGAATATATGAGCCCACTTTTTCCTGGTGGAGAAAACCATATATGGGGTCGTTTAAAGCTGGCTCTTTCGATTTTGTTGTACTCTCGGTTCATTTACAATGGGGCACAAGAGGCGGTAGAAAAAAAGAACTGGAAGAACTTGCAATATGGGTTAAAGAATATTTAAAAGATGAGTACAGAGTTGATCGAGATATAATTCTAATGGGCGATTTCAATATTGATAGTTATGAGTCAGATTTATATGAAGCTGTTTCACAATATGGTTTAAAAGCACCGGATGCCATTATTAAGTCAAAATTTGGTAGCAATTTAGCAACAAATAAAAGATATGATCAAATTCTACATCACCCACAACAAACCGGTTCTGTATTTACAGATAAAGGTGGGGTCTTAGATTTTTATAAAAATAATTATAAATCATTAACACCCTACAAAAATATGACTAAATCAAAATTCACCTTTCAGCTTTCAGATCATTTACCATTGTGGATACAGTTGAATATTGATACAGCAGACGATAAGTTAAATAAACTAATCAAGAATAAAACCTGATTAGTTATAGCAACTCGCTTTATATGACTTTTTTAACTGTTTAAAAATATCCCCTGGACAGTTTGAATACTTTCGACCATCAACTTCATTAACAGGAATTAACTCTGCACCTGTACCTGTTAGAAAACATTCATCGGCTGCATAAATATCATATGCAGACAGTCTTTCTATATGTGTTTTTATACCTGATTCTTTTGCTAGTTTTAATATCTGCTCACGTGTAATACCCGCAAGTGAGCCGTCTATAGAAGGTGTGGTATATAACTCATCGTCACGCGCTATAAATATATTATCAACACTGCCTTCCGTTACATAACCTTGTTGATTAAGCATGATTGCTTCCTGTGCTCCTGCATTGTTGGCTTCAATTCTCGCAAGGATTGCATTTAGGTAATTAAGACTTTTAATACGCGGGTCTAAACAGTCTGCAGGGATACGTCTTGTAGAAGCTATAATTGTTCTTATACCATCAATTTGCGCCTGTTCATCAGACATGTTTAAAGGGCTAGCGATAATGATTAATTCTGGCTTTTTACACAGGGCAGGGTTAATTCCTAGTGGTCCTGTACCACGTGTCACTATCAGTCGTATGTAACCTTCCTGATTCTCGTAATCGTCTATCACTAATTTTACAAGAGCAGTTAATTCATTAAGGCTTTTTGGTAACTCAAGTGTCAGTGCTTTTGCTGATGATTCGAGACGTTTAAGATGTGCTTCTAGTAAAAAAGCTTTGTTGTTATAAAAACGAATGCCTTCAAAAATACCGTCGCCATATAATAGCCCGTGATCCATAACTGAAATTTTTGCATCGTTAAGTGGAATTATCTTATTGTTAATCCAGCATATACCTTCTGAAGACATGTTTGTTCCTGATAATTGGTCAATATAGGTGACCTTTATTTTTGCATGACTTGTGCTATTATGTCAATATGATTGACATAAATAATAATGAGACTGAAAATCATCGTAAAGCGGAGTTAAATGCAGCGCTTGAGGCCATTCACTTTGGTTTTAGAGCGTTAATTGCACGACCTGATGCTCGCTTAGCAGAGATATCATATTCACGAGTACATCATCGTATTTTGTATTTTATTGCTCGATATCCTGGATGCAGTGTGAATGAATTACTTGAAGTTATGGGAGTTAGTAAGCAGTATTTAAATCGTCCATTACGACAGTTGACTGAAGCAGGTTATGTAGATGTTAAAGCTGATATTAGCGATAAACGTGTAAAGCGGATTAACTTGAGTAATAAAGGTGAAAAGCTTGAATTTGAATTATCTGATGATCAGCGTAAACGTTTTGATAATGTGTTCAGGGAAGCCGGCCCGGTTGCCGAAGCGGGCTGGCGACAGGTTATGTCTTTATTAGTATCGTCAGGTGATTAATATAAGACTAAAACGACTAATTTGATTTAAATAATCGGCCAGCCGCTGGTTTATTACGAAAGTTATCAAATATGTGTTTTAACCCATCGTACAATGTCATCTTTACTCATGGCACCGGGCTGTCGAGCAATTTCTTTACCATTTTTAAATATAGCTAATGTGGGAATACTCCGAATATTGTATTGAGCACCTATAGATTGTTCATTTTCAGTATTCAGCTTAGTAAAACGAACTAAGGGTTCGAGTTCTTTAGTTGCCTGCTCAAATGCAGGTGCCATCATTTTACAGGGGCCACACCAGGGAGCCCAGAAATCTACGAGAACGGGTATATCGTTTTTATTAATATGTTTCTGAAAAGTAGCAGAGTTTAATTCTAATGGCCGGGCGCTGAACAGAGGTTTATGGCATTTACCACACTTGGGTTGTTCGACCAGGCGTCTAGTTGGTATACGGTTTATAGCAGCACAGGCTGGACATACAATATGTTGAGAATCACTCATAATTATTCCTTTGAATAATGTTGATGTCTTTTAAGCTTGTAAAAAACACTGATTTATTAGTTTGTTCTTATATAGGTGGGGATGATTAATACTTATTCAATGATACAGAAAGACTGCTATTTACTAAAAGGTCATAAATGCCACTAAAATACGCCTAATAAGCTTATTGGACGTTAAAAATCAGGTATAAAGAATCATACTTAACGGCTCTAAATCCTCTATAATCACCCTCCGTTTTGCTCTTAATATGTTGCTTCAGGATATAACATGAATTTTTCTTCTTTAAATCTATCTTCAGAAATTCAGAATGCTATGGATGCCTGTGGTTATAAGCAAATGACAGCTATACAGGAAAATGCTATTCCAGTGGCTCGTAAGGGGCAGGATATTCTAGCGAATGCACAAACGGGTACCGGAAAAACAGCTGCATTTGCATTGCCGATACTACAAAAATTACTGGATAGATCTAAACCTACAATTGCTGAAAGGCCTCGAGCACTCATTTTAACCCCCACGAGGGAACTGGCCGAGCAGCTTGCCACTACTATAAAGGCTTATGCGCAGTTTACAGATATTTCAGTTATGGCGGCATACGGTGGTGTTAAAGTGTCTGGCCAGCAGAAAAAATTACAGGCAGGCGTTGATATTCTGATTTCTACACCAGGGCGTTTACTTGAACATTTATCTCAATGTAATGTGCATCTTACAGAAATTGAGTTTGTTGTTTTAGATGAAGCTGATCGTATGTTAGATATGGGATTCATTAGTGATGTTCAGGCATTATTAAAACAAACGCCAGCTAAGCATCAAACTATGTTGTTTTCAGCGACAATGTCAAAAGCAGTAAATGAGCTGGCACATAAAATTCTAATAAAACATAAAGTTGTTAGTGTTGCTAAACAAAATGCTACAGCTGATACGGTTGAGCATGTAGTTTATGCGGTAGAAGAACGTCGTAAAGCAGATTTATTTCTTGAATTATTATGGGAAAAAAACTGGTTTAAAGTGCTGGTATTTACTAGTACAAAAGCACAGGCAGATGAATTACAGAAAGAACTGAAGCACAATA
>Ga0316205_10004817_pt1 | contig 11553 bp, 11 predicted proteins | sample 3monthpyrite_MG_FD_204941 | JGI IMG/M metagenome (GOLD analysis project Ga0316205, IMG submission 204941) | Microbial mat bacterial communities from mineral coupon in-situ incubated in ocean water Damariscotta River, Maine, United States -... | ecosystem: Environmental > Aquatic > Marine >... | reverse complement strand
CCGACCTGTTCCCGATTCTGGAGCTGGGCACCTCGGCCAAAATGCTCTCGATCGTCAAGCTGATGAATGGCGGCGGTTTGTTTGAAACCGGCGCCGGCGGCTCGGCCCCCAAACATGTGCAGCAACTAGTGGCCGAGGGCCATTTGCGCTGGGATTCGCTGGGCGAATTCTGCGCGCTGGGAGAATCGCTGAACTTTCTGGCAGAAAGCAAAGGCAATGCCAAAGCGGCGGTTTTGGCCAGAGCCGTGGAAGTGGCCACCGAAATGCTGTTGGAAAACCGCAAATCGCCGGGCCGCAAGGTTGGCCAGCTCGATAGCCGCGGCAGCCACTATTTCTTTGCGCTTTACTGGGCCGAAGCCATGGCCGCCCAAAGCGAAGACTCCGCACTTGCGGCGCATTTTGCCCCGATCGCCAAGGCACTTTTGGATGGACAGGAAGCCATTTTGGCCGAACTGGCCGCCGCCCAGGGCAGCCCCGCCGACCTTGGCGGCTATTACCACACCGACCCGGCAAAAACCGCCATGGTCATGCGCCCAAGTGCCACGCTAAACGCCGTTTTTGGTTAACAAATAAACGGTGGCATTCCCGATATTGGCCGGCGGCACCTATGCCTGCCGGCCTTTTTTTGGCTTGTCTGCCACAAGCGCTTAACGGCGCGGCCGCAACCATCGGCGCTTAAAATTTGGTCTGGTTCGGCTTCACAAGGCTATGCGCCGCAAACCAGCTGAGCAGCACCAGCGGCAGGCCAACCGCAAAGCTGTATCTGATCCCGATATGTTCGGCAATAAAGCCAAGGCTGGGCGGGGCGAGCAAAAACACAATAAAGGAAAGCTGCGCCACCGAGGCCACATTGACCGCCGCCGGCCTATCGGTGCGCTGCGCCGCGGCTGACATGGCCAGCGGAAACAAAACGCTGGTGCCGGCCCCGATCAGGGCAAACCCGAGCAGCGAAAGCCCGGGCATTGGCGAGAAAACCACCGTAACCGTGCCAAGCCCCAGCACCAAAATAAAAAACCGCGCGGTGGCGTAAGGGCCGAAACGGTCGACCACCGTATCGGCAAAATAACGGGTGACGGCCTGCGCCAGCGCCCCTGCCGAAAACGCCATGCCATTGATAAAAGCGGACTGATCAAACAAATCCCGCATATAAATAACCGACCAGTCGGTGCCCGCCCCTTCCAGCAGCATCGCCGACAGGGTAAAAGCCACCAGCGTTAAAATACCCAGATTGGGCCGCACAAACCGGGGCACCGTTTCGGCGCCAGTGTTGCGCACCGGCGCTGGCTTGTAGCGCCACAATACCACCCAGGAGATAATGGAAACCGCCACCCAAAGGCCGGTAAGGTGCAGCACCGGGCTGATCCGGGCTTGCGCTGCCACCGAGCCAATAAACCCGGCGGTAAAAAAGCCAAAGCTCCAAAAGGCGTGCGCGCGGCTCATAATCCGGCGGCCAAGCAGCAATTCTGTCCGGTCTGCCTCAACATTGACCACAATCTCAACCGCGCCGATGGCAATACCGCCAAACACAAGGCTGGCAAAAAAGGCCGGAATCCCCGGTGAGAGGGCCGCCAAAATCGCCGCCAGCCCCAGCACAGGAATACCCAAAAGCAACACAAGGCGCGGCCCCAGCCGCTCAACCCAGCGGTTGCCCAACATCAGCGTGACCTGTGTACCAAGCGCAAAGCCCAGCAAGCCAAGCCCGAGCGCGCCCTCGCCCACATCCATTTTTAGCTGAAGTTCGGCAATGCGCGGAAAAATACCCCCAAGCTGGACCGCATAAAGATAAAACGCCAGAAACACCTGATTTCGGGGTGAAATAGCCGGAAATGTCATGCTTGCCCCTGTTCCCGCTGCCGATCAGGCAAAATCTGGATAACCGCGCCATTCAGCCAGTGGTGCCAGCGCATCTTTGGCTTTGCATATAATCGACTAACCGGCCGAAAGCCAAGCAGCTTTTACAACCCCGCCAAACCCGAAAGCAGTGCGCAGCGCCTAGGCCGCCGCGGGGGCTTTCTGGCGTGGCCTTCGAGGCACCGAGCCACTTGCCTAGATACAACCAATCAGGCAGGCCCGGCTTTTTTGGCCACCAGAAACAGCGCCGATTTCGGGGTTTTCTGCCAGCGCTGCTCGATCTTTAGCCCCGCTTTGGCATGGGCGGCCAGCAAGGCCCGCTCGTCAAAAAAACGCACCGGCGGCAGCAGGCCCAGCGCCTTGCCCACCGGCAAGACCAGTTTCAACAATTTGGCCCCGCCACCCATACAGGCGGTGCTCGACACAAAAACACCGCCCGGCCTGAGCAGCCGCGCCATTTGCGCCACCACTGCCTCCATATTGGGCATCAGGTGCAAAATATTCAGCGCCAGAACCACATCATATCCGGCTTCCAGCAGGTTGATATCGTCAATCCCCACGGCCTCGAAGCTGATATTCCCGACCCCTCCGGCTTTGGCCTTGGCGATCTCGATCATTTTGGGGGAAATATCGGTGGCGTGAATATGGCCCACAAAGGGCGCGTGCGCTATCGCGGTCGAACCGGTGCCGCAGCCGATCTCGAGCACGGTGCTATCGGGGGTGAAATATCTGCGGGTTATTTTCAGCTTTTTTTCATATGCTGCCTGGTCAGACACCGGTGATTTCGCATAGCGCGCCGCGAATCTATCCCAGAACTTTTGGGCTTTTTTGCTCATATCTTCCCCTTTTCATTAACGTGCAAATAATGGCTGATCGCAAAATTATAAGCCTTGAATCCCGTGTTTCCGTGCCTAAATCTACGGTATCAGGTGCCAAATGGGCCTGTAAACACTGGCTTGTCCCGCCGGGAAAGCCGCAACTTGTGTCGCTCAATGGAGGATACCCAATGCGAAATTTTGATCTTACACCGCTTTACCGCTCAACCGTTGGCTTTGATCGGTTGGCCAATATACTGGATAACGTGACCCGCACCGAAGGCGGCACCACCTATCCCCCCTACAACATCGAAAAAACCGGCGATGACACCTATCGCATCAGCATTGCCGTGGCTGGTTTTTCGGATACCGAGCTTTCCATCGAGGCCCGCGATGGCCAGTTGGTGGTTGCCGGTAAAAAAGAAGAGACAGACGAAGAGGCCAGCTTTCTGCATCGTGGCATTGCCACCCGCGCCTTTGAAAAGCGCTTCCAGCTGGCAGACCATGTGCGCGCCACCGATGCCATAACCAAAGACGGCTTGCTGCATATCGATCTGGTGCGCGAAGTGCCGGAGGCCCTGAAACCGCGCAAGATCGAGATCGCCAAATCTCGCCCGGTCGAGGCCGAAAGCCTGACTGTCGAGGTATAACCCACCCCCGCTTGTGGCGGCCAATGCCGCCACAAGCCTTCCAAACCAGCCGCCCCTATATGAGGCTGGCATTTCCAGTTGTTATCTGCAATTCTGGGCCTTCCCGAATTTGCAGGAACCCAGAATGAACGCCAAACCACGCCGCTTTCCCGATGCCCGCCACGATATTGCCAAGGCGCAAGATGTGGTGGACACGCCGCAAACCCGCGCCCCCACCTACCGGCTCGCCTTTGCCGACCCCGATTTTCTGTGCCGCGACGAGTTGCGCCCGGTGCGCCTGCAGCTCGAGCTTTTAAAGCCCGAGCTGGCGCTAACCGAAGCCGGGATTGAAAGCACGGTGGTTTTGTTTGGCGGTGCCCGCATTCCCGATCCGGCCCATAAAGAAAAGGCGCGCACCAAAGCACTGGCGGGGCTTTCGCAATATTATGACGAAGCCCGCCGGTTTGCCCAAATCTGCACCCGCGAAAGCATGAAGTCGGGCGGCCATGATTTCGTGGTCTGCACCGGCGGCGGGCCGGGGGTGATGGAGGCGGGCAATCGCGGCGCGGCCGATGTCGGCGGCAAGTCTGTCAGCCTCAATATCGTGTTGCCCCATGAGCAATCTCCCAACCAGTATGCCACGCCTGAGCTGTGCTTTAACTTCCACTATTTCGCGATCCGCAAAATGCATTTTTTAATGCGTGCCAAGGCGATTGTCGCCTTTCCCGGCGGTTTTGGCACCATGGACGAATTGTTCGAATCCCTCACCCTCATTCAAACCAAGCGCATGAAACCGATGCCGATCCTGCTTTTTGGCCGCGAATTCTGGCAAAAAATTGTCAATTGGGAGGCGCTGGCCGAGGCCGGCACCATCTCAAGCGAAGATCTTTCACTGTTTCACTTTGTCGAAACCGGTGAAGAGGCGTGGGATATCATGCAAAGCTGGCCAACGCCCCCCGCCTAGGCTGGGCCACAAACACCGGCCTATCGGCGCGGCGCGCGCACCAGATAGCGCCGCGCCCACCGCGCCGCCTGGGGCGGTGCCGAGCCTCAAAACAGGCGCGCCGCCGGTGCTTGCACTTTACAAGGCCGCCCCGGCTCGCAATAATTGGGCTATGAAACCCCGGGAGACCGCCATGCCTGACTATAGCAAAACCCCCGCCAACTACGCCGCCCTCACCCCGATCAGCTTTCTCAACCGCGCCGCCACCACCTACCCTGATCGCACCGCCGTGGTTTATGGTGAAACCCGCCGCAGCTGGGCCGAAACCCATACGCGCTGCAGGCGCCTTGCATCGGCCTTGCAGCGGGTCGGCCTGAAAAAGGGAGATGTTGTCGGCATCATCGCCACCAACACGCCCGAGATTTACGAGGCGCATTTTGGCGTGCCGATGGCGGGCATGGTGCTCAATACGCTCAATTCGCGGCTGGATGCGGGCACCATTACCTATATCCTCGAACACGCCAACACCCGTGCCCTGATGGTTGACCGGGAATTTGCCGAAACCGTTCGCGCGGCGGTGGCCAATATGGCCACCCCGCCCCTGCTGATCGACATTGACGACCCGGCAGCTCCCCCGGGCCCGCGCCTGAGCAGGCTCGATTACGAATCCTTTCTGGCCACCGGTGACCCCGATTTCGCCTATCAGCCACCCGATGATGAATGGGATTCGATTGCGATCAACTACACCTCCGGCACCACCGGTCGGCCCAAAGGGGTGGTTTACCACTATCGCGGGGCCTACCTGAATGCGCTTGGCAATATCATGGAATGGAACATGGAAGCCGCACCGGTCTATATCTGGACCTTACCGATGTTTCACTGCAATGGCTGGTGCTTTCCCTGGACCATTGCCGCCAAAGCAGGCACCAATATTTTTTTCCGCAAGGTCACCGCCGAAAATATTTACAACGCCATCACCGACGAGGGCGCAAATTACTTCTGCGGCGCGCCGATTGTGCTCAGCTTTGTGATAGATGCCGATAGCGCCACCAAACGCCCGTTTGACCATCCCGTTAAAGTAATGACAGCCGCCGCACCGCCACCCGCCAAAGTGCTGGCCGGGATGCAGGCCCAAGGCTTCGAGGTTACCCACGCCTATGGGCTGACCGAAACCTACGGCCCCTGCATTTCCTGCGCCTGGAAGCCGGAGTGGGATGACCTGCCCATCGGCAAGCAGGCCAATCTGAAAGCCCGCCAGGGTGTGCCCTATCTGGTGCAGGAAGATGCCACCGTAATGAACCCCGACACCATGCAACCGGTGCCATGGGATGGCGAAACCATGGGCGAGGTGATGATGCGCGGCAATATCACCATGAAAGGCTATCATGACAACAGCGAGGCCACCAGCGAGGCCTTTAGCGGCGGCTGGTTCCATTCGGGTGATCTCGGCGTGGTGCAGCCTGATGGCTATATCCAATTGCGGGATCGCGCCAAGGATATCATCATTTCCGGTGGCGAAAATATTTCCAGCATCGAGATAGAGGGTGTGATCTATAATCTGCCCGGTGTGGCCGCCGTGGCTGTGGTGGCCCGCCCCGATGACAAATGGGGCGAAACCCCCTGCGCATTTGTGGAATTGCACCCCGGTGCCGAGCTGAGCGAAGCCGACATCATCGCCCATTGTTGTGAAACCCTTGCCGGTTTCAAGCGCCCAAAAACCATTATATTTCGGGAATTGCCCAAAACCTCGACCGGCAAAATCCAGAAGGTTGACCTGCGGGCACTGGCCAAAACGCTTTGAGCGGGCACCGGTTGACCGGGCCCTCGATGCTCTCCGCCGCAAGCCGGGCCAAGGGATAGGAAGCGCCTGAATATGGAATTCTGGATTCCGGTTACGATTGCGGCGGCGTTTTTGCAAAACCTGCGCTCGATGCTGCAAAAGCAGCTAAAAGCGCGGCTTTCCAACCTTGGTGCTACCGCGATCCGGTTTTTCTTTGCCACACCGCTGGCATGGGCGCTGTGGTTTGGCCTGACCATATTTACCGCGCTGGAAGTGCCGGTTTTCACCCCGGCGTTTTTCTTTCTGGTCTCGCTGGCCGCGCTTGCGCAAATATCGGGCACCTTGCTGCTGCTCTATCTGTTTGGTTTCAGAAATTTTGCCGTAGGCAGCACGCTGGCCCGCACCGAGGCCGTGCAGGCCGCCCTGATCGGCTTTGTGCTTTTGGGCGATGCCGTCAGCCAATGGGCCGCGGCCGGGCTTATGGTCTCGCTGCTCGGGGTTTTGCTGATCGCCGGAAAGATCAGGTTTTCCGCTGGCCTGCTCGACAAGGCAGTCTGGGTCGGCCTTGCCTCGGGGGGCAGCTTTGCGGTCTCGTCGGTATTTTACCGCGCCGCCTCGCAGGCACTGGTGGGCGGCGGCGCATTTATGCACGGGGCGGCGGTGCTTTTGGTGGCCACGACCTTGCAAAGCCTGCTGTTGCTAGGCTGGCTTGGCTGGAAAGACCGGCAGCAACTTGGCGCGATACTGCGCAATTGGCGGCCGGGCAGCCTTGTCGGGCTGACGGGTGGCTTGGCCTCGCTGGGCTGGTTTACCGCCTTTACCCTGCAAAACGCCGCCTATGTCAAAGCTGTCGCCCAGATCGAGCTTTTGTTTTCGCTGCTGGCCTCATGGCTGTTTTTCAAGGAAAAAATCCGGCGGGTCGAGGTTTTCGGGATTGGTCTGGTGGCGGCGGGCATTTTGCTGCTCGGGTTTTAGCCGGTGCTCCAGGCCCTTGGTTGCTTCATCCCGGCCATTTTTACCGCCTGCTTCACATAGCCATAGGGAAAGAGCTCAAACAGCAGCAATTTGGCCTCGTGTTTGCTCAGGTCGCGCTGGTCCTGCAATATTTTCAACACATGGCGCACATCGACAGCCACACCATGTGCCGCATAAGAGCCGCGCATATAGTCAAGAATATCCCAATGCAGCGGCGTCAGTTCTATGTTTTCCATTCTGGCGATATATTCGGCGAATTCATGCGTCCAAAGCTCGGGGTCGGTGATAAACCCGGCTTCATCAACCATCACGGTGCCGCTTTGCAGCAGGAGCGGCGAAATTTTGTCAGGTAGCGTTCTCATGGGCCATGTTATCCTGTTTGTGTCTTGATCTGCCCTCTCGCGAAAACAATACCCGCAAAACAGCCACCACCACAATGCGGCGAAATACCCGGCCCTACATGCCCAACGCGTCTTTATAAAGCTCAAGCACCGCTTCTTCTTCCGAAATTTCCTGCGGGTCTTTCTTTCTGAGCGCAATCACCTTGCGCAGCACCTTGGTGTCATAGCCGCGCGATTTCGCCTCGGCCATCACTTCTTTTTGATGGTCGGCAATGTCCTTTTTTTCAATTTCCAGCCGCTCGAAGCGCTCGACAAAGCTACGCAGCTCTCCGGCTGTTACGCGGTATTGGCTCTGCTGAACCTCGTCATTCTCGTCCATGGAATCTCTCCTGCCTGTCTGGATTTCGAGCCGAGACCCTAGCGGGGTGGCAGGCATTGGGCAAGCCCCGCTTGCCAAATCCGCACATCTTCACTAAAGAGCCGCTATGGAAAATATTTACACATATATGGTTTATGGCGGGGCAGCGCTGGCGGTGCTCGGGCTTATCGGGCTCGGCCTTTCGGTTAAAATGGCCTTCAAGCTTAAAAAAGATGCGCCAAAGGGCCCGGAAGCCAATGACCGGTTGCAGCGTTTGGTGGCGATCAATACCGCCGCGCTTGGCACCTCGTTCATTGGCCTCGGCCTTGTGGCAGTGGGTGTGCTGATCGGCTGAAAACCCGCGCATTTGCGGGGGCAAGAGCCGGGCCGCCGCAAGATGCTAGCGGCTGACCTCGCCCACTGCGGCTTCAATCAGGTTCAGGCATTCGGGCGATGAAAACCGGTGGTCGGCCCCCTTCACAAATGTCAGTCGCATATCGTCGCAACTTGCATGCGCCAAAATCCGCAACGGCACCGAGGCCTTGACCGAAGCATCTTCGCTGCCCTGCAACAGGCGCACCGGAAAGGGCAGGCCAAGCGGGGCACGCAGCACCAGATGCGCCCGCCCGTCCTCGATCAACCGGCGGGTAAATATATAGGGGCTGTCGTCATATTCCGAGGGCAGTTCGACCTGCCCGTCACGCCACATCGCCTGCCGCTGGGCCTCGTCAAGATCCGCCCAGACGGAATCCTCGGTAAAATCCGGGGCGGCGGCAATGCCAACCAGCCCCTGCACCCGCCCGGGCAGCTCTTTGGCCAGCAGCAGCGCTATCCAGCCCCCCATTGATGAGCCGACAACCACCTGCGGGCCGCGCGTAAGCGCCGATACAATCTCCACAGCATCCTGCGCCCAGTCTCCGATGGTGCCATCCACAAACTTACCGCTGCTCTGGCCGTGGCCCGAATAATCAAACCGCAAAAAAGCGCGGCCCTGCCTTTTGGCCCATGCTTCCAGAAACTGCGCCTTGCTGCCCTGCATGTCTGATTTGAACCCGCCGAGAAAAACCACCCCCGGCCCGGCACCCTTTTGCTGAACATAGGCCAGCCTGCGCCCGCTTGGTGAATTAAAAAACCTGCATTCCGTCATTTTACCTGTCCTGTCAGCGGCTGGCTTTGCGCTGCTACCATGCCGGAAGCCGTGCTTGATTGAAACGGTTTTTTGCTCCGCCCGGCGTTTTGCCAAAATCCTGTGCTGTTTGCGCATGTATCGCCCTGCGGGGCGGCATTGACAATCACCCCGAAACCTCCCATTTAGGCAGCTCCGGTAACCGGGCGTTTCGTAGGCGCCAAACTTCAAAGGAGAGCCGATATGGCCGAAGTTTCTCTCACCCTCCCCGATGGCGCTGTGCGCAATTATCAAGCCGGCATTACCGGTGCAGAGGTCGCATCCGACATTTCCAAATCTCTTGGTAAAGCCGCGCTTGCCTGCGCGATCAACGGCAGGTTTTCCGATCTGTCGATCCCGATCAACGCTGATTCCGATTTTCAGATCTACACCAGCAAAGACGCGCCACAAGCGCTGGAGCTTTTCCGCCACGACGCCGCCCATATTATGGCCCGCGCCGTGCAGGAATTGTGGCCGGATGTGCAGGTCACCATCGGGCCGGTGATCAAAAACGGCTGGTATTATGATTTTGACCGCGAAGAGCCCTTTACCGAAGATGACCTTGCTACCATCGAAAAAAAGATGCGCGAGATTATCAACAAACGCGAGCCGGTGCGCACCGAAGTGTGGGAACGTGAGCGCGCCATCCGGTTTTATAAAGACAATAACGAGCCTTATAAGGTGGAGCTGATCGAGGCCATTCCGGGCGATGAAGACCTGCGCATGTATTGGCACGGAGACTGGCAAGACCTGTGCCGCGGCCCGCATTTGGCCCATACCGGCCAAGTGCCGGGGGATGCGTTCAAGCTGATGTCGGTGGCCGGGGCTTATTGGCGTGGCGATAGCGATAATAAAATGCTCCAGCGCATTTATGGCGTTGGCTTTCGCTCCAAGGCCGAGCTAAAGGCGCATTTGCATATGCTGGAGGAGGCCGAAAAGCGCGACCACCGCCGCCTTGGCAAAGAGATGGACCTGTTTCATTTGCAGGAAGAAGCCCCGGGCATGGTGTTTTGGCACCCCAATGGCTGGGAGCTTTACCGGATATTGCAGGATTATATGCGGCGGCGGCAGCGCGATGACGGTTATCTCGAGATCAACACCCCGATGGTGGTGGATCGCAAGCTCTGGGAGGCCTCGGGGCACTGGGATAAATACCGCGAAAACATGTTCACCACCGAAATTGACGACGAGCACGCCAATGAAAAGCGCACCAATGCGCTGAAGCCGATGAACTGCCCCTGCCATGTTCAGGTATATAATCAAGGGTTGAAAAGCTATCGCGACCTGCCTTTGCGCTTGGCCGAGTTTGGCTCTTGCCACCGCTATGAAAGCTCGGGCTCTATGCACGGGCTGATGCGGGTGCGCGGCTTTACGCAGGATGACGCGCATATTTTTTGCACCGAAGCGCAAATTGCTTCCGAGACCAAGAAATTCATCGAGCTGCTGACGCGGGTTTACAAAGACCTCGGCTTTGCGGATTTTAAAATTATGTTTTCCACCCGCCCCGATGTGCGGGCCGGCAGTGACGAGGTGTGGGACCAAGCCGAGGAAGCGCTGGAAAACGCCATCAAGGCGCTTGGCCACCCCTATGAGGTGGACCCGGGCGAAGGCGCATTTTATGGCCCGAAGCTGGATTTTAAGCTCACCGATGCGATTGGCCGCGAGTGGCAGCTTGGCACTTTGCAGGCCGATTTTGTGCTGCCCGCGCGGCTGGAGGCCGAATATGTGGGCGAAGACGGCCATAAGCACACGCCGGTGATGCTGCACCGCGCCACGCTTGGCTCTTTTGAGCGGTTTTTGGGCATTTTAATCGAAAACTACGCCGGTAAATTTCCGCTTTGGTTGGCCCCGCGGCAAATTGTGGTGGCGGCAATTGTGTCGGATGCCGATGACTGGGTGCAGGAGGTGGTGGCCCGCCTGCGCGCCCGCGGGCTGCGGGCCGAGGCCGATACGCGCAACGAAAAGATCAACTATAAGGTGCGGGAGCACTCGCTGGGCAAAGTGCCGGTGATTTTGGCGGTAGGGATGCGCGAGGTCGCGGAAAAATCGGTCTCTATGCGGCGTTTGGGCGAAAACGGCTCGAAGGTGATGGGGATTGACGAAGTGGTCGAGGCGCTGACCAAAGAGGCCACACCACCTGATATGGCATAAAAAAAGCCCCTCCGAAGGGAGGGGCAACTCAAGGGTTGAAAAGGGCGCTTTTGGTGCCCTTTTTATTCAGCTGCCGCAATCTATCAGCTCACCACCGGCGCGCATCGGCACCGCCATCAGCTCACACAGGCGCTTGTCGGCGTCGCTTAATGTTGGCATGGCAGCCTCGGCGGCGGCGGCTTCGGCGGCAGCCTGTTCGGCAGCGGCAGCCTCTGCGGCGGCGGCTTCAGCGGCGGCCTGTTCGGCAGCGGCAGCCTCGGCGGCGGCGGCTTCAGCGGCAGCCTGTTCGGCAGCGGCAGCCTCGGCGGCGGCGGCTTCAGCGGCGGCCTGTTCGGCAGCGGCAGCCTCTGCGGCGGCGGCTTCAGCGGCAGCCTGTTCGGCAGCGGCAGCCTCGGCGGCGGCGGCTTCAGCGGCGGCCTGTTCGGCAGCGGCAGCCTCGGCGGCAGCGGCTTCGGCGGCGGCCTGTTCGGCAGCGGCAGCCTCGGCGGCAGCAGCTTCAGCGGCGGCCTGTTCGGCAGCGGCAGCCTCGGCGGCAGCGGCTTCGG
>Ga0316205_10004816_pt1 | contig 11554 bp, 9 predicted proteins | sample 3monthpyrite_MG_FD_204941 | JGI IMG/M metagenome (GOLD analysis project Ga0316205, IMG submission 204941) | Microbial mat bacterial communities from mineral coupon in-situ incubated in ocean water Damariscotta River, Maine, United States -... | ecosystem: Environmental > Aquatic > Marine >... | reverse complement strand
ACTGACGCCACTTGAGAATCAACTTCTGAAAAAACATTGGGGTATGATTCATGCCGCTACTTTAGATGCTGGTCATCATCCACATATAGCCATAACCATTGATGAACTGGCCAAACAACAGAACAAACCCGCTGCAGAAGTACGTCAATTAATACAGTCTGCAAAACAGAAGTTGTTATCCGCGCAACTAAAACGTCAGCTACCGGCTGATGATAAAAAACTGGCCGCCTGGAATGCCCTTGCCTTGTCCGCCTTAGTCAAAACAGGGCTTGGTAAAAAGCGCTACCAGCAAGCGGCATTAAAAATTCATCGTTTTCTGGCTTCGACACTATGGGATGGGAAACAACTGTACCGTGCTATGGCTGATAATCAAGCATTGGGCGATGTCACATTGGAGGATTATGCGTATATGGCTGCTGCCATGTGGGCCTGGGCAGAATATACTGGCCACAAAAATGATTATGCTTTTGTCCAGCAACTTGTCGATCAAGCCTGGCAACGTTATTACAATGACGGTGGCTGGATACTCTCTGACGATTTAATTGCTGGCCTGTCTTCCAGAGAGCCGGTGATTGCAGATAGCCCTATGCCATCACCCTCTGCCACGTTAATCCGGGTCAGTCTGGCGTTAGCCAGAATTCAGCAGGATCGCAAGAAAATAGCGAGTATAAAATCCTCTTTGAATCGAGGTCATACGATTTTACAAACAGATAACTTCTGGTATTCCACGCATATCCTGGGGATGCTGGAAGCATTGAAGCCTGAGACTTCTGCCAATCGTCAATAATGCTGTAAACTGCTATTTGTACACTTAATATCAGTTAATAAATAGAATTTATCTGATCTAATAATCATGTTCTTGTCAGGAAAGACCAGTATCACTTTAAATCCTACAAGGAAAGAGTAGAATATTCTTTGAAATAATAATCACAACATAGCGGAGTGACTGAATATGGGACTATTTGATTTTGTCAAAAATGCAGGCGATAAAATATTTGGCTCGGATGACAATAATGAGGATGTGACTACGGTGTCTCCTGAACGTATCAATGAACTGAGGCAAGAGCGCATCACTAAAATGATTAAAGAAGCAGGACTCGAGATTGATGAACTCAGTGTTGTGGCCGATGACGCACTGGTTACTCTCAAAGGGAATGTGAAGGTTCAATCCGATAGTGAAAAGGCTACATTAATTGCAGGCAATCAGTTTGGTATTAGTAAAGTCGACAATCAACTAAAAATTGGCACCAACGAGGCAGAGGCGACATTTTATACCGTTAAATCGGGTGATACCTTATCTGCCATTGCTAAAGATCACTACGGTAGTGCCAACAAATACATGGCCATCTTCAAAGCTAATGAGCCCATGTTAACTGACCCCAATAAAATCTATCCCGGTCAGGTATTGCGTATCCCTGCGCAGTAAAATTTTCGTGGCTTTCCCGACAGACCTTTTTGTTTTTCGGGGGAGTCATGTCTGATACTGCATCCTGTATCGCTATTTGTCAGTGAGATAGAGATCGCCGTAATAACTGACAGCACGTTGTCCAGTGTTGTCGGTATCCGTCATGATTGCGATTGCATCAGCTTCTTTAGGAAGTTTTCCAAATACTTTTTTATAATCTTCCATGACATTGCGTTTTTCATGGCGCCATTCACCCACATGCTCATCGCCACCTTCTACAGCAATCATCTGTGCATTACCAGTATAGGCATTCGGCCAATGAGTGTTGACAGGCTGATGACTGGACCATACGTAATTCAGTGCGCGGGTTTGCCAGAAAAATAGACCCCCTGAAAATACAATATAAACACGAGCCGGGTAGTCATCACCTTGTTTGGACTGTTCCTGTTGGTTATTCAGTACATTATCTATTTTCCATGACCAGTTCAGGTAAGGGGTTTTTTCCAGGTCAATCTTGATTTCACGAAACAGTCCAGAAGCACTGTTGTTACTAATGGCTTTGAGTGAGGGTGTTATCGTTGATTCGCTCGGTTGGTAAGTCGTGTTTCCATCAAATACTTTTTCCTGCCATCCGTCCAGCTTAGCCGCGGAAAACTCACCGACCATTCGTGTTTCGGCAAATAACGTCAATGAAACTGCCATGGAACACAGTACTACTGTACTAATTGAAAAAGTTATCGGTTTCATGCTCAAAGTTGTCCAAATATAGCAGAGAGTACTTAATTAGATTGATCTGTCATTATATGACAGGCCATGGATGCGAAGGTTCGAATAGCAATCACCCGGATAGTTTAATCATTCATACATTGAAATTTTATTTTGGGTACCAAGCATGTGCACGACGCTTTGTTTAAGTGCATGCTGTGTATTCTATGTTACTCGCAGTATTTTTGTGCTCATGAGAGAGTTTTTCTAAAGTTCTTGTTAAACAATCGTTTGCAGATGAAATATCAGCGCTGGCGTGCCGTGATTTAGTTTGTGCAACATTTGAATAACTCGGCATGATTTCTGCTAAATAGAGATTAAGGGTAGTGCGACAAGGCAGACAGTGTCGAACAATTATACGGTCGTTTGTACTGACGTGCTGGCCATCTGAAATACGCTCATACTGCAGTTTGCTTAGCGATGGGAACCACCCGTTGGGCTTTTGTTTTCTTAAGATGCCATGATGATTCAGAGTTTTGATATAACCGGCATCAGAATGAGATGAAGACGTGAGTCGAGCTGTAGCCCTTGTTAATGTTTCGAGAAGGGCTAATAATCAAGTAACAAGTTTTATTCTGTGCCTGCACCTCTGAGGTTATGGTTTGCCATAGCTTCGACTATGTTGTTAACGGTGTCGGATTTACATAATGTTCGAATCTACCGGGAGATAACAGCGCTATGGCAAAAAAGAAACAATCCAAATCGAAACCTGCCGTCAGTAAAACGAAAAAGATCAGTAATAAAATCTATGAAACAGAATTGAAGAAATTACAGATAGAACTGATCAAGTTGCAGGAATGGGTGAAGGACCAGGGGCTCAAGGTCGTGGTGATTTTTGAAGGCCGTGACGCAGCTGGTAAGGGTGGCGTGATTAAACGAATCACTGAGCACATGAATCCGCGCATATGTCGAATTGTTGCACTAGGCACACCAACCGAGCGTGAAAAGTCACAATGGTATTTTCAGCGCTATGTTCCGCATTTGCCAGCCAGCGGAGAAATCGTTCTGTTTGACAGAAGCTGGTACAACCGTGCCGGAGTTGAACGGGTAATGGGGTTTTGCGAAGAAGAGGACTATCGAGAGTTTATGCGCAGTTGCCCTGAGTTTGAACGAATGCTGATACGTTCCGGTATTATCCTGTTGAAGTACTGGTTCTCGGTAGACGATGAGGAGCAAGAACGTAGATTTCAATCGCGTTTGAACGAACCGACCAAGCGGTGGAAATTAAGCCCTATGGACATCGAGTCGCGTAACCGCTGGCTGGAGTACTCTAAGGCAAAGGATGAAATGTTTTCTCATACAGATACCAAGCAGGCGCCCTGGTTTGTGGTTAACTCACATGTTAAAAAGCATGCCCGGCTGAATTGTATCAAACATTTGCTGGACTCGATTCCATATAAGGATCTGACCCCGGAGCCGGTGAAACTGGAACCACGTAGCGTAGGGAGTGGTTATATACGTCCACCAATATCTGATCAATCCTTTGTGCCGGAACATTTTCATCAAGACTATGGTAAGAAGTGATGGTTAGACCAACTATGTCTTCAAAAATAATTCCCATAACGGAGAGTCGTATCAGGATGACTGATTTTACACCTTCGAGTAATATCTGAATATCACATTCGACCCAGGTAAACCGAAATCTACTGCGCTAACCCTTCTTTTGTATCAGTAGTTGTTTCAACTCACTAATTTCAGCGCGCAATGTCTGCATTTCTTTATGCAGGTCGGCCTCAATAACTTCCTGTGTTTCATGTAGCGCCTGCACCGTCTCTTTATGTTCTGCTTCACTATAGCTCTGCATCGCGCTGACAATAATGGCGATAAAAAGATTCAGCATGGTGAAGGTTGCAATCAATATAAATGGTACAAAAAAGAGCCAGGCATAGGGAAAGGTGTCCATGATTGGGCGGACGATGCCCATAGACCAGCTTTCCAGTGTCATGATCTGAAACAGGGTATAGAAAGAACTCCCTAGTGTGCCAAACCAATCAGGATGAGTAGCACCAAAGAGTGTGGTGGCGATGACGGCGAAGACATAATAAAAGATCAGCAACATGACTCCGATGGAACCTAGCCCCGGAATGGCCGCCAGAAGCGCACCGACGACTCGGCGCATCGATGGAACCATAGTCAGAAGTCGCAGCACACGTAGCACACGCAGGGCGCGCAATACAGCAAAAGGGCCGGAAGCCGGGATCAGGGCAATCGCGACAACGCTAAAATCAAACAGGCTCCAGGGGTCGCGCCAGAAGGCTAAACGATGCACATAGATGCGGATGACAATCTCTATGACGAATAGAAAAAGGATCAATTTATCGAACGCCAGCAACATCTGTCCTGCTGCACTCATAATTGCAGGCGATGTCTCCAGACCGAGTATTACCGCATTGATGACGATCAGCGCAATGATAACTTTCTGAACACGTTTATCTTCTATAAATGTCTGTAATTGTGAGCGTAACATAGTGCTTAGTCCTGTTTATCTTTTTTGTGCGTCATCAGGATTTTTTCCTGTGACAATCCTGTCATACCAAGAGTAATGCGTAAAAGGTAACAGCGGATTATCACTAGCGTGTTTCAGAGGCAAAGGGATAACCTTAATGCCTTTTTGAAGTAGTGTTTTTTATAAGTTACTGTCGGTGGAACCACTTTCCCCTAAAATTAATGTTTTCTTAATTTCAAGACTCAATATTTATCGAAATACTTAACCGTATATTTGAGACTAAGAGTCTCGTTACCATGCGTTGACCTAGCGCGCTTCCTACAAATATCAAATATACTTCGGCTATCCACGTCATGATTAACAGCATACCTATGCGAACCATTATTTTTCTTTCTATGTCGCCATACTTGGATTGCCGGTTGTAAAAAAAGTTGCATCGCATATGCCGTGTTGTCGATATAGTTCTGCTACTGGCATTCCGCTTTCCGCTTCTTACAAGATACCGGTAATTTGACTATCACTTAATCTGGGGTTTTTACATTCTAGGTTCTTCTTGTATTAATAATTTGGAAAATTCCACTTTTGAGTATCTTTACTATCCGAGGGGAAGCCTGCTTTTGGGAGAACTTATTTAAATAATTGTTTTGAATCTAATCCGGGGAAGTTATGTTTTCATATACAAAAGCTTTAAAAATAATATCCTGCATATTTTGTATTTAGCTAAGTAATAATTAATTGCTGGAATTTAGTACGGAGAATTAGCATGACGACTGTTCATGGCTAAACTCTGCTTTCATGCATATAGCCATAATAATCATCGCTATTTGGTGGGCCTGGAAGGACTCGAACCTTCGACCAATGGATTATGAGTCCACTGCTCTAACCAACTGAGCTACAGGCCCTTGATGACGGGCCATTTTACACAATTTCTATTTTTTCCGATAGTTTATTAATGGGTTGCATGAACTTATCTTTGGCCTGTATCCGTCATGTAGCTGGGTGCGAGTTGCTGGTAGCGAGGGATGGCGCACGGTTTTGTGTCGGCTTTTACCTAGCTACCCGCCACTAGCGACTAGCCAATATTATCTCCAGCGCTGTATGAATAAGAAAAAAGGGCGCTAAACAAGCGCCCCTTTTTATTCAGTCCACAGCGCAGGCTTTATTCCAGATCGAGAAAACTCCGCAGTGCTTCAGAGCGTGAAGGGTGACGTAATTTACGTAATGCCTTCGCTTCGATTTGTCGAATACGCTCACGGGTGACATCAAACTGTTTTCCAACCTCTTCAAGAGTGTGATCGGTATTCATGTCGATGCCGAAACGCATGCGCAACACTTTTGCTTCTCTGGGTGTTAACCCGGTTAACACATAATGCGTGGCTTCGCGCAGTCCTTCGGAGTTTGCTGAATCTGAAGGCGACATGACATTTGCATCTTCAATGAAGTCACCCAGGTGTGAATCTTCATCATCACCAATCGGTGTTTCCATGGAGATAGGCTCTTTCGCAATTTTCATGACTTTACGGATTTTGTCTTCTGGCATTTCCATGCGCTCAGCCAGTTCTTCCGGTGTCGGTTCGCGTCCCATTTCCTGCAGCATCTGTCGCGCAATACGGTTGAGCTTGTTGATGGTTTCAATCATATGCACAGGGATACGAATAGTACGTGCCTGATCTGCAATGGAACGGGTGATGGCCTGGCGAATCCACCAGGTTGCATAGGTGGAGAACTTGTAACCGCGGCGGTATTCAAATTTATCAACCGCTTTCATCAAGCCGATATTACCTTCCTGGATCAGATCAAGGAATTGTAAACCACGGTTGGTGTATTTTTTCGCAATTGAGATAACCAGGCGCAGGTTCGCTTCAACCATTTCTTTCTTGGCACGACGAGACTTGGCTTCACCAATCGACATACGTCGGTTAATGTCCTTGATTTCCTTGATACTGAGTCCGGTTTCGTTCTGGATCTTGAACAGTTTTTTCTGCGCCGTACGAATTTCGTGGGAATACTCTTCCAGCACTGGCGAGTATTTTTTGCCCGCAGCAATCTGTGTATCGAGCCAGTTCAGGTCAGTTTCATTATCCGGGAATGAGGTAATGAATTCCTTGCGCGGCATAAACGCTTTCTGAACACAGATATCCATAATCACGCGTTCATGCATCCGGATACGAATAACCATACTGCGCAAATCATCAAGCAGCTTGTCAACGACCTTTGGTGCCAGTTTCAGTTGCATAAACAGCTCAATGGCTTTGTCGTATTGTTTCAGCGCACGCTCGTCATCCGAACCATGCTTTTTGGACAAGTTCAAATACTTATTGTATTGCTTGGTGATGTGACCCATACGTTCAGCCACTTCTTCAGGGTCAGGACCTGTATCGACAACTTCAGCATCGTCATCATCGTCGCTATCTGCATCGTCGTCATTGTCGCTACTGTCTGTCGTTTCAGTGGCAGCCGTTTGCACAACGGGAGGTGGAATTTCATCATCTTCATCCGGGTCAATGAAAGCGGTGACCAAATCAGTAATACGGCCTTCTTCTGCAATAATTCTTTCGTAGGTATCGAGGATATGAGTAATCGTTGACGGATAACTCGCCAGTGCTTCCAGAACCTGTGTCTGTCCTGCTTCAATGCGTTTGGCGATTTTGATTTCGCCTTCGCGTGTCAGTAACTCAACAGTACCCATCTCGCGCATGTACATGCGGACCGGGTCAGTAGTGCGGCCGAAATCACCCTCGACAGAGGCCAAAGCAGCAGCAGCTTCTTCAGCTGCGTCTTCGTCAGTATCCTTGTTTTCATGCAGTAACAAGCTGTCAGCATCAGGCGCTGTTTCATGGACAGAAATGCCCATCTCAGTAATTACGCTGATGATTTCTTCAATTTGGTCCGGATCAACAATTTCATTGGGAAGGTGATCATTCACTTCCCGATACGTCAGGAAGCCTTTTTCCTTACCTTTCGCGATAAGTTTACGCAGCTGGGACTGTTTGTCCTTAGGTTTAACATTGATTTTATTTTGGTTCATATCACTCACGAGTCGAACTACACCTTCAATGGGGGCGGAAAAGCACCATTAACTAAAGTAATCTAACAGTTTAATATAAGTACCCTATTATATCTACAACAATGTTAATTGCCTTTGGAGGTGCTATTATCCTTAAGCAGTTGATTCCATTCGTTTAATTCATGTTCATCCAGTCCATTTGTAACGAGTTTTTGTTGCAGAAATTGCCAACGCTGACTATTTATCAGGCTACCCAGGTAGGCGAGAGTATCCTTCAGTTCCATTTCAAGGGTTTGTTCATCACCGGGGAGGTGGCTTTCAGCCAACTTGAGTAAATGAACCTCTTCAGGTCGATCGCGCCAGCGTTCCAATAGGGCTGCTGTATTCAAGTGGGGGTCTACAGACAGGATTTCAAGCAATTCGAACAATAACTGTGCACCAGGTAGTTCCAGTTTAGTCAGAAACTGGAAGTTATCAATGGATCCGGCAGCAGCCGGATGCTGAAGTATCAGATTAATGGCTTGCCTCACAGGGGATTTCTTTTTCTGCCCTTTTTTTATTGGGGTATTAAAGGTTGTTCGTGGTTGTTTGGGTGCTTGCTCTGCAAGATTTTTCAGCTGCTGGGTATCAATGTTGACTAGCTCGGCCAGATGATCAAATAATAAGTGCCGGAAAACCTTGTCAGGCACCCGGTTCAAATGGGGTTTCGCTAGTGCTACCAGCCGTGCGCGTCCATCCTCACTGGATAAATCGACCTGTTCGGCAAGATGCTCCAATAAAAAACGCGATAAGGGCATCGCTTGTTCAAGGCGCGCTTCAAAGGCTTCTTTGCCTTCATGGTGAACCAGGCTGTCAGGATCCTCGCCTTCGGGCAAGAATAAAAATGCGGCTTCGCGACCCTCTTGCATGACAGGTAGTGCATTCGTTAACGCTCTCCAGGCTGCATCGCGCCCGGCACGGTCGCCGTCAAAACAAAAGATTAGCTTGGGGACGACCCGAAACAATGTCTGCAAATGTTCGTTCGTCGTTGCGGTACCCAGAGTGGCTACAGCGTATCGAATGCCGAATTGTGCCAGTGCCAGCACATCCATATAACCTTCGACGATTAATAACTTGTCCAGATTCCGCAGGGCTTTGCGGGCTTCATACAAACCGTAGAGTTCATTGCTTTTATGGAAGATGGCTGTTTCAGGTGAGTTCAGATACTTAGCACCCTGATCATCCGCAGATAAGACCCGACCACCGAAAGCAATCACTCGACCACGCCGATCTGTGATCGGAATCATGATGCGGTCGCGGAAGCGGTCATATGGCTTCTTATTATCCTGTTCAATCGTCAGTCCGACCTGATTGAGTTGCGCCAGGGAATGAGCATCGTTACCTAATGCATTAATCAGGTTGTCCCAGCCGGGAGGCGCGAAGCCAATGCCGAATTCTGCTGCTATTTCTCCACTCATACCGCGATTTTTCAAATAGGCAATCGCTTTGTCCGCCTGTGGATGTGAGCGTAATTGCTGTCGATAAAATGCATGAGCCTGGCTCATCACCGCATACAGATTATCCTGACGGGGTTGCGTCGAGACACTCCCTTGTTCACGAACCACGTCGATACCCGCCTGTCTGGCCAGCTCTTCAATGGCCTCGACAAACTCGAGGTGTTCATACTCCATTAAAAAACTAATCGCCGTACCATGAGCGCCACAACCAAAGCAGTGATAGAACTGTTTTGGTTGACTAACCGTAAAGGATGGCGTCTTTTCATTATGAAAAGGGCAGCAGGCCTTGAAATTACTGCCCGCTTTTTTCAGCGGCACATAAGCATCAATGACATCAATAATGTCAGTACGATTCAGTAAGTCGTCGATAAAAGATTGAGGGATACGGCCGGGCATTGGAGCAGGTTAAAGGTACAAGAGAAAAGGTACAAGGGGTCAGTGGCAACAGGGTGGTTTAAGTCGTGAGGCTTTTATCTTGCCCCTTTAATCTTGTATCTGATACAAAATCAGGCGTTAAGCCTGCTTTTGATCTGCCCACTGACTTTACCCATATCAGCCCGGCCTTGCATTTGGGGTTTAATAATTGCCATGACTTTACCCATATCCTTGATGGAGGCGGCTCCGGTGCTTTGAATCGCATCATCAATCAGGGTATTGATTTCCTGTTCTGACAAGGCAGCAGGCAAGTATTCCTGAATAATTTTTAATTCAGATTTTTCCTGATCAGCCAGGTCATGCCGTTCTGCTTTTTCATACTGGGAGATTGATTCACGCCGTTGCTTGACCATTTTATCTAATGTGGCCAACACGCGATCGTCGGGTAGGGGATCAATACGTTCATCCACTTCAATTTGCTTAATAGCAGACAGTATCAGGCGAATAGTAGCTAGTCGTGATTTTTCGCCAGCACGCATTGCAGCTTTCATTTCATCTGTAATACGTTGTTTTAATGCCATGAGGAGTAGTCCAATGGTGACGATTGTGTAACGTTCACCAATCAGGAATATCAGTACATACGTACGCGACGGGAGTTTGATCGAAACATTTTTTTCTGATGGCGTTTTACCGCTGCTGCCTGTTTGCGTTTGCGCTCGGCAGTGGGTTTTTCATAGAACTCTCTACGACGAACTTCAGATAAAACCCCGGCTTTTTCACAAGCTCGTTTAAAGCGACGCAAGGCTATATCAAATGGTTCGTTATCACGGACACGTACATTTGGCATAAAGTTGTTTACCTTCACTGATGTGATGCTGTTAAAATTCATACCCATATCGATGGGAGCTGGCAATAATACAGCCCTGTCCGGCAAAAATCAAAGCGGATAACTGCTTTTTTCGGGATAAACTGAATGTCATGCGCGTATTAGGGATTGAATCTTCCTGCGATGAAACCGGTATTGCTATCTATGATAGCGATAATGGTTTACTTGGGGATGTTTTGTATAGCCAGGTTAAACTGCATGCTGATTATGGCGGTGTGGTGCCGGAGCTTGCCTCCCGCGACCATAGCCGTAAAACTATCCCTTTGATTAATAAGCTATTAAAGCAAGTAAACCTGAATCTTTCCGATCTGGATGGCTTTGCCTACACTGCTGGCCCCGGCCTGGTGGGTGCGTTGATGGTGGGTGCCTCAATTGGTCGTTCACTCGCCTGGACCCTCGGAAAACCGGCCATCGCCGTTCATCATATGGAAGGTCATTTGCTCGCACCGATGCTCGAAGCCGACCCGCCCGAATTTCCATTTGTGGCTCTGCTTGTTTCAGGCGGTCACACCATGTTGATTGAAGTGAAAGGATTGGGGGACTATCAGCTGCTGGGTGACAGTGTAGATGATGCCGTTGGTGAGGCTTTTGACAAGACCGCGAAAATGCTGGGTTTAAGTTACCCGGGTGGCCCTGAATTAGCCGCGCTGGCGACTCACGGTCGCGATGATCAATACCAGTTCCCGCGACCCATGACGGATCGACCCGGGCTGGACTTCAGCTTCAGCGGACTTAAAACCTATGCCTTAAACACTTACCAGGCTTCCGATCACTCAGATCAGACGCGTGCTGATATTGCTAACGCGTTTCAGAAAGCCGCCGTGCAAACCCTGGTGATCAAATGCCGCAGAGCTTTGCAGGAGACCGGTTTGAAAAAACTGGTGGCATCAGGCGGAGTGAGCGCCAATCGGTCATTACGGGAAAGCCTGGATGCCATGGCTATCAATGAAGCAGCACAAGTGTACTACCCGCGGCTGGAATACTGTACCGATAATGGTGCCATGATTGCCTATGCCGGGTGTTTACGCTTGCTGGCAGGGGAGCAGGCTGGCCTGGAAATATCAGCTAAACCTCGCTGGAAATTGGAGCAACTTGCAGATATCAGCTGATAGAAATCGGAAGTCTGAAGTCGGAAGTCTGAAGTCGGGAGTCGGGAGTCAGAAGCCAGACATCA
>Ga0316205_10004815_pt1 | contig 11556 bp, 12 predicted proteins | sample 3monthpyrite_MG_FD_204941 | JGI IMG/M metagenome (GOLD analysis project Ga0316205, IMG submission 204941) | Microbial mat bacterial communities from mineral coupon in-situ incubated in ocean water Damariscotta River, Maine, United States -... | ecosystem: Environmental > Aquatic > Marine >... | reverse complement strand
CGCCTTACGAAAATCTTCAGCGATAACAAGAGCAATGAAATTACTCGCGAGGAAATCATTGCGCTTGCATCGTTAGGGCATAGAGACGGCACGTTGTTTCAACATGAAAATGAATACCTGTCTAACATGCTGGGCTTGCGCGAAATCCGTACCGAGCAGATTCTCACGCCGCGCACTGTAGTGCATATGTTCGATCGGGCAATGAGCGTGACTGATGCCTTGAATGACCCCAGGACGCGTGAATTTACACGCATGCCGATTTATCAGGACACACCTGAAAATATTACTGGCATAGTTATTAAGCATGACCTGTTTGAAGCAGAGCGCAGTGGTAATGGTGGAAATCCCGTCAGTAACTATGCAGAAAATATCAATCGTGTGTCAGAAAAATTACCTGTGCAACAGTTACTCGATATGTTTATCAGGCATCATGTCCATATGTTTTTGGTCGAAGATGAGTTTGGTCAATCCGCAGGTATCGTAACGCTCGAAGATGCGATTGAAACGCTGCTCGGACGTGAAATTATCGATGAAAGTGACACCATAGAAGATATGCAGGAACTGGCAAAGATAAAATACCGGGAACGGCTGCGCAAGGATGATAAAACCCTTTCTGATTGATTCATATATATAGATACTTGGGTACCTGGAAGAACAGTTGGTGTGGTCGGGTCTTAAATCTCTATGTAACGGAGTGCAAAGGCAAAAGATTGCCGCGCAGAGTTTATGCCCTTTGGGTGCTCGCAATGATGGATTTTAATTAGAAGTGCCATTCGGGTTAGAGAACAATATACTCTAATATCAGAAATAATTGTTCTCTGCCAACTTTTACTCTATATGTCATATACTTACGCTACTACGTAGGCCTTTTTTTCTGCATCGTTGAATCATTTGTTACTTCTACCTTTCCCATAACCTTTCGATTTCGAGCGGAGGAAAAAATGGAGCCAGTCCACCGTTGTTTCTAATATTAGCGTAAACTGTACTCTGGCCCCAATGATGATTTGGTCTTAACCGGGCAGGAAATTAATAAAATGAAGAAAAGTAAGCAATACGACATTCGCATAGTGCAAAATGATACGGGCTGGGTGGCAGAACTCATAAGGCGTGTTACAACTAAGAAAACGGTTGTCACTAAGAGTCAGGGTGGATTTACTACTGAATCTGATGCGTTAGCATGGGGGCAAGATGAAGTTAAGGCGTTTACGCAGAAACGTCATCTTAATAAATCAAATAAGCGTCAATTCAAGCAACATGAGCGGAAGCAATAATGGCTATGTTTATACTAAAAAATGGCGTAGGGAGTTTTTGTGAATAATAACGATGTTTTACGCCGTATCCGTTACGTTTTTGATTACAAAGATGCGAAGATAATCGAAATTTTCGATTTGGCAGGTCTTAAGGTGACGCGAGAGCAGATTAGTAATTGGCTAAAAAAAGATGATGATCCTGATTTTCAGGAATGCAGTGATGTTCAGTTGGCGACATTTCTCAATGGCTTGATTTATGATAGACGAGGAAAAAAAGAGGGGCAATTGCCTGTCCCAGAGCAGCGTATAAACAATAATATCGTTTTCAAGAAATTAAAAATTGCATTGGATCTGAAAGCTGAAGACGTACTGGAAATTTTAAAACTTGCCGATATGGATATAAGTAAGCACGAGTTAAGTGCATTTTTCCGTAAGCCAGGTCATAAGCATTACCGTAACTGTATGGATCAGATCTTGCGCAATTTTTTAAATGGCGTACAGCTTAAATATAGAGATACCGAATAGGTTTTTTTTGTTTTAATTATTAATAGGAATGACGCCAGTATGACTCATGCCCAAGCCGGTTCTGCTACACGTACCAGTCTAATTGTTGTTTTAGTTGTTAGTGCCTTATTGGCTACTGCGGTTATGTTATTGCCGAAGGGCTTTAGCAGCAACTTGTCAAAAATAGGTCAGGGTTCGGTTGTTGCGGTGCTGACGCATGACAAGAATACGGTGGGAAGTATGCAATTTATGGAGTTACTCAATAAAGTGCGTTCAGATTATGCAGGAAAGGTCGATTTTTTGGCCGTTGATATTGCTACCAGTGAAGGGCTGACTTTTGCCCGGCAACAGGGCGTTGGTCCTGCGATCCTTGTTCTGTTCGGCCCAGATGGGGAAAGACGGGGCGTACTCGGTGATACCATCGCTGAAAAAGATTTGCGTTCTACGTTAGACATTATTTTATCCCCCTGATTTAAAATCAACGAGGTTAGCCTCCATCGGTCATGGTTTGTTGCCAGCATGATGGATCTCTTTATTAAATGTGCCTGTAAGGAGTCAGCTTGACTGGCGCAATCACAATGAAAAGTATTGGAGTTTTTATGATTGAAGAAAATGCCGAACAGATTGCAGAGCAGTGGTTATCGCATGCGGCAGAAAGCGCCGGGCAAAAAGACCTTAAGGGTCATATGGGGATGATATCAAAACGCGTTAGCGTCCAGGGTGTTCCCGGGTTTGATAGCATTGATTATGATATTTGGTATAAGCAGTGTCGGCATCAGTTTGAAAATGCCATGATAAAAAGTATCGCTTACAAGGGTTTTAACCTGATCAGTTCAACGGAGACTCAAATTGTATTCACTGTTTTTGAAATGGTGGTGGGGTCGGATGGCACCCTGAATGAACAGATCGTAGAGATGTCGCTGGAGAAAGAGGACGATGATGTGTGGCGACTGGTGCTGGAGCGGGTGCTGATCGAAAATGATGCGATGAGAAATCATGAGTTATCAAAAAATAAAGATAATTAATGAAAATAAATAAGACGCCCGTCTTTAAAAAACAATAGGGTCAGTCGCGATTGATAAGACGAGATTTTGGCGAACCAATCGTTCTATCCAAATAATGAAACCATGATGTGCGTGATTATTTAAGGTGTCAATTTTACAGTGGGCGTTTAGTTGATTGGTGATTTGCCCGCATTTCAAGGCTGCGGGTTAAGAAACTATAAAAATATTATAATAATCAAGATAGAGTTTCTTATTAGATGAGAGTTCAGTAATGGGAGGCTAGCCGGTGCTTACGCTATCGACATGACTTTATGTCATGTCGAAAATGATAAGAAAAATCGACATAAAAACGCTACATGTCGAAATCAGAAAGAAATATGGGCATCTATAAGAATTATCTCCAACTTAAAATAACACCCTCCCTTATTTTAAATTAGCCGCTAAAATATAATAACTGTAATTAATATTTTAGGTTAACCAGGGTAAGAAAGCGCATGAATCGGGGGCTTACAGGGGAATATACACCTGCTATAGCCGATGGTGTGGCATGTGAAGCATTTGTTCCAGCACCAATACCACCGAATCCACCTTTACAAATAGACAGTAAGCTTCAGGTCCGAATTAGCTTGGCTATGCTATCGCTTGGGCGGCTGGATGCCATTAGCTCATTATTACCCGATGCACATTTATTCCTTACCTAAAGAGTCAGACTCGATTGATTTATTAAAATCTCATTTTATCAATGATTTATATCTGACGGTCAGATCCGTCGATTAAATGAGACAGGCGGCCACTTGGTTTTGTAAAAAAACGCTGGTAATGTTGCTGAAACAATATATAAAAAAAGACAGGATGAGTGATGAAAGGGATAAATATAAAGAGCAGTTTATGTGCAATAGGGTTCATTCTTTTATCACCAGCGGTTGTTGCTGGTTTCTTCGATGATATAAAAAACGAGTTGAAGGATACTCTCAAGGAGAGTGTCAATGGTAGTCAATCTTCATGGGATGATGAAGAGGATGATACTGCAGAGAGCGCTAGTACGCCTGCAGCCAGCCCGGTTGCAAGCCCAGGTAAGCCGTCTTTAGTACAGCCTAAACCATCAGTCGCCAGTTCTAAGGGTGTGACCGTTATCGGGAAAATGCATGGTTCTCCGGGAAGAAACCTCGTTGGCAATAAATTTAGGAATGGTGAATTTGGGTCGAAGCCGACTTATTACGGTTTAACGATTGGGCTCATTGATCAGCGTAATCCACCGGTTAGATGTTATCAGTTCTACCATGATCAATTTAGAACCAGTGGCCATATTTCAAAGTTTAAGGCAGACTTTGACAGACTGACGCCGATGATGCGCAAGGAAATTATCCTGGAGAATGTGCGCAAGTCGAAAACCGGAGCAGCCTGTGTCTTCAGTAGTTATCGCTTGAACACCGATACTGCCAGTACTGCGGGCAATGGGATCGGTGTTGTTGGCAAGGGTATCGCGCCAGCAGGTAATCGCCAGGTCGATAAGGTATCCGTGATGGGGGTTCGCTTGTGTGGCAACCTGATTCAGGCCGGTGATTATCTTGAAGCACAGGGATATAAGAATGCAGGCCTGTATGCGCGGAAGCTTGGACTGATCTCAAATGCTACCAGGCGTGATGGTATCGATAACGGTATTTTCACAGTCGAAGGTGGCGGTAATAAAAGTAACAGGAAGATTGGCAGGATTAGTTTTCATGGCTCTTTCAAGGATGGTCCTAACTTGTTTGAACGTGAAAAATCTAAGTTTGAGCGTGAAACCGGTATCAGACTGAAATGTAGTGACTATAAAAGTTCATCTGGGTTGCGAAAAGAATGTAAGTACTCAGTTGGAGAGCAGAATGCTAGCAAGCCTGGTTTTTCATATAGCATTACGCATGAGAAGTCACAAAAATCATTTTTTATTGATGCACTTGCCTGGGGTTATCCGGGTTGTGGTCTGTGAGAATTAAGAATGTATCACTGCTATTGAGAGTTTCACTTTCATCCACTTAAGGTGTACGCCGCTGCCCTTGTTCAGGGCGCGGCTCAAAAATTTGCCTTCTAGCGAAATTAATTAGATCTCCATTTTAATGAGCCCATAATGATAGATAGGTAGCAATAAGTTACCTATCTTACTAAGATGGGTGTTCGCTTTACTGATTAAGAGTAAAGCTTTCAAAGAAACACTCGCCTTTCTTATTTGCCGTGACATTATGTAGCGTGAGTGGTTTACGCTTTAATAAGGCTTTTTCTATTGCCTCGGTGTCATCCGGTTCAAAACCAGCTTTCCAGAATCCAGAGTGGCATCGCTGTATACCTAGCTTCCTGAATTTTATTCTTGCATTTGCTTCATGCAGAGTGAGTCCCAGGTGAGCAGGTTGATGGATTAGGCCCGTATCTTTAGGGTTAATATGTTTCATCATTGGATTTTTTTTCAATTCTTTATAGTTGTCTGGACGGTATCTTGCTCTATTCTTGCCTGCTATGGTTAATGTCCCTACGTCTATAAGTCCAAGTGTAGAAGTTTTTATTTCTGAAACACCGGCATATGATGTAGACATCGTGACCATGACAGTAACGAATGCGCTCAAGACTAAAGTGGGCTTTATTTTTAATGTCATACGACTCTCCAAGCTATATAAAATTGAATAAGTTTTATAGTAAATTTTAATCGTCTTATGGGTTTTGTGTTTTTTATGGTGCTCTACAGTCTTCCTCGAAGTGGTCCATAAGAGGTGAGCAGAGTCTAAATCTGAAACGTTAGAAGCATAATAGGTCGGTCTGTAGTAGCGGTCAAATGATGTTTTTAATAGCAATTTGAGCATGATAAAAGATTTATCAAGAATTGGATGAAAATGTTTGGAAGGATTTATATGGCAGTTCGAGATTTCTGGGCTCCTCGCTATTGGTGACTAAAGAGTTAATTAAAGGTACTGCCTAAAGGATGAAGAGGTAAGGCATTAGATAGGCGCTTATTATAAAAAAACGTTTTAATATATAAATAACAATGTGTTATGGAGTTTTATAGAATTGGATCCCAGTGTTGCTAATTTAGAAGTCAATCTTAATGCGGTTGCTGGTTGAGGTGAGCTATTTTTGATGGAGTTTGCAAGTTGGGTTTTACGTATAAAGTTGGACTTCATGGAGGAGTCTGATCTTGATAAAATATTTATCAATGTGTATTGTCGAAAATATATGGGAGGAATTTATATGATGGATCGATTTCTAAACTCTTGTGCTTTGCTTTTTTGTTGTTTATTAATACCTTTGACTGTTGCCAAAGCGGATGTAACGTGGGAATTTATTGAATCAATTTGCAAGCCCGCAACAAAATTTGAATACAAAGGCATTCGTCCGGGAATGACGGTTGCAGAAGTTAAAGCTTTAAGTGCAAATGATCCAACATTCTTTCAGCAGAACGATGCTGCCGACCTGGTATTAAGCAAACATGAAAGAGTTACTTGGGAAACGTATGACTCGCATAAAGCAAACATTCCCGACCAGGCGCTTTATAGATTAGCATACCAGTATAGTTTTAAGCTGGATCGTGGCTGGCTAAAAAAGAACGGTACCGATGTTTATAATAAAATTCTGAGTACCTACGGTGAGCCTAGAAGTAAAATTCCTCCAAAAGTAAACTCTAAATTTTTTCAGGTCGTATATGGTCCACAAAAAAGAACCTCCAACGGAGACTGGATGAAATTCATCAATGCTTGTAAAGCGGAAATCGGGGGTGAATCTGCGGTATTGAGTAAAAATGCTGGTTATCTTCTGGGTCTATTTTTAAAGTATGACGAAGCATACAATGAAATACAATCTGTTTGCCCAAAGGCCCTGGATAAAGAATACCATGCTTACCTAAAAGACCACTTCCAGCCTACAGTGCAGTTCCAGGGCGCTGATAACTTTTCAATGTCCACAAACTGTCCGGCTGCGGGGAAGTGGGCTCGCCTACAGACTTTAAAAAAGAACAAATAGATAAAGCGATAGAATCAATGGTGCCAGCTCCATAGGCCGGAGTTTATCACCGTAGATCATGAAGAAATTACAAATGAAATGGTGACTCATAGGTAGCCTGAAACTATGGCTGGGTGTGTTATGAGCAGACACGAATTAATTTAATTAGAAAGATTGTACTATGGGTGTCTAGTTAATTGGTTGATTCGCTGGCACAAAAAGGAAAAAAGATATAACCATGAAGGCACCATTTTATATTCTAAAATATTTAGTAGTCGGTATGCTCCAGTGCTCGTTGCTTGTGTTTGCTCCACCAGTAGCGTTGGCCGCACAGCATGGGCTGGAATTTATTGATCAACAAATTGCAGAGCATGAAGGGCTCACTGGCGTTTTGGTGCTGGATAAGGGTGAAGAAGCGTTATTGGCGCGGGCCTGGCTTGCGGATCATGCTACAGAAAGCATCGAGGTTCAGTATTTTATCTGGAGCTCAGATAATATTGGTAAGTTGGCAACAGAAGCTTTGTTACGTGCAGCAGAGCGTGGAGTTCGCGTAAGAGTTATTGTTGATGATTTACTGATTGACGCACCGGATAAAACGTTGCTGGCACTGGCCTTGCACGAGAATATTCAAATACGTATTTACAACCCGAAGCATTCCGTTGGCACGTCATTTATAAAGCGTATCAAGAATGTGGTGACTGATTTCCGTGGTGTTAATCAACGTATGCACGATAAGACCTTTATCGTCGATGGCAAGGTGGTTATCACCGGCGGTCGCAATATGGCAAATGAGTACTTTGATTATGACCAGGAATATAATTTCCGTGACCGGGATGTGTTGGCGTTGGGTCAGGTAGTTGCTGATGTGAAAAAAAGCTTCGAGCGCTTTTGGAAAAGTGAGTTGTGCTCATCAGTAGAGCAGCGTTTTTCCGGCATAGGCATTTTTGAAAAAAAAGTAACAGTCAATAATGAAGAGATAAGAAAAATTTACAGTGACTTGCACCAATACGCTATTTTGACAGAAAACTTTGCGCTTGAAGTACGGCGTGCGATCAGTGATATTCCGGCCGACTTTGCCAGGCTTGCCAAGAAAATTGTGTGGACAGACGCGCAATTTATTAGTGATATACCCGGTAAAAATAAAAAGCGTTTTGCACTAGATGGTGGCGGGGAAGCATCTCTGGCCTTGGCAGAGCTCATCAGTAAAGCCAATAAAAAAATTGTTATTCAGTCACCCTACCTTGTTTTGTCAGATGAAGCGGAAGATTTGTTTCGTAAGGCAGTAAAGCGAGGAGTGGAGGTGCTGATCAGTACGAATTCTCTGGCATCAACCGATAATTTGCAGGCATTTAGTGGTTATAAGAAACAACGGAAGGCGCTGGTGAAAATGGGTTTGAAGGTTGTTGAATATAAGCCCCATCCTAGAGTGCAACAGCAGTTGCTGGAGCGCTACCAAGAATTAAAAAACAAACAGCCTGTGTTTGCGATACATGCCAAGACCATGGTGATTGATAGTGAGGTGGTCTATATAGGCACCTATAACCTTGATCCGCGTTCAGAAAACCTTAATACTGAAGTCGGCATCATTATGAAGAACGAAGCATTGGCAAAATCCGTTGAAAAAATGATTTCTGTTGATATGCTGCCTGAGAACAGCTGGTTAGCAAGTGATAAACCAGACAAGCATGCCCCTCTTGGGAAACGCCTAAAAGTATTGTTTTGGCAAATGATGCCAATTAAATCGTTGTTATAATACATGTAGGCATTAAAGGGGCCGGATTGGAGCATCCTGTACGTATTCCTTAGGCGCTCATCTTAATAAGAGAAAAAACTACTATGGATGTCTTGTTAACTCTGATAACAGAAACAATTATTCCCAGTCCCCGTTCATCACAAGTGATAATCACTTAAGTTAATTAGTCAGCTGGAATATTATTCACATTTCTGTTTGTTATGTTTTAAGTATAATAAAAACCTGGTTTAAGTTATCAATTTAATAAAATGGCGAAGATCTTTATGGGCTCAAAGAGAATGGAAAAATCAGTATTAATTAACCCGGTTATATCAAGGGATGTTGGCGAGGCGCATAGGTCTGCAACACCACTTGAACTCTTTTATGACTTAATTTATGTCATTGCAATCGCTAGCCTGGCTGCTGAGTTACATCATGCTATTTCTGCAATGCACCATATTGGCCATGCTATCGGGATGTATTTTTTAATTTTCTTTTGTATCTGGTGGCCCTGGAATACCTATACATGGTTCGCATCTGGTTACGACACAGATGATGCTCAGTTTCGCCTTGCTTCTTTTGCACAAATGATTGGCGTCATCATTATTGCCGTAGGTGTAAAACCCGCTTTTACTGACGATCACTTTCTAATAATGATGATTGGTTATGTGATTATGCGTATTCCATATGTACTTATGTGGCTGAAAGTTGCCTTTGATGATCAAAGATCTCGACCAGTTGCTCTACGTTATGCTCTTGGGGCTACTTTTGTTCAAATAGGATGGACACTTTCTATCCTTTATTTTAATAGCTGGAACTTATTTATATTGCTTATAGTGTTCGAATTATTTGTACCTTACTTTGCTGAACTAGCAACTGATAAAGGAGTAAATACCAAGTACCATTTCGAGCATATTGAGGAGCGGATGGGGCTACTTACAATTATCGTGCTCGGTGAGTCTGTACTAGCTTCAGTTCATGCTTTCGAAAAAGTTATAGAACATTTTTCTACTGATCTTGCAATGCTTGTTGTTGGCACTATTTTACTACTGTTTTCAATGTGGTGGTTGTATTTTGACGATAAAGTGGAAGCAGAATTAGGTAATAAAAATAAGAGTTTTTTTTGGGGTTATGGACATTATTTTATCTTTGTTTTCGCTACAGCTGTTGGCGCATTAATAAGCGTGAATGTTGATGTTTTAACCCATCATGCAAAAATTGATGAAAGTTCCGCTGTTCTGGGATTAGCCTTGGTTGTTGCTGGATATCTGGTGTCTGTTTGGATATGTCACGATTTTATGCTAGACAAAAAAGGCTTTAGTAGATACGAACTATTGTTGTTGGCTGCATTGGTTATTGTAATTGCTATTTCATTAAACAGCATTTTGCTAATAGGTATTGCATTTGCATTGTTAAATGCAATGCGTCTTGTCAGACAGCATCGGCAAAGCCTTGCCATACAGACAGATTAAACCATATAGAGCAGTTGCTGAGTTTTATGCAATTAAGGAAATGGCGTCAGGTTTTACAATTTACATGTTGATTTAAAATGTAAGACCTGATGCTGTGGTTGTTTGGGTATATTGCCCTATGCCTCATGGTCGCAAGCCTGCTTTCGCTATTTCTCGGTATCAATCAGCCTGTTCTGCTTCGCGTATGCGCTCTTGGCGCTCTACTTCTTCGGCGCGGGCCGCCTCGATCACTTCTGCGATTTCATTGACATCGACTTCCTGTAGGTCTTCTTCGAACTTGCCTCTTAACTTGCTATCGGCATGTAAGGCACCATCTTCGTACAGTGCCCAGATTTCTTTTGCATATTGTGTGTCGAGCAACTCAGGTGCGAATCGGCCATAGTAGCGGCGCATGTTGTTGACATCGCGCGTTAACATCGACTCGGCATTGTTATTACCAGCGGCATCGACGGCCTGGGGCAGGTCGATAATCACGGGGCCATGTTCGTCTACCAGGACATTAAATTCTGAGAGGTCACCATGAATCAGTCCGTCACAGAGCATAAGAACTATGTACTGCATGACGAGAGCATGGTCTGCCAGTGCCTTTTCGGTATCCATTGTTATATCACCAAGACGTGGCGCGACGTCGCCCTCTGCATCGGTGATTAATTCCATCAGGAGTACGCCATCCAGGCAGTTGTAGGGTTGAGGAACGCGTACGCCAGCACTGGCGAGGCGGTATAGAGCATCAACTTCGGCAGTTTGCCAGGTTATTTCCTGCTGTTGCCGGCCGAATTTTGAGCCTTTCTCCATGGCACGGGCACGGCGGCTGTTACGGCCTTTGCGGCCTTCCTGATAAAGCACGGCCTGTTTAAAGCCCCGTTTGTTAGCCTCTTTATAGACTTTGGCACAGCGGATATCGTCGCCGCATCGTACAACGAAGACATCGGCCTCTTTGCCGCTCATTAATCGACTGACTACTTCGTCTATCAGTCCATGTTCGACTAGTGGCAAGATTCGTTTTGGGGTTTTCATGGGCAGGATTTTACACTATATCAAACAATAAGGGGCAGTCTTGCTGCTATTTCACTTACGCGTTAACCCAGTGGAAATGGGAACCTATGAATTAAATAATCCACGGAATATGTGTGATTAAAGTTCCATACCTATAAATACTAGGGTTTATCAGAAGCACTAAACGTGGCATGATCTTTAAAATAGTAAAGATTACTGAAAAAGATCATAATCTGTGGTAAAACTACTATTATATTAATTTAACCAAGGAAATAAATAGCATGAGTACAGGTACAGTAAAATGGTTCGACGCAAGTAAAGGTTTCGGCTTTATCACTCCAGAAGACGGTGGAAAAGATCTGTTCGTACACCATTCTGAAATCAAGAGTGATGGTTATGCATCACTTAATGAAGGCCAGAAAGTAGAATACGTAGAAGGACAAGGCCAGAAAGGACCGTGCGCGACAAGCGTTGTACCTGCCTGATTGTATTACTAAACCACTTAATTTATAGAAGAAGTGGTAGTGTTTAGACAGCATCAGTTTCAACAATGATGCTGTCTAACACGAAGGTAAAGTGATGGATGCTAAATTCGAGGTGAAGTTTTGCAAACAGTAGTCAAGAAATGGTTTCGC
>Ga0316205_10004814_pt1 | contig 11556 bp, 7 predicted proteins | sample 3monthpyrite_MG_FD_204941 | JGI IMG/M metagenome (GOLD analysis project Ga0316205, IMG submission 204941) | Microbial mat bacterial communities from mineral coupon in-situ incubated in ocean water Damariscotta River, Maine, United States -... | ecosystem: Environmental > Aquatic > Marine >... | reverse complement strand
GGCCTAGCCCTCGGCCTCGATCTCGGCCAGCATCTGCATGGTGGCCATCACGCTGTCGGGCGTCAGGCTGATCGAATCAATGCCCAATTCCACCAGATAGCGCGCCATTTCAGGGTAATCCGAAGGCGCCTGCCCGCAAATACCGCTATGCTTGCCATTGCGCTTACAACCTTCCACCGCAAGGCGCAGCATCTCCATCACCCCCGGATCACGCTCGTCAAAGTCAAAGGCCACCATTTCGGAATCCCTGTCCACCCCGAGTGTTAGCTGGGTGAGATCATTCGAGCCGATCGAGAATCCGTCAAAGCGTTTGGCAAAATCATCCAGCAGGATCACATTATTGGGAATTTCGCACATCACGTAAATTTCCAGCCCGTTTTCACCTGATTTCAAGCCATGTTCGGCCATGAAGGCCAGCACCTTGTCGGCCTCTTTCAGGGTCCGGCAGAAGGGCACCATCAGCTTGAGATTGGTCAGGCCCATGGTTTCGCGCACCCGTTTCATGGCTTTGCATTCCAGCACAAAGGCTTCCGAAAAGCTCGGGTCGGTATAGCGGGCGGCACCGCGAAAACCGATCATCGGGTTCTCTTCCTCGGGCTCAAAGCCCGCGCCGCCCAGCATATTGGCATATTCGTTGGATTTGAAATCCGACAGGCGCGCAATGACCGGCCGCGGATAAAACGCCGCCGCAATGGTGCCCACCCCTTCCGAGAGCTTTTCGATAAAGAAATCACCGCCGCTTGCATGGCCGGCAATCAGCTTTGCAATCGCTCTGCGATCTTTGTCTTTTTTCACCTTTTCGGGGTAAAGCAGGGCCATCGGGTGGGCGCGGATATATTCGTTGATGATGAACTCGAGCCGCGCCAGCCCCACGCCCGCCACCGGCAAAAAGCTGGTCTTGAACGCCAGATCAGGGTTGCCAAGGTTGACCATGATCGGGGTTTTCGGCATTTTGAAGGCCGACAGGTCGGTGCGTTCGATCTCGAAGGGCACCGCGCCCTCGTAAACCTTGCCGATATCACCCTCGGCGCAGGAAATCGTCACCTCGGTGCCGTCAACCAGTTGCGCGGTGGCACCATCGGCCCCCACTACCGCCGGAATGCCAAGCTCCCGCGCCACAATCGCGGCGTGGCAGGTGCGCCCGCCGCGGTTGGTTACCAGTGCGGCGGCGGTTTTCATCACCGGCTCCCAGTCGGGCGTGGTGGTATCGGCCACCAGCACTTCGCCGGGCTGAAAGGTATTGAGCTTGGCGGCATCCTTGATCACCCGCACCTTGCCCCTGGCCACGCGCGCGCCCACCGAGCGCCCGGTTATCAGCACCTTGCCGTCACCGGTCACGTTATACTCTTCCAGCATATTGGCGGTGGTTTGCGAGACCACGGTTTCGGGCCGCGCCTGCACGATATAGAGCTTGTTATCCAGCCCATCGAGCGCCCATTCTATATCCATCGGGGTTTTCTGGCCGTGATGGGTCGAGTAGTGATCCTCGATAATGTTGCAGAAATTGGCCAGTTCCAGCACCTGTTCATCCGTGATGCAAAAGCGTTTGCGCTCTTCCTTAGCGGTTGGCACATTGCGCACCGGCTCGCGGGTGTCGCCATGGGCATAGACCATGCGAATTTGTTTTTTGCCCAGCACCCGACGCAGCACCGCCCGGTAGCCTTGGCGATAAGTGGGTTTGTGCACCATGAATTCATCGACATCCACAGCCCCTTGCACCACATTTTCGCCCAAGCCATAAGCGCCGGTGATAAAAGCCATATCTTCATGGCCGCTTTCGGTATCCACCGTAAACATAACCCCGCTGGCGGCCAGATCGGAGCGCACCATTTTCATCACACAGGCCGAAAGCCCGATCTGGAAATGGTCAAACCCCTGATCCATCCGGTAGGAAATCGCGCGGTCGGTAAACAGCGAGGCATTGCAGCGCGCCACCGCATCCAGCACCGCCGCGGTGCCCGACACATTGAGATAGGTATCATGCTGGCCGGCAAAGCTGGCATTGGGCAGGTCTTCCGCCGTGGCGCTGGAGCGCACGGCCACACTGATATCATCACCATATTCGGCCTTGAGCTGCTCATAGGCCTCGGTAACTTCCTTGGTGGTCGCTGCCGTCAGCCCGGCGGCATAAACGATCTCGCGGCAGGTTTTACCGGCTTTGCGCAGGGCGTCCACGTCGGATTTATCAAGCCCGTCCAGCGCGGCGTGCAGCTTTTCCCAGGCACCCGCTTCATCCAGCGCATCGCGAAACGACTGCGCGGTGGTGGCAAAACCGTTGGGCAGATTTACGCCTTGCGGGGTCAACTCGCGGTATAGCTCGCCAAGCGAGGCGTTTTTGCCGCCGACCAGTGGCACATCGTCAATGCTCAGCTCGGAAAACCAAAGAACAGATCTTTCCATAATTCTTCCTTCCATTCGACTATTTTTTACGGTCAAAGCCTATATATTTGCACGCGCATTTCCTTGACTTAGCGCAATCTTGCGCGCGTCCGATCATGAAGAAATCCGGCGGGGCGGTGCCGGGCCGCCCGGCTCCCGCCTTTATTCATCGGATTCTGCCTGTTCCGGTAAAATTCAGTTGCGCTGCTCCCGCATTTCGCGCCACCCTTGCTGCAGGCAACAAACGGGGCAGACATTATGAACATATTGTTGAACAGGTTCAGGGAAACCGGCTTGCCCGAGGCATCTCTGGCGGCTGGCGAAATTTGCACCAACCCGGGGGCGGCGCAGGCGCTGTTTGCCAAATGCCCGGTGGCCAAGCCGACCCCGCTCCACAGCCTGCCGGAGCTGGCGGCGCGTTTGGGCGTTGCAAATATTGATATAAAAGACGAGCGGACGCGCATGGGGCTGGGCAGCTTCAAAGCCCTCGGCGCGGCTTTTGCCATTGCCAAGGCAGCCGATGCCGCCATGGCAAAAAACCCAGCGCTTCCGGTTGAAGAGGCGCTTGCGGAAAGGGTTTTTGTCTGCGCCAGTGCCGGCAATCACGGGCTTTCACTGGCGGCCGGGGCGCAGGTATTCGGGGCCAAAGCGGTGGTTTACCTATCCGAAACCGTGCCCGCAGATTTCGCGGCGCGGCTGGAAGCCAAAGGCGCAAGGGTTATGCGTGAAGGTGCGCAATATGAAGCCAGCATGGAAGCCGCCAAAGCCGCCGCCAAAACCCGTGGCTGGACCCTGCTTTCCGATAGCTCTTGGCCCGGCTACACCGAATTGCCCCGCGATGTGATGGAAGGATACCTTATCATGGGCGCTGAAGTAGCAGCCCAGCTTGCCACCCCGCCCAGCCATATTTTCCTGCAAGCCGGGGTGGGTGGTTTGGCGGCGGCCTCGGCGGCGGCGGCGCGGCATTACTGGGGCGCGGCCCCGAAAATTTACGTGGTCGAGCCGGATTACGCGCCCGCCTTGTTGGGCAGTATCAAAGCCGGTCGACCGCTGGCCTCGAAAGGGCCGGTTTCCGGCATGGGGCGTCTGGATTGCAAGGAACCCTCGCACCTGGCGCTCAAATATCTGGCGCGTGAGGCCGACGGGTTTATCACTATCAGCGAAGCTGAGGCGGCAAGCGCGGTGGAGGGGCTGCGCGCGCAGGGGTTGGCCGCCTCGCCTTCTGCTGTGGCCGGTTATGCGGGCTTTCTTTGCGCGCGTGAAAAGCTGGGGCTGACAGCAGATTCGCGGGTGCTGATCACCCTGACGGAAGGGCCGGTCGATGCCTGATTTCCCGCCCGCCGAATTTGAGCTGCGGCTCGAGCATGTGCAGGCCGCCATGCACACCGCCGGGCTTGACGCCCTGTTTTTCACCACCGAGCCGGAAATGCGCTACTTCACCGGCTTTCGCACGCTTTTTTGGCAAAGCCCGACGCGGCCATGGTTTTTAATCGTCCCCGCGCGCGGCAAGCCCGTTGCCATCATCCCGCAAATCGGGGCCGAGCTGATGCGCCAAACATGGCTGGAGGATATCCGCACATGGGCCGCGCCCGATGAAAAAGATGACGGTGTATCACTGCTGGCCGATGCGCTGGGTGCCTATAAATCGGTTGGCATGATGCGCGGGCGTGAAACCAGCCTGCGGATGCCTCTGGGTGATTTCGAGCGGGTGTTGGCGCGGCTGCCGGACGCCGGCTTCAAGGACGCCACCGCGCTGGTGCAGGGGGTTATGCAGGTCAAATCCGCCGCAGAAATTGCCAAGCTCGCCCAGATATGCGCCATTGCCTCCAAGGCCTTCGCCGCCGCCCCGGCGCTGTTTCACGAGGGCCAGCCGATCAAGGAAAGTTTTCGCAAATTCAAGCTCGAGCTGCTCGGCACGGGTGCCGATGATGTGCCTTATCTGGTCGGCGGTGCTGGCCAAGGCGGCTATACCGATGTGATCTCGCCACCAGGCAGCCGCCCGCTGGCGGCGGGGGATGTGCTGATGCTCGATACCGGCGCCACGCTGGACGGCTATTTTTGTGATTTTGACCGAAATTTCGCCATTGGTCATGCCTGTGACAAGGTAAAACGCGCCTACCAAACCCTGCACCGCGCTGTTGATGCCGCGCTGGCCGCCGCCCGCCCCGGGGCCTCCTGCGCCAGGCTTTTTGCCACCATGGCCGAGGTCATTGATCAGGAAGGCAACGATGTGGGCCGCATGGGGCACGGGCTTGGCACCCAGCTCACGGAATCGCCGTCGATCGTGGGGTTTGACCACAGCATTCTGAAAGCCGGCATGGTGATGACGCTGGAGCCGTGCATGGTGATCGAGGGCCAAAAGATCATGGTGCACGAGGAAAATATCGTGATTGAAAACGGCCCGCCACGCTTGCTCAGCACCCGCGCGCCAGCCGAAATTCCGGTGATAGGATGATCGTATGAAACTGCCCTTCTCTCTTGACAGAGGCTCCGCCGCAAAATCCGCGCTTGGCCTGATCGTGCTCGAAACCGACGAGGTGATCGAGGCCGAGTTTCGCACGGTTTTTGGCCAAAAGGGCATTGGCCTGTTTGCAAGCCGCATTCCGGTGGCACAACATATCACGCCTGAAACCCTGCACGCCATGGAAGCGGCGCTGCCAAAGGCGGTCGGGCTTTTGCCCTCGGCCTATCCGCTGGATGTGGTTGGCTATGCCTGCACCTCGGGTGCCACCATGATCGGTGCGGCGCGGATCGCGCATATTGTGCAAAGCATCCAGCCCGCGGCCAAAGCAACAGAGCCGATCACCGCCACCATGGCCGCCCTGCGCCAGCTCGGGGTGCGGCGCATCGGGCTGGTTACACCTTATGTGGCCGAGGTTTCCGCCGCAATGATTGCGCTGCTGGAGGAAAATGGCTTCGAGGTGGTCGCCTTCGGCTCGTTCGAGCAACAAGAAGACGCCAAGGTAGCACGGATCAGCCCGCAATCGGTGCTGGAAGCGGCCTGTGCGATTGGCGCGGCCAAAGAGGTTGAGGCGGTATTTATCTCCTGCACCAACCTGCGGGCTTTCGAGATCATTCCCGAAGCCGAAGCGCGGCTGGGCAAACCGGTGATCTCCAGCAATCTGGCGCTCGGCTGGCATATGGCGACGCTGGCCGGGCTTTTGGATGTGGCTTCAGGCCCCGGCAGGCTGTTTACCCTAACCGGCCCGCCTGCGGCGTGAAATGGCTGCCAATACCGGCAGGGCGAGCAGCAGCAAAAGCAAGCTGCCAAACACCAAAACCAGCATTGCCAGCACTGCCTCCGGCACAAAGGGCAGCCGCTGCCCCAAAGCCGCCACCGGCCCGTAAAGCGCACCTTCAACCACGTAATACCCCACGCTGAAAGCCAGCAGCGCCGCTATGGCCAAGCTGACAAGCCATAGGCCCGCCCGCAGTTTTCGCGGGGTAGCGCGGCCAAAATACCCGCGCCAGAGCGAGGCCCACATTTTTGAAAAATCCTGCTGTGCCACCAAAAGTGCCGGCACCAAAAGCAGCACAATGAAAAACCCGAATCCCAGCCCGAAAACCAGCGTAATAACAGTAGGCCGCAAAAATTGCGCCTGCTGGCTGGTTTCATAAAGCAGGGGGGCCAGCCCGATTACGGTGGTCAGCGTTGTCAGCATCAGCGGCCGCAAACGGTCGATCACCGCATCGATCACCGCCGGCACCAGCCCGCGTTTTTCAGCGTATTCCTGCACGGTTGACACCAGCACGATGGAATCGTTGATGATGATTCCGGTCATCCCCAGCAGGCCAATGACGGTATACATCGACATTGGCACATCCCACACATAATGCCCCCAAATGGTGCCCACCAAGCCAAAGGGCACAATCGCGATCACCACCAGAGGGCGGGTCCAGCTGGCGAATATCCAGGCCAGCGTCAGGTATATCCCGAGCATCACAAAGGTGAAGCCGACCATCGCATCCGAGAGAAATTCCTCCTCCTGAGCGGCCAGCCCGCCAAATTCCCACTCGATGCCGAAGCGGGTGGCCAGATCGGGCAGAATATCGCTTTGCAATATCCCGGAAACCTCGGCCGCCACCGCTGCGTCTTCATCAGAGATATCGCCATTAACCTTGATCAGCCGCAGCCCGTTTTCGCGCTGGATACTCGAGAAGCCAAGGCTGCTGTCAACCGTTACAATATCGGCCAGCGCCACATATTCACCGGCGGGCGAGCGCACCAGTGTCTGGTTGAGAAAATTCGCCGTGACCTCCGCATCCGGCAATTGCACGGTGACGGTGCTGCTGCGCGCCCCGTCGGGAAAGGTGGCGGCCACAATGCCGTTGAGCCGGTCGCGCAATTCGGTGCCAAGGGCATCAATGGTGAAATCTAGCGATTCCCCCAAGGGCGTGAGCTGCAACACCATTTCGGCTTTGTCATAGGCGAGGCTGTCTTCCAGCCCCGAAATTTCGGGGTAGCGCGCCAGCGTGGATTTCAAATACTCGGCAGCGGCTTTTAGCGTGGTTGAATCAGCGCCATAAAGGCTGATATCGAGCGAATCCCCGCCCGGGCCGGCACCCCAGCGCCTGAAACTGAGGGTTTCCAGTAGCGGCAGCGAAACCACTTCCTCCTGCAATGCCGCCAAAAAGGCAAAGCTGGAATAGGGCCGCAGGTCGGCCTCGATCAGGCCGATATTGATCGAGCCAAGCTGATCGGGCGATTTGGTTTGCTGGCCCGAAAGCCCGCGCCCGGTGGTGCCGCCGACCTGCGCCAAAGCGTGCAGCACTGGCGCGGTGCCATATTCTGCCTCATAGCGGGCGTTTACCACCGCAACCGCGCGCTGGATTTCTGCGATCATTTCCAGCGTATCATCGCGGGTGGCACCGGGCAGCATGGAGATATTGCCGGTCACCGCGCCTTGCTCTGGCGAGCTGAAAAACCGCCAGCTTACATCGCCCTTAATCACCATTGAAACCGCGCTGGCCAGAATAAGCACCATGCCCGCCATCAGCGGATAGCGCAGCTTGATAACCCAGCCCAGCAGGGGCCGCACAATGCGGCGGCGCACAAAGCGAAAACCGGCATCAAACACCCGGCTCGGGGCATCATACCAGCGGCTGCGCGCCTGCGCGGCAATGGCGTGGCGCATGTGGTTGGGCAAGATCAAAAAACATTCGGCCAGCGAGGCCAGCAGCACCGCGATCACCGTAAACGGAATATCCGAAATCAGCGCGCCAAAATGCCCGCCAATCAGCACCAGCCCGAAAAAGGCCAGCACGGTGGTAATGGTCGAGGAAAACACCGGCATCGACATCCGGTAAGCCGCATTTTCGGCGGCCTGGGTCGGGGTTTCGCCCAGTCGGCGCGCCCTGAAATCGGCGTGCTCGGCCACCACAATGGCATCATCCACCACAATCCCGAGGGTGATGATAAGCGCAAAAAGCGAGATCATATTGATGGTCAGCCCTGCCATATACATAACCGCTATCGCCGCCGCCATCGCCACCGGAATGCCCGCCGCCACCCAAAACGCGGTGCGCAGGCCCAGAAAAAGATAAAGCATCACCAGTACCAGCCCCAGCCCCATCATCCCGTTTTCAAACAGAATATTCAGCCGGTCGGTGATCTGTTCGGCACGGGTATTTATCAGCCTTACCGTGGTGCCCTTAGGCAAGCTGGCCTGCAAATCCTGCGCGATGCGGGCCACGGTGTTTTGCATGGCAATGGCGTCCCCCTCGCTGGCGCGGTCTACCCGCACCAAAATGGCGGGGTTATCGCCCAGCAAATAGGCGCGCCCGCTATCAGCGCCGTCAATTTCAATTGTCGCCACCTCGCCAACCAGCAGCTTGTCGCCCTCGGGGGTAATGCGCACCGCCACCTGTGCTATCTCCTCGGCGCTCCGGCGCACCACGCCAGTGCGAATGCGCGACGAACCATCTGACACATCGCCCGCCGGGTTGGTTTGGGTCTGGTTGGCAATGGCATTGGAAATATCGCGCAGTTTTACATCGTTGCGCAGCATGGATTCTTCCGAAACCAGCACACGAATGTTGGGGGCGGCAAAGCCGCCAACATTGGTGCGGGTGATCCCCGCGCGAAACAGCCGCGCCACAAACTCGTCAGAAAACTGCCCGAGTTGCGCCAGCGATACCGGGCCGGAGATCACCACATCGGTTACTTTATCACGCCATGCGCCGCGCTGCACGTCGGGGGTTTCTACCCCTTCGGGCAGGTTGGTAATGCTTTCAACCGCTGATTTTACATCTTCGGCGGCGCGCGCCATATCCCAGCCCGGCGCAAAGGCAAGCGAAATGCGGGCCGCGCCCTCGCTTGAGCGCGAACTGGAGCTGTCAATACCCTCGATCGCCAGCAAGGCGGGCTCCAATAGCGCCACAACGCCGGTGTCGAGGTCTTCGGCACCGGCCCCGGGCCATGCCACGCTCACATTAACCGATTCAATCACGATATCGGGGAAAAACTGCGAGCGGATTTTGCTGGCCGCCACGACCCCGAAAGCCAGCATCAGCACCAAAAGCAGGTTGGCTATGGTATTGTGGCGGGTAAAATATGAAAACATGCCACGGGTGCGGTTTTTACTGTCCATCATCCGCTACCTTGCCATCCGGTCTTCAAGCCGTGCCACAATGTCGCGGGGCACTTCGGGCTCGGAAAGCTGGGCCATAATGCGGGCCTTGGCCTCGGCGGGCATGCGCTGGTTGCTCTCCACAAAGGCCAGCAGCTCGGCTTTACGCGCCGCGTCCAGCACTATCATTTCGGGCGCGGCGGGCGGAATCGGCAGCGCGGCGGTTTCAGCCACATCGCTTTCGCGCATCGGGCGCACCTGAATGCCTTTGCCGATCTGCGGATTGAGCGCCAGCACGTATTCACGCCCAAACGGCGCGTCGGCTATTATGACCCCGTCGGCTTGCCGCCGCAAAATCCGCACCGGCACCTCCTCCAGCCTGTCCTCGCTGCCAAGCACCAGCATATTGCCCGCGCTATCCACCGCCGAAGCGGGCACAAGCGCCACATTTTCCAACGGTGATTCCTCCACTGTGACGGTCAAAAAATCGCCGGGACGCAGTATTGAAACCCCGGCCCCGCTCAGGCGTGCATAGACCAATCGCCCGGTTTGGCCCTCGCCCACCACCGCGCCCGCCCGGTCTATTACGCCGCTCAGTGCAAAGGGCAGGTCTTCAAGATCATAGCGGATATAAACCGGCAGCGGCCGGATGTTGCCCTCGCTGTCCAGCAAGCGGCCATAGCGGGTGTTTGACAGGCGAAAAGCAACCTCCAGTGCCTCCGGGTCGATCAGGTCTCCCAGCTTTTCATTGGCCGAAACCAGCTGGCCCTGAATGGCGGTTACGTTGCTGACCACCCCGTCAAACGGGGCGGAAACCGTGGTTTCAGATAATAGCCGCGTGGCCTCTGCCACCGATGTTTGCTGCCGGTCCACGGCAATTTCGGCCCGCAATATGCGGGTTTGGGCCTGCGCCAGCGCTTGTTGCTGGTTCAGCACCGCCTGCTCGGCGGAAAAAAGCGCCAGCGCGGCGTTTTCCACGTCGGCATCGGTGCTGACCCCGCGTTCCTTCAGGTTTTGCTGGCGCTCATAGGCCTGCCTGCGCGGCTCAAGCTGCTTTTGCGCCAGTTCCACTTCGGTGCGGGCCAGCGCGATGGCGGCGCGGGCGTCTGAAAGCTCCACCTCGGCCTCGCGCAGCGCGTTTTCGGCCAAAACCAGTGCCGAGCGAAACTTGGCCGGGTCGATCTCAAAAACCATCTGGCCTTCGGATATGCTGCCACCATCGCGAAAATCGGGTGAGAGCCCTACCAAAGCCCCCGAAACCACCGCCCGCAATTCGGTTGAACGCCAGCTGAGCGCGCGGCCATAAGCGGTGATTTGCGGCGCGATGGTAACGGGTTCCAGCACCGCCACATTCACCGCAAACACCCGCTCGCGCTGCGGCCGGCCCGGGCGCTCATCGCTTTGCGCTTCCTTTACCGCCCAAAATATTTGCCCACCGGCAAAAACCAGCAAGCCAGCCGTGATCGATAGCAAAAACAGTGCCACAAGGCTTCGGGTCAGGAATTTCATCAAAATTTCCAATAAATGGCGAAGGCTGCCGCCAGTTTATGCTACGCAACACAGAGAACTCCAGTGTTTATACGCCCATCAATACGCATTCCGTCGCAATAATAAAATAATAAATCGGTGAGGCCCCTTTCTTAGCGGTCAACCTTGGTTGAAAGTATAATCGACGACATCGTATCCGTGATCCCCTCCAGGCAGCCAATATCATCGATCAGCCCGTCAAGCGCATCCATCGACGGTGCCGAAATCACCGCCGCCATATCATATTCACCACTGATCGAGTATAGCGAGGTCAGGTGCGGCATTCCTTTCAGCGCCGCTTCTATGCTGCCACGCCGCAGCGGCGGAAACCGGATCATCACCAGGGCCCGAATTTGTTTTTGCAGATAGGTCGGCGAGAGTTTCACCGCGTAGCCGCTGATTACCCCGTTGCGTTCCAGTTTTTGCAGGCGCATTTGCACCGCGGTGCGCGAAGCCGACATCCGCCGCGCGAGCTCGGAAACCGGCAGCCGCCCGTTTTCCCGCAGCAGGCCAATCAAGGCTTCGTCCTTGTCTGAAAGCTCCATTTCGGGCTCCGTCTAGTTAATAATACTATTTATATAGCTATAACGCGGTTTAACACCCCGCATAAAGCACTATTTGCCTAATTGATATGCTTAGCCGAATTTGAAACACTGCTATAAATCGCCGCGCTTTCTGGCTGTAGGAGCTTTTGCATGACCATCAATTCCATCGCCGTGCTTGGGTTGGGCAAAATTGGCACACTGGCGGCCAAGCTGCTGCACGAGGCTGGTTTCGCGGTTACCGGCCATGATACGCACCCCCCGCGCGAGGCACTGCCTTTTGCCGTCAACAACACCGATCTCGCCGCCCCCGAGGCGCTGGTGCAGGCATTTGCCGGGGTAGATGCAGTGCTTTCCTGCCTGCCTTTTCACCTCAATAGCGGCGTAGCCAAAGCGGCGCATGCGGCGGGTATCCATTATTTTGATCTCACCGAAGATGTGCCCACCACCAAAGCCATCATCGCGCTCAGCAAAACCGCCAAGGGGCTGATGGCCCCGCAATGCGGCCTCGCGCCCGGTTTTATCGGCATTGTCGGTGC
>Ga0316205_10004813_pt1 | contig 11556 bp, 9 predicted proteins | sample 3monthpyrite_MG_FD_204941 | JGI IMG/M metagenome (GOLD analysis project Ga0316205, IMG submission 204941) | Microbial mat bacterial communities from mineral coupon in-situ incubated in ocean water Damariscotta River, Maine, United States -... | ecosystem: Environmental > Aquatic > Marine >... | reverse complement strand
AAGCAAACTGATGATTAAATGTTGGCTTACATCTTGTAAACACCATATCCAAAGTATACTGCTGCTTTATTTCATTGATAAATTCATGCAGCGATCGTGGCAAACCTCTTTCAACCGTCATCATTTCTAGCTTCATCATCGTAGGCAAGCCATCATAGGTCACAAGATGGTCATATCGACTAATACTTTGTCCAAATAGTTCCAGTGCTTTATTCAAAGCCTCATAATGCCAGTCTTTGGCTTCTATTAGTACGCCATCCATATCAAATATAACAGCTTTTATTTTACTCATCTTGTCATCCGTACGTTATAATTTTAACAATTAATAGATTACTTTTAATTCTATTGAATCACTCTATCGCCAATAAAATATCTTTCGTTGTAAGTTCAGACCCCATGTATACATGGCTACCATCACCAAAGTATTTATTATCCATGCAATGGATATTTTTTATGACATTCATCTCTGTTTTAGACGATATTAGTTGAATGTATTTATTAAAGTTCTTCACTAACTCAGGAGAAACTTTTTTACATGATGCCTCATTAAATGGCATTGTGTACCACGATACCTTCATTGATTTTGACTTAGCCAACTCAATAAGTTTTATAAAATAATAATTAATCAATTCAGAACTATTAAAATCATGCGCCAACTTGACTTCACCATTGAGAGAACTTACACCATGTCGCGTCCCAAAGTATGCATGCCCCTTGCTGGATATCAAATTAATTTTAACTTTATCATTAATTATCCATCTTTTCTTCTTAACACCTTCTACAACACTACTAATATACATACTCGTCAAGTAAGCATATTTCCAGATCAGGTTTTCTTTACCAATACCCGGATCATTATGTTGCTTTAACTCTCCCACAATTTCATCAAGCTCATTATCAGGGAGAAAATCATATTTAACAGTTCTCTCCCAGAAAAACATACTGTGAGCCAAATGAAGCGGGGAATAACTCAGAACAAGGTTATCTGGAACTGGATTATTACGCAAAAAAGTCTTTAATATATAATAGCCTTCAATTGGTGTGCTGCCGCCAACCGCCAGATTCAACGTATTATCATCAGACAAAACAGGTTCGTAACCTGCTTTAGCTCGTGAGTCACCTATCACAACCAGTTTCTGCTTTACATCAGACTTACCATTAATCAGCGATTTCACATGCAACCACATTGGATATTCGCGAGATTCATAATACATTTGGTAGCTCTGTACACTGAACAAAGATATTGAATAAAAAATAATAAACGTTATTAACGCGACTAAAACAAAACGAATTGAATTAGACTCACTTTTATTATCAATATGCATAGACTTAGAATTCATAGCGCATCTAAAACTGGAAATACAAGAACTCACTCTTGCGCTCCAAAATAATCAGTGTCAATGTAAACATCATGCCAATAATCACACCCCAGGAAATTGACGGAGTCCACTGGAGTTTATTATTGATAAACGACATCCACTGGTAACGACTTTTAAGTAATTTTTCGTTCGACTTGAAGACCAGCGTCTGTGTGTTAGGCATAAACCAGACAATAAAAATCGCTACAAATATAAGCAATATATGCAATTTGGCGACATTAGACGAATTAATACCAGTAGCACTCGAAATATCTGACATTGCCATAATAATATTCATTCCAGCCGAAAAACTTTCAGCTCTAAAAAACACCCAGGAAACCACAACCGCCAGAAAAGTAATTACTATTGATAACATATCTCCCAAAGCTGTTCTATTAGATAAATCCATGCCCAGTTTCTTTCGGAATGCCCTCCAGCCATGGTTAATCATCAAATAAAAACCATGTAGCGCCCCCCATGCAACGAAGGTCCAGCCAGCACCGTGCCACAAACCACCGAGCAGCATCGTTATCATCAAATTAATATATCGTCGAGACTTACCTTTCTTATTCCCTCCTAACGGAATATAAACATAGTCTCGCAAAAAACGAGACAACGTCATGTGCCAGCGCCGCCAAAAGTCTATAATATTGACAGCCTTATAGGGAGAATTAAAATTTAGAGGCAGCTTAATCCCAAACATCCGAGCAAGACCAATTGCCATATCAGAATAGCCTGAAAAATCAAAGTACAACTGAAATGTATAAGATAATGCTCCACCCCACGCAACAAAGAAAGTCAGTGACTCTCCAGCTTCTGCAAGCTCAAATACAGGTGTTGCATATAATGCAAACGAATCAGCTATAACAACTTTCTTAAACAGGCCCAATAAAAATATAGTCCCCCCTGCAGCAAGATTATTATATTTTAGTAAATAAATAGATTCTTTTGAAAACTGCGGCATCATTTCCTTATGATGCACAATGGGCCCGGCTATTAACTGAGGGAAAAATGTTACAAACAAGCAATACTGAAGGAAATCATACTCTTTAGTTTCACCTTTATAGGCATCGACAAGATAAGTAATTTGTTGAAATGTAAAAAAGGAAATAGCCAGCGGTAAAATTATTAATTCGAGATGAATTGAGCTTTCTAACGCACTATTTAAATTATCAACGAAAAAATTTGCATATTTAAAGTACCCAATCACCGACAGGTTTACAATAATACCACTGATAAGAATAGCTTTTTTCTGGGCCCGAGTACCACTACATAATCCAACACCTAATGCATAATTAAACAGCATTGATGCCATAATAAGCCCTAAATAAGCAGGATTCCACCACCCATAAAAGAAAAGCGAGGCACTTACTAGCCAGGTCATAGCAATTTTGTGATGCCCTTTAGCACCAATGAGAAAAAAAAGAATCAGTGTGATGGGTAAGAAAACAAAAATGAATTCATATGAATTGAATAACATCCTATTTTATCCCCACATATCTCGCTTTGAAATCCAGTCTTAGATTAAGCAATTTTGAAAAATATGCACATATAATTCGAGATGTATAACATTCGGAAAAGGGACCAGCACAATACTCATGACAAAATTCCATTAGACTTCGCCTGGCACACAGATAAGGTAAACATTCCATTATTTTCAACTTCACTGAGTTATTCTTGTAGCCCAGCCCCTAAAAATTTGAATACATAGACAAAACTGCCCACATCGTCAAACAAATTTACACATTAATTAGCCCGAAACATCCCAAAATATCACTTAGTATTTTAATAACTATACAAGCTTAATACCTTCGCATTATACTACAATCAGTGCATTGAAGACATACCATATTCAATCAACGCCATTTAAATATTCATTAAATTACGATAGTTAACGGTACTTTCAAAGCCTGATTATTTAAATCCATCATTACAAAAACAATAAATTTCTATCGGAATCATACCCTATGACCGACACTATACGGTTTCTCGTTAAAAACACTTTAAGACTAATAAGATCTGCGTTTTTATACAAATCAAAGACTAAAACTCATATAGTCTTTGAAGCCTGCGAGAAATTCCACTACTTCCACATGGAACCCATAGTACAAGCTCTCCTTGGAAACGATAAATTCAAAATCACTATAGTAAAATGGAATAATTTTAGTGAATCTGAAGAACTAGAAGGCATTCGTTATATTACATTTAATCAGTTCTGGCATGACTGGTTCAGCCTGTATGACATTATGCTTTCAACTGAGCTTGAGCGTCGCCCCAGCTGGTTTAAAAATGGTACTGCTATATGCATGTTCCATGGAGCGGGACCAAAACTCTCCTACATGAAAACCCCCGCGATAAATGATTACGACATAATCTTTTCAGTGGGCCCCACCACATACAAAGCGCAGAAAGAGTACGTCGAGAATCATGTCAAAGTAGAAAAAATAGGACTTCCTATTTCAGACATGCTACTCAATATAGACAACCCACCCATACCCAAGCCATTAGAACTTAATTCGTTAAAACCAACACTTTTATATGCCCCAAGCTGGTCATTAACTACAGAACATATTTCCATGGACAATGGAATTTTAGATGCCCTGTCCTCCCTGGATCAATACAATGTTATTATCCGACCACACCCTAACCTTCTGAACCCTAAAAAATGCAACGGTATTGACTGGAACATAAAGCTAAAAGAAGTTGAGAAAGCTGGCGTCCAACTATCATTCAGCCACGACCACTCCGCTTATGAATTATTACCTCACGCAGATATACTTTTGGGTGACATCAGCGCCGTAACTTATGAGTTCCTCATACTTGAACGACCAATTATCTTATATATGAAGGATGGTATTCTTGAAGCATTTGGAGCTGAAGAAATGAGCGCACCTTTACTAAGCGCAACGACAAAGCTTCAATCAGCAGCAGAATTAAAAGACGTATTAGACAAACTAAGAAATAATGATTCAGAAAAAAGTTTGGCAAGAAAAGAACTTCTAAAACAAACCTTATTCAATGTAGGTCACGCCACAGAAGCAGCAATTGACGTTATTTCTAAAATAACAACTCACAAATAAATTGAATTTAAAACTGACTTGAATCTATTACAATTTCAGGTCTTTTAGATTCAATAACATTTTTCATGGTATCGAATGAAAAATCTTTTAGCAGTTTTTTAATACGATTTTCAGTTTTTCTCAAATTGACATAATGTCTGAATTTTGTCGATGAAGAAATATCTCCCATCACTGGTTGTGAGGGATCAATCTCCCAAGGGTGGATATAGAAAACAAAATCTCTTTTCGAATTATTAATTGATCGCAACCCCCATTTACTTAGCCAGTATGGGAATAACCGAAAATACCCCCCACCGGCAAAAGGAAGTCGAAACGAAAACTTTTCTAGCACTGATATTGGAAACTCAATTAACTCATTGCCATTAGGTGACTTAATGATATATGGATCAACAGGGCTTCCCGGCACACCATAGCGATCATGCATCATTGGGAAAATTGATGAATCATACTGATATCCTGCTTCACTCAAAATATCCAATGCCCAAAGAGACTTTTTAGTAATTGAATAAGTCGCTGCTCTATAACCATAAATATCAGACTGAATAATATCCTCAAGAAGCGCTTTAGAATCAATAGTTTCTTTACGAAAAACTTCAGGCGTTTGTTTATAAATCAGTCTATGGGTCATACCATGAGACGCAATCTCATGACCTTGATTGTGGATCCTCTGAATAAGAGAAGGATATTTTTTAGCTACGTAACCAAGTACAAAGAATGTTGATTTTACATCTGCATCATCAAGAAGCTGCAGCATACTATCTGTATTTTTTTCTACCCTGCATTCATATTCAGGCCACGATTCCTGACTAACAATATTTGAAAATGCTTCAACCTGATAATAATCTTCGACATCAATTGAAAACACATTAGACATAATCTATTAACCTTTTTTCAAGCAAGAATCACTTTCTTATATGATCAAAAGATAACGTTATTTTTTATCTTTCTCTAGAACATCTGCAATTCTTTTTAACTGACTGGCTATTTCAACAAGCGCCATCGACCCGATTCTAGTCGTCGAAGCGTTCTGAAGAAAACCATCATTTTCACCTTCACTATAAGAAGCAGCCACATCATTAATCTCATTATATAGAGCTTCAGAAGAACCCTTATGGCTGGCAAACTGAGCCTTGTAATCTGAATACTCCTGCCATTGTAACTCATCAATAGCTGTTTTCATTACGGCCTCACTTACAGCCGCATCGCCATCTGCATATGCACACGTCAACGCTGTATCACATAGCGTATTAATTAACCTGGGAATCCCTCCGGTATATTTATACACAAGATCAAACACATCTACTTCGAATAACTCAGATTTCGCGCCTGCTACTGTCAGCCTGTAAGATACATATTTTTTAGCTTCAGACTCTGTTAATGCACGCATATGATATCGAAGACTAATACGCTGCATAAGCTGCTCCATATCTGGAGCTTCTAATGTCTTATTTAATTCTGGCTGACCAACCATAATGACATGCAGAATTTTTTCCTTCTGGGTTTCTACACCAGAAAGCATACAAATTTCTTCTAAAACTCTTTTAGTCAGATTTTGCGCATCATCAACAACCAGAACAACCCGTTTATTGTTCATGTAACTGTCGACCAGATACTGATTCAACATATTAAGTAATTCGACTTTTTTAGCGCTGAATGGATTTAACCCGAATTCTACAAGAACTGATTGAAGAAACTCCACTTCATCAAGTTGAGTCTGAAATATTTTGGCAACATTAATATTTTCATCCATATCGGAAAGCAATTTTTGTATTAACGTTGTTTTACCAGACCCAATTTCACCGGTAATCACAACAAAACCTTCCTGATTAAATACCGCATATTCCATATATGAAATTGCCCTCGAATGCGAAGGGCTCATATACAGATAGTCTGTATCTGGTGTTAATCTAAATGGAAAATCTTTAAGGCCAAAATGCTCTAGATACATATTATATTACCTTGATATTGAAAACGTGAAACCTGCTTTTTTATCATTATACTGCCTATTTATATCAGTACTTTTTACAAACAGATCACTAACAAATATTTTGAATGACATCCTGTTACTTAATCTTTTTGAATATTCGACTTTGCTTTCATAGAAATTATCTTCATAGTTTCCTGCTGCAAATTGATCAGGATCTTTTTTAAAAATTCGACGCCTGTCTGAATATGATATCTGAAGCTGACTACGAGCAGCAAGTCTTCTGGTCAAAACAATATTTTGATTAAAGCCTTCATCAACTAAATACTCATCGATATCTTTTTTGCTCCGCTCTTCCAGCTGCAAAGATAAACCAAAAGCAGAACTTGAACGGGTGTAAGCTAACGTTGTTTTATTATCCACAAAAACATCATTTAAAGGCGTGCCGAATTCATCAAGTGACCCGCTACTATCAGACAGTTTATTTGTATGATTCAGTGTAAATGAACTGCTTCTCGACATCTGACGTTTAAAAGTTAAACGAGCATTTGTAAAAGAATCATCGTTTGATCCGTCTTTATCCAACTCAGTCAATCCATAAAAAACATCAAAGCTATTTAGCTTTTTCTTATATTTGAAATCCACACCGGCAGTATACTGACTATAATCGTTATATATATCGCTTTCTTCATAAGATACAATTTTTGTTGAATAGGTAACATCAAACGTCATTCCGCTGGGCATTTTCTTGCCCCATTTAAAAGTTGATACTACAGTGACATTATCATTATCCGTTTCACTAAAATTATAATCCGTAAGATATGAATCCAGATGCAACATGCTATCACCAACCACCCATTCAAATTCAGGGCCCGTTACAAATTGATTGACATTTTGTACGTTAGCCTCACTAGAAACAATCAATGGGTCTTTCTGTGTTTGCGTGTAGCTCTCTTCAAAATACCAGGAATAATGTTTAGGTGTAATCGTCCAGAGAAATGAGGCTTTCAACGTCGCCCGACTAGTATCAGCAATAAATTTTTCTTCCTGATAATCCAGATAATTTAATACGAGATCAAAGCTTGTATCTACTTCAGTCGAATCATCCACTAATTTAATATTAACAGTTGACGTACTGATCACTTCCTCACTAAGCTCCAACGCTTCCTTTGGAAAATAATCTGGCAGATGCAAAATATTCGATGAACTAAGCACATTCTGAGCAAAGCTCATATTCATATTAACAGCGATAACATCTGTAAAGACAAATGAACTCGCTAATAATATAACTCTAAAACTCAGATGAAATTTCAATGGACTAAATTCTGACTTACAACCATTTAGGGATATCGTTAATGACAACACCCAGTAACTTGGATTTATCTATTTTTTTAATTGATTCATCAAGATCCTTGATACTAACCCCTGCATACGGAGCAACAACAACCACATAATCAACCAGATCTATGAGTATACTTGCATCAACAGAATCACTAATAGCAGGAGAATTTAATACAATAAATCGATCCTGATATCTTTCTACAATTCCATCAAGCAGCACTTTCATTCTATCTGTTGTGAAATATTCACTTTCTATATGAAGCTTATGACCTGAAGGAATTAACCTGAGTCTTTTGATACCTATATCTTTCAGTATATCTCCAATCTCAGCTTCACCCTCCAGAAAGTCAATTAAGCCGACATCATAGTCAAGATCCAGCATATCCTCAAAATGATCAGACTGGAAATCACAATCAAGAACCAGAGAAGTTTTAGACTCATCCAATGAGAAAGCTGCGCCCATATTCATTGAAACAAATGCGCTATCTGCCCCCTCTACACAAGATGTTACAAGTACGATGAAATTACCATTTTTTGATTTCTGTAATAATTGTGTACGTAAAAAACGAAAGCTATCCGTCACATCTGCATTTGCAGAGTCCGGCAATATAATACCTTTATTGATTAATTCGCCTTCATCCGCAGCCGCCTCATCTCTCATTAACTTTATCAGGGACGATGTTTTTTTTACGACACTCATGGATGTTCCGGAAACCACCGAATTAGCATCAACAGTGCTGTTTGTCGATGCAACCTGTGAATGATTTGATCTGTTTGCTTTCGCTTTTTTTAGCGCATCCTCAATTTTGCTCACTAGATTTTACCCATAAATTTTAAGCTACTAACTACCGCAAATAGTACCAAAATAGCTGAGATGAGAACGGTCAGTAGTCGATAATTATTAATCAATCTATTTTTCTCATTACCTTTCCAATAATGCGGAACTTCAGCCAACACAGGAACACCCAATTCTTCAATAACAGCTCTTGGCGACCTGAGCTTGCCATCAAATTGCAACAGCAGGAAGACTATACCAACCGGTATTGCTATGCCTAATACTATTCCGAGGATTGCAAAGTGTAGAAAACGCAAACCAAAAGGTCGAACCGGTAACTTAGCTGGCTCAAGAATTGAAAAAGTCGAACCTTTTTGTTGAGTATCAAGGCTACGAGAAATCCTTGCATTTTCCCTTCGTTTAAGTAAATCCTGATAAATGTTCTGATTAACGTCATAATCTCTTGTCAGCGATTGCATCATTGAATCACCTTCCTCAATACGCCTCATTCTGTCGTATTCAGCATCTAGCAGTGCTTTAATCTCAATCATGCGAGTATTTAGAGTCGCGATTTTCGTTTCAGTATTAGATAAACTTGATCTTAATTCCTGATATATTGGATTCGTCGCTATAGAACTATCAAGGTAAGTTTCACCTGATTTTTTAGCATTTTTTACAGCTTCATCTCTGGCTTTAAGTTCTGCCTCAAGGCTGGCCGTCATATCTTCAATTTGTCTTCTTATTCTGACCACATCAGGATATGTCTCAGTGTATGTCAATAGCAAAGTCTCTAACTGATTTTCCATATCAGTGACTTTTTTTCTGTAATTACCTTCACGAGACTGGCTTATTGTCATAGCCGCTTCGCCTGACAATTGTTTCTGTATTGAGCCTTTTTTAATTTCAGTTTCTTTCAACTCAAGAGATGTATCTTCATATTTAAGCTGCAATGCTGAAATACGGCTTGTTACTTTTTCCTGCATATCAGGACGTGCATCCGGATTCTCTGTTAAAAATTCCTTAATTTTTTTATCAACCGTCGTCAGCTTATCAAGATACTCAGTCGCCTGTTTTTCTATAAAATCATAGGCAGAACGACTCTCCTCAACCTTGTTGCTTTTACCAATATCAACAAAATATTCAGCCATATTTTTAGTGGTTAAATATGCACGACGCGGATCGGTATCAGTAAATTCGACTCGTATTAAGCTGTCTCCTTCTTTCTTAATAACAGTTCGTTTCTTAATAGCCTCAATCATATATTCTTTTTCAACAGGAGTAGGACCTTCTTCAAGCCAGCTACCTGCCTCAAGTACTTTATTAAGAATATTACTCCCAAGGATAATTTGTTTTGCGTTTCTGGCAATATCTCTAGATTCAGCAGTGACTGCAGTGCCCTGCATCAGAGGTTTAATAACATTCCTGTTATCAACATAAATCAATGACTCAGCTTTATATAACTTTGGCCAGTCTACACCTACCGCTAAAACCGCGAGGCTTATTACTATAAAAGCAATAACAATTTTATTCCGGTATTTAAAACAATCCTTCAATACAAAACTTACAAGTTCCTGACTGGTATACAACATGATGAAGCTCTCTTAAAATAATCTCTCAGGGACCGTAATAATATCGCCCGATTTGAGCTGTATGTTGGTTTCCAGATCACCTCCATACAAAATATCATCAAGATAAATTGAAATAACGACAGTCTTTCCATTTTCTTTACGATAGAGTTTTGTTCGGTTAGCAGAGGCGAAGTCATTAACGCCACCCGCCGATAAAATAGCATCCAAAACGGTCATGCCCTGCCTAAATTTAATTGAAATAGGTCGCTGAACAGACCCAGTAACCCGAAGACGCGTTAAAAACTCATGGCTACGCAAGTTAGTAATAATGACAGTAACCTGAGGATCACGAATAAATTTCCCTAAACGCTTTTTAATATCAGCAGACACCTCTTCAGCAGTTTTCCCCCCAGCCTGGACATCACCGACTAACGGTACAGAAATCTTTCCATCAGGTCTGACAGGAGCAGAAACATTCAAATCAGCGTTTCTCCACACATTTACTGATATTACGTCATCTACACCAATATGATACTCAGCAACAAGGCCTGCAGGTGGGGCAACATATTCGCTTACTTTAGTAATTTCATTATTACTACAACCAATGACGAACAGATAAACAAAAGAAATGACAAAAGATAAGATAAACTTCACGAAACCACTGCTCCATTATTTTAGAATATTCTAAATTTCTTAGACTTTCAAAATTAGCGATAAAATAAGCCTTTAATTGTATCTGAGTCGATTCCTTAAAGTAAGATCTATAAGATGTAAATGCAAAAAAAACTGATATTACAGCATCGATAACACCTAATAGTGTAAATGTTTTTGACACAATCTTTTCTTCGGGTTACACCCACTATATCTATTACCTTATTTAATAATATAATGGTCAGAATTTACCTATTTTAAGATGTGAAGTTCTGTGAATCTTAGTTTCAAAGAGTGCTATCGAATACTTAATATTCCAGATAATTGTGACTGGCTGACTATCCGAAAAAAATACAAAACGCTTATTCAGCAATGCCACCCGGACAGACTACCCGAAAACTCACCTCAACTTAAAGAAGCTGAAGAAGCTATTCGGAACTATAACGCAGCCTATAAAAAAATTGCTGATTATTATCAGGCTAACAAGGCTCTGCCGTCTCGCTTATCCTTACAAGATACCTCCGATACACAAACACATACGCCTAGAAAAAAAAGACCGTCTGTCAATCATGCGCATTTAAAAACAAAAACTAGAAACAAACAGAGAAAACCTGTTAAAACGATCCTTTCATTGGGCAGCGTTTCTATACTTAGCCTATTCATGTTTGGGCAGTATCTTTTCAATACGACTTCACCTGATAAAAACCAGCTCAATATCAACAAACAGCAGCCACCAACCACTAAAACAATTAATGAAACCACGCCGTTAGTAATTAAAGAAAAAGAGTTAGCCTCGCAACCGACTCAGTTATTTACAACAGGCTCAAGCCTCGGTGAGGTTATTTTAATTCAGGGAGAA
>Ga0316205_10004812_pt1 | contig 11557 bp, 9 predicted proteins | sample 3monthpyrite_MG_FD_204941 | JGI IMG/M metagenome (GOLD analysis project Ga0316205, IMG submission 204941) | Microbial mat bacterial communities from mineral coupon in-situ incubated in ocean water Damariscotta River, Maine, United States -... | ecosystem: Environmental > Aquatic > Marine >... | reverse complement strand
GTGAGGAGCTGGGTGCTGGCCTGGATATCCAAAATGTTAAATCTGCGCGTGAAACTGAACAGGGACAGGAAGTCCTGATCGTCAGAGGCACTATTGCCAATGTTTCGGAGGTTGAACGCACTGTCCCCATGATCAAGGCAATTTTAGTTGATGGTGAAGGAAATTTGGTTCAGGAAGCTCTCACAGCTCCGCTCAAAAACAAACTGGCTCCCGGCACCGATGTTAGATTCAAAGCCCGCCTGATTGAACCATCACCATTGGCACGGCGAGTTGAAGTCAGATTCTCCAGCGGCGAAGAAGAGAAAAACAAAGAACAGTGACACCTTTATCTGGGTGCCTTTCTTGCACATCTTTCAGTTCTGACGGTTAAAACCGCCGTAAAATTCGGTCAATATAATCACGTTCTGGCTGTGGGCGGACATGCTCTCCAGCCCGCCGATGAAGTTCATCCAGAATTTCACGTGCCCTGATCATATCGCGCTCGCTTGGCACTTTGACATTTCCATCATCAGCCATTGCCCCAAATGCACCGCCGCCAGGACGCCCAAACGGGTCCCGACCCTGCCCCGGTCCCTGACGTTGCCCGGGCATTCCCGGTGCCATGCCGGCCCGTCCCTGCATTTGCCTGGCCAATTGTTCCGAAGCGCTGTTGGTTCCCTTGCGCAACTGTTCAAGCGCATCCGTTTGTTGTGGCACGGCCCCCGCCGCATCACCTTTGTTCAAAGACTTCCCGGCCCCCTTCATCGCGCGCTCGGCTTTTCCTAGACCTTGCGGGATGGAGCCCAAAATTTCATCCATCTGCAGCATCAAACGACCGAGTTCACTGCGCAGCTTTGCCTGCGCATCCGACATCCCCCGAAGTGGTCCGTTGCCGGGTTTCTGGCCCTTGCCTGCGGCCTGATCTGAAGGCTTCCCACCGTTTGACGGCTTCCCCCCTCCCTCGCCCTGTTTGGTCGGAGGCATGGCACCGTTACCCATCCGGGGCAGTGGCTGTTTTGATTCCTGATTTTGCATTTCGCGGAATGTCTGATCGAGAAGTTGTTGTTGCCGCCTGGCAAGGCCGCGCAGGTCGTTCATCATTTTCCGCGCTTTGCCCATTTGAGAATTTTGTGGGGCAGTGCGGGCACCTTCACGAATGCCATCCAGCATTCTGTTCAATTGGGCCAGCATTTGCTGTGCCGCTTCCATGGCACCGGTTTTTGCAAGGTTTCGGGTTTGCTCAATCATCCGTTGCAAATCGCCACTTTCCACGGAACGGGTTAACGGGTTCGCGGGCATCTCGCTTGCCCCCTGACGTTCCAGGTGTTCGGCAAGGGCGGCAAGATATTTATCCAACGCTGCCTGTAACTGATCCATCAGGCGGTCCAGTTCCTGAGCCGAGGCCCCTTCGCGCATGGCTTGGGAAAGTTGTTCCTGAATGTCGCGAAGTTCCTTGTCTGCAACCGCAAACTCGCCATCTTCAATCCTGAGCGCCGTTTCCCAAAGTTGCTTCTGCACGGATGGAATGGCGTCTTCCCCGCGATCATGTGCCAATCTGGAACGCGCAACAGCAATATTCAGAAAGACCGTTGTGTCATGGAAAAACCGGGCCGGATTTGACTTGATCTGGTCAAGCGCATCAATCACCCCTAACACTGTCGCTTCATCCGGTGTGTTCAGCTGTTTTCGGGCTTCAACCAATGCCCTGGCGACAGGGTGGTTAAACACGCGCGACGGCAGGATCATTTTGAAGCCTTCGCTTTTACCTTCCTGATCCTTGGCGTCCAGGGCGAACAGGCGGACCTCCACTTCTGTTCCCGCCCAGGGATGGGCGGATAAATCATGAGTGCTGCGGCCTTTGCCAAGCGGCGTGCCCAGGCCAAGGGCAGGAAGCTCCAGTCGTATGTGATCGCCACCACCGGGTATGTTTTGCCCTTTAGTATTTCGAATTGTTGCCCAAATCTGTTTCAACGCAAAATCATCACGGGCTTCAAACCGGAGCGCTAAATTCGCCTGACCGCTTTTTTTCGGTGGATCAACAAATTCAACAAGCGGCGGCTGGTCGATAATGATCTTTATGGGCCACTCAGCTGCCTTTTGCTGATCAACAAAAATTGCCAACTTATCACCCTGTTGATCCGTGTCCACGATCTCGGTCTCGCCACGATACCCGCCATCGTCTTCAGTTTCATTTATGGCGTCCAGAGGAATGCGGCGGCCGGGTACCGCAATCTCGGCAACGCCAATTTCTCCTGTAACCTGGGCAAGTATGATGCTGCCAACCGGGATCTGAATGATTTCCGGAGAAGCATTTGTTCCAACCTCTGGTGTTTCAAGAAAGACAGGAGCGAGGCCGGTATAGGCAGGCGGCGTTACCCAAACATCCAGTTTCAAACCTGCGTGGCTGATCATCTCTGTTGGCGGGACAATGGCGCGGGACAGACGTTCAGAGAAGTTGTGCGCGCCTGCGCCAAACGCCACAGCGCTAATCAGTACAACCATCATCCTGAGCGCAAACGGATCACGCATTGACAGTTTCGGTGATGGCGGCTTCACCTGCAACGCCGCCAATGCCGCTGCCATACGGCGTTGATGGACTTCCCAAAGCTCTACCCCCAGGGCGTCACGCCCAACCGGTTTATCTTCAAGAGCCCGAAGGGGCTGGTGAACCAGTTCACTATCGCGTTCCAGCCGGGCCCGGCTCTGTCCGGATGTGATTTTGTAGTTACCGGTTAAAAGGTGGCGAAAGCGAATAACAAAGGCGGCGGCAAAGCCGAGCAGGACAAGCCAGTGGATGGCTTTTGGAAGCAGGGGTAAAACATCTAAAAGAGCAACGGACAGAAACAATAGGACGACTGCGCAAACCGGCCATAACCGGGGCCAGAGGCGTTCCCAGATTAACGCGATTGCCGCCAGTCCAAGCATCACCCCTGGCCGTTTGGCCGAAACCGGGGCTTCACTCGACTGATGGCGGGGCTTTGTCATCCTGTTCCGGTCTCCGTTTCGCCAGGTGTATCCATCCATTCAGGGAAGGATTCTAATTTAATCATATCATCAATGGTCACGCGCTTGCGAATTATTGAATACTGATCACCACTCACCAGCACTTCCGGGGCAAAGGGACGACTATTATAAGCCGAAGACATCACGGCTGAATAGGCGCCTACAGTTCGCACTGCCAATAAATCCCCGTCCGCAACCAGTGGCATATCCCGCCCTTTGGCAAAATAATCACCTGATTCGCATATGGGCCCGACAATATCCATTTTCACGCTTTGCGTTTCGGGTTTCGGCTCATTTACAGGCACGATCTCATGATAGGCATTATAGAGCGTCGGCCTGATAAGATCATTCATCGCCCCGTCAATGATGCAGAATTTACGATCAATGCCTTCTTTCACAAAAATTACCTGCGTCACCAGAACGCCAGCGTTCCCAGTTATCAAACGCCCCGGCTCAAACGTGACACTACAATCAAGATCACCCAGAACCTCTTTGACCATATCGCCATATTCCTGAGGGCTTGGCACGTTTTCCTGATCATATCTGATGCCAAGGCCGCCGCCCAAATCAAGATGACGAATATCATGGCCGTTTGCGCGGAGTTCCCGAACAAATTCCACGGCTTTTCCATAAGCAATGCGGTACGGTTCCAGATCCGTCAATTGCGACCCGATATGTAGCGCCACGCCCGAAAGACGAATGCCTGGCAGCCCTGCCGCGCGCTGATAAACACCTAACGCAAGATCAAGATCGATCCCGAATTTATTTTCAGATTTGCCGGTTGTTATCTTTTCGTGCGTTCCCGCATCAACATTGGGGTTAACGCGCACTGCAACCTGAGCCTCTTTTCCAAGCGCCTTTGCAACAGCTGACAGGGAGCGCAGTTCAGGTTCGGATTCCACATTAATCTGCTTTACGCCTGCTTTTAGTGCCTGCGTAAGTTCATCTACAGTTTTTCCAACGCCAGAAAAAATTATTTTTTCAGGCGGCACACCCGCAGCCAAAGCGCGTTGCAATTCACCGCCTGAAACCACATCGGCACCCGCACCAAGCTTTGCCAGCGTGGCGATAACAGCAATGTTTGAATTGGCTTTAACAGCGTAGCAGATACTTGAATCGAGCTCATTAACCGCATCGCTAAACACCTTGTAATGGCGCTCCAGCGTCGCTCTTGAATAACAGAAAAACGGTGTTCCAACCTGCTCAGCAATTTGACGGAGTGAAACATCTTCACCGTAAAGTTCACCGTCCCGATAGTCGAAATGGTCCATAAATTTATTCCTTGATGCGTATATAAAGGGAAACCTGAATTCATTCGGTTTCTTTTCGCCTGATTACTGGGCTGGCCGCTGGTTCGGATATTGATAGAAATCATCCGGGTTAGTAGCCGGCGCCTGGGTCTTGTCAGGCTTGTCTGGCAATCCCACAACAGGTTTCAAAGGTGTCGGGTACTGTTTGGGGAACTGACTTCCCTCAGGGCGACTGGGTGATGATTTAACACCACAGGCACCAAGGCTGGCGGCTACAACAAGTACCACAGCAACTCTTATGCTTTTTGCGCCTAACGAATTTAGCATCACTTCATCTTTACCATTCACTGAACAGGCCTGAAACCCGAACAGCATACCCTGCCTGCCTTAATCGAGAAACCTCTTCCTTGCTTCAATAACGGCGTCGCGAACATTATCCGGTGCCGTCCCGCCAAAGCTTTTGCGGCTGCGGAGTGAGTTTTTCACCCCTAAAACTTCAAATATATCATCCGTTATGCGTAATTCAACTGAACGCATATCTTCCAGCGTCAGGTCTTCTAGGCCAACGCCCTTGTCTTCCGCCAGTTTTACGATAGCGCCCGTCACATGATGGGCATCGCGAAATGGCAGGTTCAGCACCCTGACAAGCCAGTCGGCCAGGTCAGTCGCCGTCGAGAAGCCTTTTCCGGCATCCTCTGCCATACGTTCCTTGTTGAATTCGGTATCACCTAGCATCCCGGTCATTGCCGCCAGACACAGCATTAACGTGTCGTGGGCATCAAATATCGGCTCCTTGTCTTCCTGCATGTCCTTCCCATAGGTTAGCGGAAGGCCTTTCATGACGATCAACAGGCCGTTTAACGACCCTATAATACGTCCTGCTTTGGCACGAATCAGTTCTGCTGCGTCCGGGTTTTTCTTTTGCGGCATAATCGAGCTACCCGTGGAAAACGAATCGCCAAGCTTTGCGTAGCCAAATTGCTGCGTGCACCAAAGCACGTATTCTTCTGCCAGTCTTGAGAGATGCACAGAAAGGATTGACGCGCAGGAAAGGTATTCAAGTACGAAATCGCGATCTGAAACAGCGTCCAGAGAATTCACTGCCGGGCGATCAAATCCCATTGACCTTGCTGTCATATCACGGTCAATCGGAAACGACGTACCCGCAAGCGCCGCCGTTCCGAGCACACATTCATTCATGCGCTTGCGACAATCCGCAATCCGGCTACGATCCCGCCCCAACATCTCCACATAAGCCATCAAATGATGACCAAGGGTCACCGGCTGTGCGATTTGCATATGCGTAAACCCGGGCATCGCGCTGGCTGCATGAATGCCAGCGACATCAATCAACGCTGCCTGCATTTCTTTAACGGACCCATCCAGAATATCGAGCGCATCACGCACCCAGAGCTTGAAGTCATTGGCGACCTGATCATTACGCGAACGCCCGGTATGCAGTCGACCGGCCGGGTCGCCGATCAGTTCACGAAGACGCGCCTCGACATTCATATGGATATCTTCCAGCGACCGCCTGAACGGGAAAACCCCGTCTTTAATTTCCTTACGTACAGCATCAAGGCCCTCTGTGATGGCTTTGGCATCTTCATTGCTAATGATGCCCTGAGCAGCCAGCATTTCAGCATGGGCTTGCGATGCGGCGATGTCTTGGGCATAAAGGCGTTGATCGAAACCAATAGAGGCATTGATTTCCTCCATGATTTCATTAGGACCACCGGAAAACCGGCCTCCCCACATAACACTGGCATCCATTCCTGATTTGGTCGTTTTATTGCTCATGATACACTTGGCCCGTCTGCCGATTTTGAAATTAACATTATGAATGAGAAAACAGTATGATTCCCGCAGCATCAACACCGAAAGCGTATGATTTCGCAAGTAAAAAACGATTGTTTAGAGGCCTTCCCGGCGTTCTGGCGCTTGGGCTGCTGGGCATTCTAATACCCACCGCAGCGAGTTACGCTGAAAATACGGTTTGCAAGCCTGAAAAGGGTGTCCTTGATACTTATCAGCCAACAATCCCGCCAAGAGCAATTCCCGATGCCAAAATCATAATAAAGGATGGCTCTGAACGCCCTCTTTCATACTACAGAGGAAAAGGCATCGTTTTGAATTTCTGGGCGACATGGTGTGCGCCCTGTGTGCGTGAAATGCCGCAACTTGACCGACTGGCGGCTTTGGTTCGGGAAAATGGTATTGAAGTGCTGACCGTTTCGGAAGATCGCCTGGGCCTGGAGAAGGCCGCAGAATTTTATACGACGAACAAGCTTACTGATCTGCCTTTGCTGGTCGACAAAAAGATGCGTGTTCTCAAGGCAATGGGCGTGCGCGGGCTGCCCTCAACAATTTTAATCAACGCAAAAGGTCAGGAAATTGGCCGTGTTCTTGGTGTTGCGGAATGGGATTCTATTGAAACCGTGGCCTTTATCAGAAATTGCCTTAAAGGGCGCAAATAATCCAGACCTGCCTTGATTAAGATATTGCAGAATCAGACTGGGAATCTTTCACATAAGGCACATAGTCCATATCGCTTTTGAGGACATGATTGGTTAACCAGTTTTTCAAAAATTCCAGCAGTTCGTTCACGTTAACATCCTGCGGGTTTTCATTGGCCTGTTCAACGAAACCTCGCACCCGCCTGCTTAAGGCGCGGTGTTTCTCCATATGCCCGGACAGATTTGGGTAATTGGCGCTCCGCATAATAAGCTCCTCAGCGGTGAAATGCTTTTTCACATATTCGCCAAGTGCGGAAAGAAGCGGGGACAGTTTTATATTTTCCTGACCGCTGTGGACGTTGTCATAGAGGACATTAACAATAAGAAACAAGTTTTGATGATCCGAATCGATCCTTGGAATCCCCGTCAAATACTTATCCGACCACACCAGAAATGACATTGGGTTCCTTTCAACCAGATTTGGTCGCTGCTGAATTCAGCCGATTTTCACCGCTAATGGTATAAGGCTATGCTTCAATGCTCATTGATATAGATCACATTGCAAAGATATAGATCACATTGCAAAAAAGGAGCTGAAACTTAAATTTTGTAAAAACAGGCTCACTCTTCGTTAATATCTTTCATGCTCTCCTGATTGTTCGACAGAACGTCAAGGAATGCCAGGATATGAGTGTTTTTCTCGTTTCCGCCCTTATGGTTGTTGCTGGCGGTGCATTATTCGGTTTAGTGAAATTAACCGATTAGCGCATACACATACGCACAACCACAATCGTCTTGATTGATTTGAGGCGTGAGTGTGTAAATTAAAAGCATGAGGCTGTTATGGAATAGCCCATGCTTTTATTTTTGTTCAAAAACCGCAATCCAGGTTGTTGAAGAAAACTAAAATCCATCAAATATTTCAGTACATTTCAATATTTTACAGAATAAATAAACCGTAGAATTCTCAAGCATACCCCCCATATATGAACCAGAACAATTATGCGGCGGGAAAATTCCGCCTGATATTTCGACCAAATGGGGCAACTAAATAAATAACAAGGAGAGAGTCCGGTGAGTGTATTAAATTTTGAGCAAATGGTACAAAACATGCCGGTTAACGTCATGGTTTGCGATCCCAATACGTTAGAGATCAACTATCTAAATGACGAAAGCAAAAAAACGCTGAAGGAAATCGAGCATTTGCTGCCTATTCGTGCGGATCAAATGATGGGGACCTGCATTGATATTTTTCATAAAAATCCCGCCCACCAGCGCCAGCTTCTGGCTGACCCATCCAACCTCCCCTTCGCAACCCATATTCAGTTAGGCGATGAAACTCTCGACCTTCTGGTCACGGCAATTACCGATAGCAGCGGAAGATACGTTGCCCCGATGCTGACCTGGAGCATCATTACCGACAAAGTCGCATCAGAAAAATTATCCAATATGCAGGCACAGATGCTTGATCAAATGCCGGTCAATGTGATGTTTTTGGAAGTTGAAAATTTCACAATCACATATGCCAACCAAACCAGCATCAGCACACTCAAAGGACTTGAAGACCTCATTCCTTGCCGGGCCGATGAGTTACAAGGCCAATGCGTTGATATCTTCCACAAGAACCCGACCCATCAACGCCAACTTCTTTCAAACCCTTCAAACCTTCCCATCAAAACCAACATCAAGCTTGGGGATGAAACTCTCGCTCTTGAAGCCAGCGCCGTTAGCTCGACAGAAGGTGAATATATGGGCGCGATGCTGAGCTGGTCGGTGATTACCTCACAAGTTAATCTGGCAGGCAGCATCACCAACGTCGTTGAGATGGTTTCAGCTGCGGCAACGGAAATGGAATCAACGGCCCAGGGAATGGTCGGCAATGCCGAAAACGCCAGCACCCAGGCAGGCACGGTCGCCACGGCGTCTGAGCAACTGAGTGCGTCGATCAATGAGATATCCCAGCAGGTTACCCGCTCCGCAACAATCTCCAATGAAGCCGTCGTCGAAGCCGACCGGTCCAATGAGATGGTTCAGGGTCTTGCTGAAGCGGCTCAGAAAATTGGTGATGTGGTTAGCCTGATCAATGACATCGCAAGCCAGACCAACTTGCTGGCCCTGAATGCAACGATTGAGGCGGCGCGTGCTGGTGAAGCCGGTAAAGGGTTTGCTGTTGTGGCGTCCGAGGTTAAAAACCTTGCCAATCAAACTGCGAAAGCAACGGATGAAATCTCTGCGCAGGTCGGTGCTATTCAGGGGGCTACACAGAATGCCGTCTCGGCGATTAGCTCAATTGGCGGAACCATCAATGAGCTATCTTCCATTGCAACAGCAATTTCATCAGCTGTTGAGGAACAAGGGGCCGCAACGCAGGAAGTCACAACAAATATCTCCGGCGTGACAACATCAGCATCAGAAACCGGACAGGCCGCCGGTGAGGTGCTGGATGCAGCGGGTGAGCTGTCCAGACAGGCCGAAGGCCTCAGCAACGAAGTCCAGAGCTTCCTCTCCGCCATCGGCGCAGATTAATATCTGGATATTGCAGCGCACCTCCCCGGAAGTATGTTTTCGGGGAGGTTTTTTTATGTTTGGAATTTAACTGCTTTTACGGCGCAATAACTCACGAAGGTCATTCAGTTCACGCTCTACCGTATCAATTTTGCTCTCAATTGTTGTCGTTTCAGCCAGTACTTCTGCTGTTGTTTCACGGTGTTGGGTTTGCATGGAATCAACAATCACACCAATAAACAAATTGATGACGGCAAAACTGGTAACCAGAATAAAGGGTACGAAAAAGGCCCACGCATATGGATAAATTTCCATCACCGGACGGACGATGCCCATTGACCAGCTCTCAAGCGTCATGATCTGGAATAACGTGTACATAGATCGCCCGATATCGCCAAACCAGGCATCAAATTCTCCGCCGAACAGGTTTGTCGTCAATACGGCGCTGACATAAAAAATGAGTGAAATCAAAGCAACGATCGACAACATGCCGGGAATCGCGGTGATCAACGCCTGCACGACCGTGCGCATCTGAGGAACCATCGACATCAATCGGAAGGCACGAAGAATACGGAGCGCGCGGAGGACAGAAAGAGACCCGCTTGCCGGAAAGAGAGCAATACCGACAATCAGAAAATCAAAAACGTTCCAGCCATTTTTGAAGAACCCGAACTTCCGGTAAATAAGCTTGGCCCCTACCTCAACCACAAAAACACCAAGCACGATAGTATCCAGGACATGCAGGACCGGACCGAAGCTTGCCTGAATGGTATCCGAGGTTTCCAGGCCCAAGGTTATCGCATTAAAGATAATCAGTATTAAGATCGCATTTTGAACTTTTCGCGACTCAACAAAGGTTCCAACCCGTTCAATAATGCCCATGGATACTTTCTCCTGCCTTTTGAGTAGCGTGTCATAAACGTAAACTCACAAGATTCCAACCGAAGTTGTCATTCCGGCAATTCCCTGATTATATTAAGTATGGCATTTGCTGAAAGCCAAGAACCGGGTAGCATAAGCTATGACAAAAAGAATCATGCCCCTTCTGATATTTTTAACCATCGGCCTGAGCCTTGGCGGATGCACGTCTGCAACGACCAAATGGGACCACCCCTCGGCAACCCAGGACCAGTGGAGCATTGATAAATCGGGATGCAGGAGCAGAGCCCGACGGTTAACAGAAAAAGAATATGCAGCAACAGAATATTCCCGCATCAACCAGAATGATGAATTTATCGGTGGATACAGAAGTAATATGCGAACCTACGATTCCAGCCGCCGCCGTCAGGAAATTTACGAAAGCTGCCTGATGCGCCTTGGGTATACCCCGGCAAAATCAGGGAATTAAATCCGGGCACTAAAAAAGGCGACCAGAAACCCGGTCGCCTTTTTCTGAATTTCCGAAAACGGATTTAATCAGGCTGCCAGATGAGGTTCCTGATCCGCGAAAGTAACCGTTGATGGCAAAACCTGTTTGCGCAATGTCGTCAAACTTACTGGTTTGCGCATTACAGGCAGGCGAACTTTACCTCTGTATGCAATGGCTTCGATTTCACTGCGGGAAATACCGATATCGGCAAGCATGTGATCATCCATATTCGCCAGTTCTTTATGAATCTGCCTCTGCAGTGCCCAGTTCTTGTAAAACCCGGTCATCTTGCCAAAAAGGATGCCAAATTCAACAGGAGCACCTACGCTCGCGTCACGGATTTCCATGCGCGTGAGGCCGATATCTTCCAACATCCGGTCATCCATATCCATCAGTTCACGTTGATGGCGTTGGGCGGCAAACCAATCCCGAACGCCGCGAAAAACTGTGCCAACTGCTTTTAAGTTCAACATCTCAAAATTCCTTATTCACGCGCCAATTTGTCGAAGACGACCAAACCAACGTCGTTCCAACACCTTATCTTCAATATACATACGCCTGTTTGAGATTTTAAGTAGCGTAATTGTTGCACCGCAGCATTGCTTTTTTCGCATAGCCGACAAAGACTTTTTTAACCGCTGGCTTCCTCCACCAAAGTCGGCTCTTGTCATGCCCTGATCGGGCACTTAGCTTTACCTGATGAACGATATATCTTTAGAAAATAATCTGGCCGGGCAGCTTGCAAAAGCCGGGGCAGATATTACTGAAAATGACGCTTTAAGTTTGATTGCCGGAGTCGCGGCAACACCTGTCCATGAAGATAATATGGCCTGGATGCAACTTGTAATGCCGAGCCCGCCCGACGAACTTAAAGACGTGTTGGCGAGTTGCCTCAGTCTGTTTCGCACCAGGCAGAAATCAAACGACAAAATATCATTCTCACGTGAACGACTGGAGAAATTGCGCCAGATTCTGGCTGACCTTCAGGTTGACGG
>Ga0316205_10004810_pt1 | contig 11561 bp, 10 predicted proteins | sample 3monthpyrite_MG_FD_204941 | JGI IMG/M metagenome (GOLD analysis project Ga0316205, IMG submission 204941) | Microbial mat bacterial communities from mineral coupon in-situ incubated in ocean water Damariscotta River, Maine, United States -... | ecosystem: Environmental > Aquatic > Marine >... | reverse complement strand
CTGCTGAACTTTCTGGAGATAAAAGAGAATACCAAACGGAATTTATGTGGAATTATGAAGCAGGAATAAAAGGTAACTGGCTAGATAATAGTTTAACCATGCAGGCTTCTATATTTTATCAAGATCGCAAAGATATTCAGAGCAAGCAATCTGTCGTGAGATCAATAGATAGCGGATTAATTATACAAGATGGCGGGATTTGCCCTTGCAGTTTTACGGATCTAACCGATAACGCTGCAACGGGGAATAGTTATGGCTTAGAACTTGAAATTCAGTGGCAGTCAACCGATAATTTAAAAATTTATTCCAGCCTGGGATTGCTGCGAAGCGAGTACACCAAATACGATAATTACACACATATCGACGCGGATTTAGAAAGCATACCACCGACCCCTTTTAGTTTAGAAGGACGAGCATTTGCTCATGCTCCACAGCATCAAGTTGTGATTGGCGCAGATTATTTTATTTCAGATCAATGGATTTTTAATACTGAAGTTGAGTCAAAAGGATCTTTTTATTTTTCCGATCGACATGAAGAAAAATCAGATGGTTATGAAATAGTTAATTTAAGATTAACTTATCAACAAGAAAATTGGCGTCTTCATTTGTACGCAAACAACTTGACGGATAAGGATATTGAAACTCGCGCCTTCGGAAGTTTTGGTAATGACCCTCGTAATTTTTACGAAACAGAAGCTTACTATCAACTAGCATCGCCACGAGTGCTCGGCATTGCTTTTAGTACTGAGTTTGAGTAATCCAATACTTTGAATAATAAAAAAACATGCTAGAATTTTATCAGCAATTTGTTCAGCAACTTATCGCTACTTCTTTGCTAGAGTGGTTAGCTGTTTCTCTGGCGATTGCCTATCTAGTTCTAGCTATTTATGAAAATAGTTGGTGTTGGCCTGCCGCCTTCATTAGCACGACTATTTACATGTTTTTATTTTTCGACGCTAATCTTTATATGGAATCCTTGCTAAATTTTTATTATCTGGTTATGGCTATTTATGGCTGGCAGCAGTGGCAACCAAAGGCAAACTCAGACCTTAGAAAACATATCTCGATATGGCAATTAAAAACCCATTTAATATTAATATCTCTAACGGGATTATTGATTTTAGTATCTGCTTATTTGTTGAATAGTTATACTAACCAAGAGTTTGCACTGATCGATTCTTTTACCACTTGGTTTGCTATATTAGCAACCTACATGGTCACCCAAAAGATACTGGAGAACTGGTTCTATTGGATTGTAATCAATTCTGTTTCAATTTATTTATATGTGTCTAAGGGATTTGCACTAACCGCCGTGTTATTCTTTAGTTATATTATTCTCGCTGTAGTAGGTTGGATAGCTTGGAAGAAACATTTTGAACGACAAAACACTAACACCGCCTAGTTGGTGGATTCATAGTCGTGAATCATGGAAGGATTTGCTGTGCTTTTTTTCGGCGGATCTTATATCCATTCAACCTAACTGGCATAAACTGACCATCGGTCAGTCTAATTATAATTATCGATTAACATTGCCGAGTAAAGACGTAGATACAAGCTACTTTATTCAAGTGGTCAATTTAGACAATCAACCTTTATTACCAAAAGTTAATCAGCCCCCCATTTTACAGCGGTTAGATCAATATCCTGCTCTAAAACCATGGCTGGTGAAGTGCTATATTAACACTCATTGTGTAAGAGTGTTTAAGTGGGTGGACGCTCAATGTATCTCGCCCCGCTCTTTCGATGACCGATTTTTATCTTCATTAACTGATTTTTTAATTCAATTACATTCTGAAAAAAAATCTTTTAATTCTACCTGTAAGTCACCGATTATCGATATCACTGAGCATTTAAAAGGATATCGCCAAATAGCCCTACAGAAATCACCCGAAGATTCCAAAAAAATTGAGCTCTGTTATCAACACGCAAAAACGTTATCTGCAGAATTTGTTGCTGATAGACTTTGCCATAATGACCTCAATCTCAATAATTTATTATGGGATAGTCACCGGGAAAAATTAACAATCATTGATTGGGAATACGCTTGTTATAGTGATCCAATGATGGATATTGCCGGGTTGATTGTTAACTGCCAACTAAGTAAGCGGCAAGAAGAACACTTGCTTGCAAACTACTTAGTTAAAATCTATTTAGAACAAATCGATCTAAGCATCTCATCTAAGAAACTCTCGAATATGAAGCAACTTTTTCAACATATATCGGCGCTATGGCAATTGGCTCACCATCCAAAAATTTAAATTTAATTTCTAGGATATTTGTAACTCTTTTATGGGAAACTCATCTATAGTTATAGGAGGTGAAAGAGAATTTAATAATTAATATCTTTGTAGTAAACCTTGGAGAAAATTTATCATGAGAAGTTCAAATTATTTACGCCAAGCCAAACGTCGCCACAACAAAACCATTGTTGACGACTCTCAAATTTATACCTCGGACGATCAAATCATCGGCAAAGACACTTTAGCGAGCATGATGGATGTAACTCTCACAAGCGTTGAACGCTGGATACGTGACGGCATGCCTGTTGAGCAAAGGGGAGACAACCTGACCGACTGGATTTTTGATTTAAGTGAAGTTAAACGCTGGAAAGCTGATAAAAGTTAGCTTTCAACTTTATCAATCCCTACCCCGACAACTTGTCCTTCTTGCTGCTCACCCTGAACGATGATGACTTCAACTCTCCGGTTAGTAGCTCGCCCTTCGGAAGTATCGTTATCAGCAATTGGTTTAGTTTCAGCGTAACCGGTAATCACGAATCGATTTTTGTTCAGTCTACCACTTTTTAATAATTCTCTAGTGACAGAGGCAGCACGTCCGCCTGATAACTCCCAATTTGAGCGGAAATATTCATTATCGATTGGTAAATTATCAGTATGCCCTGCCACTCGAATCTCACCATCGGTCTCAGCTAAAATACCTTCGATTTTGCCAATAACCGGCAAGAACTGCTCTTCAATTGCGTCTGATGCTGAAGCAAATGATCCTTTTTCACGAATGCGGATCACCACATACGAGCCTTTAGCCAATAATTCAACTTGTCCGTCCGAGATTTCTTCAGACATTTTGGCGGCTATTTCTTGAGCGAGCGCTTCTGATTCTTCTGCAGCTAATTTCTCTGCTTTTGCCACTTCCTGTGCCTCCTTGATAATTTCTGCGTCGCTCTTTTCTTCTTTTGCGGTATTCTCTTTATCTTCTGGACCTTCCCCAGTATTACTTTCAGTTCCTGCTCCTTCATCGGGATCATCTTCATCTGGCTCGTCAAATTCAAGGGTTTCTTTTGTAATATCAATGGTTTGTTGCATAACCGACTCAATAACTGTCGGCTGGGGTTTGCCTGGGGAAAATTCTTTGGCGATAATACTGGTACCTTTGGGAATATCACGAACCCGCACCTTATCTTGCACACCAAAAGCGAACTTCATTGAACCAGCGATTTGTTTGAATTTAAGTACATCCATCTCTGCAAATGATAATAGCAGCACAAAAAAGCACATTAACAGCGCCATTAAGTCCGCAAAGGTTCCCATGTAGGCGGGCAAACCCTCCGGGGGACAATCGCATTCAGCTTCATCACTCATAGGTTATTCATCTTCTGCAGAGGGACGTTTTCCTTCCTTGAGGTATCCATGTAACACTTGCTCGATAACACGCGGATTCTGACCGGCTTGAATACCAAGTAGCCCATCGATCATCAGGTTTTTTGAAATTGTTTCTTCTCTGTCTCGCAAACCTAATTTTTCACTGATGGGAATTCCCACCATATTTGCCATGATGGCACCATACAAGGTTGTTAATAATGCAACGGCCATCGCTGGACCAATCGATTTTGGATCGTCCATATTTGATAACATTGCCACCAAACCAACCAATGTGCCGATCATTCCCATCGCTGGGGCAACGTCCGCCATGGACTTAAAAACTGAACCTGCTAAAGAATGCCTCTCCGACGCCATTTTCACATCTTTTTCCAAAATTGCCCGCACCACTTCGCCGTCATGACCATCGACTAATAAACCGATGCCTTTTTTCAAGAAATCATGCTCTATAGTCGCGCCTTCTAAAGCAAGCAAGCCACTCTTACGAGCCATATCAGCCAACTCAACGATTTGAGTGATTAATTCTTCGTTATCCATGCCTTTAAATGTCAGCACCTTCATGCCAGCGCCTGCTGCGCTGAGAAAATCACCTAGAGAATAGGTCATCATCACCACAAAGTGAGTACCAACTACCACGATCAATATCGAGGGAGCATCGATAAAAGTAAGAATTGATCCCCCAAGAACCATCGCCATGACAACCATAGCAATCGCGCCGAGCAAGCCAACCAGAGTACCTAAATCCAAACTAAATAACCTCTACATAACATTTGTCGTAAACAACAATCTTTTGTCTTATTCAAAGAATAGGCAAGATTTCCCACAATTCCAGTCAAGTCGGTATTTTCTTTGCAAAAATGAGCAAAGAAGCAGCAAAAAATTCCTTTCAAAGTCAAAATGCGCGACAATAGCGCACTATTTTGAAGTGATATCAAATTAAGTTCGGACATAGCTGTAAATTAATCTTAAAATGTCGGTCTTCCGACCTTTACCATTCGGTAACTTTTATGACTACCAGTAAAAAAACAACCTTTGAGTCTCAACTCGAAGCACTAGAAGAAATAGTTAATAATCTGGAAAAAGGTGATTTACCGCTCAACGACTCGCTGACCCAATTTGAGAAAGGTGTCAAACTCACTAAAGAGTGCCAAAACATGCTCAACAAAGCAGAACAAAAAGTGATGTTATTGAGCGAAGACGAAGATCAATTAAAAGATTTTGAATAAGCTACTAAAAATAAGTAATCCTATGCCTCATAACGAATTTTTAGCGGAAGCTCAAGACAGAACCAAGCTATTGCTTGGTAAATACCTTCCCGATGGCGATTCAAATCCGCAAAGGTTGCACCAAGCGATGCGTTATTCGGCACTTAACCCAGGTAAGTGTGTTAGACCTGCACTAGTTTATGCCACAGGTGAAATGTTGGCGGCAGAAAGATCGGATCTTGACCCTGCCGCAGTAGCCGTTGAAATGATCCATGCTTACTCGTTAATCCATGACGATTTACCCTGTATGGACGATGATGATTTAAGACGCGGCATACCCACTTGCCATATAAAGTTCGATGAGGCAACGGCAGTACTTGCAGGCGATGCATTACAAGCATTAGCTTTTGAAATATTATCTGAACAAAAACAATCCTCACTTTCTGCTCATAAAAAATTATTGATGTTGCAGGAACTTTGTAAAGCCAGCGGCTCGTTAGGCATGGGGGGCGGACAAGCCATCGATCTACAAATGACCAATCAGTTGTGTGGCATTGAAACCTTAGAATCAATGCATCAGATGAAAACGGGAGCGCTGATCAATGCCTCAGTCAAACTCGGTTTTTTGGCAAGTAACTGCGAAGATCAAGTGATTTTAACTCACCTATCCACTTACAGCCGCTGCTTAGGTTTGGCTTTTCAGATTACTGACGACATTTTAGATATAGAAAGTGATACCGAAACACTCGGCAAGCCTCAAGGATCAGACGTAGAAAAAAACAAATCGACCTTTCCTGCATTGCTAGGATTAGATGGTGCAAAGAAAAGAGCCAATGAATTGATCGCTCGGTCGCTAGAAGCGCTTGATCGAATTCCACTAAATAGTGATAATTTAGCTGATTTTGCTGAATATATCGTCACCCGAAAAAATTAACCTACGCGGATCGAGTAACAATGCTTTGCGACCCTAAAAATTATCCACTGCTTGCGAATATTGGCAAACCGCAAGATCTAAGAGATCTCGAAAAAGATCAATTACAAACGGTCAATGACGAGCTACGCGAATTTTTAATTAATAGTATTGCTCACTGTGGTGGGCATTTTGCGGCAGGACTGGGCACGGTCGAATTGACCATTGCATTACACTATTTGTTTGATACACCAACCGACAAAATTATTTGGGATGTTGGTCATCAAGCATATCCTCATAAAGTATTAACCGGGCGCAAAGAAATACTACGCTCCATTCGCCAAACCAATGGGCTTCATCCATTTCCAAGTCGATTTGAAAGTGAATACGATGCTTTTGGCGTAGGACATTCTAGCACTTCTATCAGCGCTGCTCTCGGTATGGCAGTTGCCGCAAAAGCCAGAGGCGATGAGCGTCATGTTGTCGCCGTGATTGGTGATGGCGCAATGACTGCGGGCATGGCTTTTGAAGCGCTCAATCATGCCGCAGATTTAGATGTGAATTTAATGGTCATATTAAATGATAATGACATGTCCATTTCAGAAAATGTTGGCGGACTAAATAATTATCTGGCAAAAGTTTTATCAGGAAAATTCTATTCTGGTTTTAAAGAAGGTGGCAAAAAAGTCCTGAAAAATTTACCCAAAATTTCCAATTGGGCACACCGCGTTGAAGAACATATGAAAGGCATGGTTTTACCCGGCACATTATTTGAAGAATTAGGTTTTAATTATATTGGACCAATAGATGGACATGATCTTCCAACATTGCTGACAACTATTGGCAATATTAAACGCCTAAAAGGTCCTCAGATTTTACACGTTGTAACCACCAAGGGAAAAGGGTTTGCTCCTGCGGAAGATGATCCCATTGCTTATCATGCTGTGCCAACGTTTAATCCCAAAGAAACCACACTTCCAAGCGCAAAAAAGAAAATTACTTACTCAAATATTTTCGGTCAATGGCTTTGTGATATGGCTGCAAAAGATGACCGACTCATGGGCATTACCCCCGCAATGCGCGAAGGTTCAGACTTAATTGCATTTTCCCGCGAATATAGAGATCGCTATTTTGATGTCGGCATTGCTGAGCAGCACGCAGTGACCCTCGCGGCCGGAATGGCGTGTGAAGGAGCAAAACCAGTTTGTGCCATTTATAGTTCATTTTTACAACGCGGGTACGATCAATTAATTCATGATGTCGCTTTACAAAAGTTAGATGTACTTTTTGCGATCGACCGAAGTGGATTAGTTGGCGGTGACGGCGCAACTCATCACGGTAGTTTCGATTTAAGTTTTATGCGCTGCATTCCAAATATTATTATTATGGCACCAAGCGATGAAAACGAATGTCGATTAATGCTCACCACTGGTTTTGAATATGATGGTTGTGCCGCTGTTCGCTATCCCCGTGGAACTGGAACAGGTGCAGAGACTAGCAACGAGTTAGAATCAATAGAAATTGGTAAAGCCAATATCCGAAGGCAAGGAAAAAAAGTTGCTCTACTTGCTTTCGGCAGCCTATTAAAAAACGCTTTAATTATCGGCGAAAAAATAAATGCCACAGTTGTTGATATGAGATTTGTAAAACCTTTAGATCAAGAACTAATTATTGAATTAAGCAAAACTCACTCTCAACTAATTACGCTGGAAGAAAACTCAATCGCTGGCGGCGCAGGTAGTGCAGTCAGTGAGTTTTTAGCTCAGCAAAACATTCAAATACCAATCAAACATTTTGGTATTCAGGACGAATTTATTGAGCATGGAGAGCATGAGGATTTGTTAAAAATATGCGGTCTTGATGTCGAAAGTATTTTAAAAAAATTACAATAGGAACGAGTATGGATCAACTAATTAACAATCGCGATCTAAAATTTCAACTTTATGAACTTTTAGATCTAGATAGACTGCTCTCTCGCAGCAGATTTGAAGATCACAATATTGAAACTTTTGATGCCGTATTAGAAACTGCTGAAAAAATAGCGATAAAACATTTTCTATCTCACAATCATAAAGCCGATCAAAACGAACCAAAGTTTATTAACGGTGTGGTTGAAATGATCCCTGAAGTTAAACAAGCTTTTGATGCCTATCGCGAAGCTGGATTTATTGCTGGAGGGATGGATTATGATTTAGGTGGTATGCAACTTCCCTTTACTGTCACCCTTGCTGCTTTAGGATATTTCACTTCAGCAAACCCTTCCACAACCGGTTATGGCTTTCTCACCACGGGCGCTGCGAATTTGATAAACACCTTTGGTAGTAGCCAACAAAAAGAAACGTTTTTACCTCCAATGTTAACAGGTGATTTTTCTGGCACTATGGCATTAACCGAACCGAATGCGGGTTCTTCATTATCTGACATTGTTACTCAAGCGACCCCTCAAGATGATGGAACCTATAGAATTAAAGGACAAAAAATATTTATCTCTGGCGGCGATCATCAGTTAACCGACAATATTGTTCACCTCGTTTTAGCCAAGATAAAAGATGCACCCGCGGGAGTGAAAGGTATTTCACTTTTTATTGTGCCTAAATTTAGATTGGATGAATATAATCAACCGGCAGACTCAAATGACGTTAATTTATCAGGGCTATTTCATAAAATGGGATACCGAGGAACCACCTCAACCATTTTAAGTTTTGGCGAAAAAGATGACTGCACAGGTTATTTAATTGGCGAGCCACATCATGGTTTAAAGTATATGTTCCACATGATGAATGAAGCCCGATTACTAGTGGGTTTTGGCGCAATAGCTATTGGTTATCGTGGATATTTAGAGTCACTCGCTTACGCGAAAGAAAGACCACAAGGAAGAAAATCAACCGAAAAAGATCCGACCACGCCACAAGTTAATATTATTGAACATGCTGATGTTAAACGAATGCTATTAGCTCAAAAATCATTTGTCGAAGGCGGTTTGAGTTTATGTTTTTACTCCGCTTGTTTAGTTGATGATGCAGAAACAGCAGACGGTGAAGAAAAAGCTAATGCAGAATTATTACTCGATTTATTAATGCCAATAGTTAAAGCCTGTAACTCCGATTACGGATTAAAAGCTAACGATTTGGCCATCCAAATTTTAGGTGGTTCTGGTTACACTCATGAATATCCGGTCGAACAATGTTATCGAGACAACCGTTTAAATCCGATCCATGAAGGCACTAACGGTATTCAGGCACTCGATTTACTAGGTAGAAAAGTCTGGCAAAATAACAGTACCGGACTAAAATTGTTAGTCACTAATATTACGCAAGATATTCAGCGAAGTAACGATTTTAAGAAATCGAAAAACTTTGCCGAAGCAATAGGTAAAGCCCTTGATACCTGCAATAAAATCACTCAGCACCTTGGTGCTTCGATGGCAAAAAATGGCGCTGATTTAACATTAGCTAACGCGGGATGTTATCTTTCTATGATGGGTAAACTTGTTTATAGCTGGATGTGGTTACGACAATCAATCGCCTCGGAACAAGCACTCGCCAAAGACTTAACTGTCGAAGAAAATAATTTCTATCAAGGTAAAATGCAAGCGGCTCAGTATTTTATTCAATGGGAGCTGCCGACTATGTATCACGACGCAGAATTACTCAAAACATTGGACGATACTTGCATTAATATGCAAGAAAAATGGTTTTAAAATTTAAAAGAGGATCAATCAATGGATCTCAATCTAGGAAATAAAAATGCTTTAGTATGCGGAAGTTCGCAAGGAATGGGAAAAGCGATCGCCATCCAACTCGCAAAACAAGGAGCTAATGTAACTTTGTTCGCGAGAAATTTGGATAAGCTGAATGAAGTAAAATCGGAACTAGCGAATAACGGCTCTCAAGAACATTTTGCCATATGTGCAGACTTTGCAGATCCAGAATATGTCAGCCGTGCACTAGACGAACACCTTAGAGTTGTTCCAAATTTTCATATCTTGATCAATAACACTGGAGGACCTGCTCCTGGACCTGCAAATTCTGCTGATAGCTCAGCATTTTTAGCCGCATTTAATCAGCACCTGATCAACAATCATCAAATCGCACAAAAAGTGATTGGAGGAATGAAACAAGCTGGTTACGGACGGATCGTAAATGTTATTTCAACAAGCGTTAAACAGCCGTTACCCAATCTGGGAGTTTCCAATACCGTTCGGGGAGCAGTCGCTAGCTGGGCGAAAACTATGGCAAATGAGTTAGGTCCATTCGGGATCACCGTTAACAATGTTTTACCAGGGGCAACCAACACAGTCCGACTCGAAGCCATTATAAAAAACAAGGCCGCCGCAAAAAATTTAACTATCGCAGAAATGGAAGTAGAAGAAAAATCACTTATTCCGTTGAGACGTTTTGGAGAAGCAGAAGAGTTCGCCGACGCCTGCGCATTTTTAGCATCACCGTCAGCAGGATATATCACAGGGGTAAGCTTACCGGTAGACGGCGGACGAACTAGCTGCTTGTAACACAAAGATAAAAGAATGCTCACAAAGCTTGCCCCGTGAAACGTTTTGGGTACAGAGGCACAGAGAACACAGATAAAACCTAAGAGTAGAAGCTACTTCACCATGCAATCTCAATGATGTAACAATTAAGCTGAATAACTTAATGTTTTTTCTTCCTCTGTTAACTCTGTGTTCTCTGTGGTAAAAAATCTTTTAAGGATTTTAAATATGCAAAAGATTAAAAATTATATCAACGGTGAATTATTAGCCCCGATTAATGATAACTATCTTGATAACTTTGAGCCGGCCACTGGTAAAATTTACTCCCTCATTCCTGAATCAGATCAACACGACTTAGAACTTGCCGTTAAAGCGGCTGAACAAGCTCAAAAAGACTGGGCAGATATGTCTAGCGAAAATCGTTCGATTCTTTTGATGAAACTTGCGGATGCAATTGAAAATGCCAGTGATGAATTAGCGCGCGCAGAAGCCATTGATAATGGCAAACCGATTTCCGCTGCCCGAGCGGTTGATTGTTATCGAAGCGCGGCGAATATTCGTTTTTTCGCTAATACGGCGACTCAGTTTTCAAGCGAGTGTCACGACATGGGAGCGGTTGGTGTGAATTATACTTTACGCCAACCGATCGGAATTGTTGGTTGTATTTCACCTTGGAATTTACCTTTATATTTATTCACGTGGAAAATTGCGCCTGCCCTTGCCAGTGGTAATTGTGTGATAGGCAAACCTTCAGAAATAACCCCAATGACCGCCTATATTTTTTCTCGACTTTGCATTGAAGTGGGAATGCCAAAAGGTGTTATCAATATTCTGCATGGCACGGGAAATTCGATTGGTGCTCCATTGGTTGCGCATAAAAAAATTAAAGCTATCAGTTTTACTGGTGGTAGTTCAACAGGACGAGCAATCGCAACCACAATGGCTCCAATGTTAAAAAAATATTCTCTGGAACTTGGCGGAAAAAATCCAACTTTAATTTTCGCAGATTCATGTAATTCCGAATCTGATTTAAACAAAACCGTCAACGAAGTAGTCAGATCAACCTTTTCTAATCAAGGGCAAATTTGTTTATGCGGCTCTCGAATATATATTGAAAAAAGTATTTATACTAAATTTAAAGCTGTTTTTTTAAAAAAAGTTAAACAATTAAAAATCGGCGACCCATTAGATGAAACAATACAATTCAGCGCGTTAGTTTCCAAACAACATCAAGATAAAGTCTATTCATATATCGAACTAGCCAAACAAGAAGGTGGTACGATTTTAACCGGGGGTAATAAATTGGCTCCTGAGGGGCGATGCGCTGATGGTTATTTTAT
>Ga0316205_10004808_pt1 | contig 11563 bp, 6 predicted proteins | sample 3monthpyrite_MG_FD_204941 | JGI IMG/M metagenome (GOLD analysis project Ga0316205, IMG submission 204941) | Microbial mat bacterial communities from mineral coupon in-situ incubated in ocean water Damariscotta River, Maine, United States -... | ecosystem: Environmental > Aquatic > Marine >... | reverse complement strand
AGAGCAGCCGCGGGGGTTGTAATTATTACGACTAAGCGTGGTAAATCTGGTGAAACTCAGTTTAGATTCAAGCAATCTACAGGTTGGACACAAGCTACCAACTTATTAGGATTAAGAGATTATACCGAGCAAAGAGTAAGAGATACTTTTGGTGATGCAGCTGCAACAGAGTTTGTTCAGGCGCAAAACCAAGGAAGGTTGATTGATTATGAAAAAGAACTTTACGGAGAAACTGGCTTTTTAAGCATTTCCAACTTTAGCATGAGCGGTGGAGATTCTAAAACAAAATTTTATGCAGGTGTTACGCATAACAATGAAGATGGAATTGTTAGAAACACTGGATATGAGAAAACTTCTTTACGTTTGAACTTAGACCACAAGCCTGCAGATTTTGCTAGGTTTGCTTTTAGTTCTAATTACGTATACTCTTCATCAGATCGTGGATTTTTCAACAACGATAACTCTGGAACTACTATTGGTGTAACTCTTACGGGTACTACTCCTTGGTTACAATTGTTTCCGAATTCGGATGGAATTTACCCAGACAACCCTTCAGGGGCATCAAACCCATTACAAACTAGAGATTTGGTTACCAACAACGAAACGGTTAACCGTATCATCATGGGTGGATCTATGAGTTTAGACCTTTATAAAAACGATAATTCAAACCTTGAATTTGTACTTCGTGGAGGTCTTGATTTCTACGGACAACAATCAAGAGCGATTTTCCCGAAACAACTTCAGTTTCAAAAGCCAGCAAATGGTGGATTGAACGGACAGTCTATTCAAGGTGAAACTCAAAACAAGAATTATAACGCTGCTGCTTTGTTAGTTCATAACTATACTACTGCAAGTGATTTAAGCTTTAGAACTCAATTGGGTTTAACTAGAGAGTACTTCGACCAGAATACACAATTAATTTCTGCTTCTGGTTTGGTTGCTTCGGAAACGAATGTAGATCAGGCTAAGAACACGGGTGTTGATCAAACAAGATTCTTACAGCAAGATTCTGGTTTCTTCGTACAAGAGGAAATTAATTTTCAAGATAAGTTTATCGCAACCCTTGGGGTAAGAGGAGATAAGTCTTCTAACAATGGAGATGCTAACGAACTCTTTTATTTTCCAAAGGCGTCATTGGCAGTTAACTTCCATGAGTTCGGTTTCTGGAATGAAGAGTCTATCTGGAACCAAATGAAGTTGAGAGTTGCTTATGGTGAGGCAGGAAACTTCCCGCCAGCAAGAGGACTATTTACTTCGTACAACGCATTTACGACTAGCGGACAATTAGGAATTAGTTTGATCGGAGAGCGTGGAGATGGTAACCTGAAGTCGGAAAGACAAAAGGAATTGGAATTTGGAGCAGACATTGGATTCTTTGATGGTCGTTTAACCTTTTCAGGTACGTACTATATCAAAACCATTGACGATCTAATTTTACAAGCGGCGCTTGAGCCATCTACTGGATTTACAACTCAATTTGTAAACGCGGGTGAGTTGGAGAATAAAGGTATTGAACTTTCATTGGATGCCACACCTGTACTTACCGAAGACTTCGAATGGAATATTGGAATGAATTGGTTTAGAAACAGATCGGAAATTACTCGACTTGACGTACCAGCTTTTAACATTGGAGCTTTTGGAGCAACTTTAGGTAGTTTCAGAATTGAAGAGGGACAAAGTGTTACTCAAATAGTAGGTATTGGACCAAACCCTGGAGCAAACGGATTCCAACAATGGGGAGACTCTGAGCCAGATTTTCAAATGGCTATTAACAACAACCTTCGCTACAAAGACTTCGAATTGTCATTTTTATGGCAATGGAAAAATGGTGGTGAAAATGTTAACTTGACTACTTTGCTGTCTGACTTAAATGGAACTACACATGACTACGATACCATCGATCTTGACCCTGATGGTCAATTAGGTAATGGTGATTATCGATTAAGTCAGCTAGGATCATCTGCAGAAGTATTTGTAGAAGATGCATCTTACCTTCGTTTACGTGAACTTGGATTTTACTGGAACGTACCTAAAAAATTCCTTGCTGGAGTTTTAGGAGGTAGAGTAGATGGTGTTAAACTTGGATTCTCTGGAACCAACCTAATCAACATTTTCGATTACAACAGCTACGATCCTGAAGTATCTAACTTTGGAGGTAACACGGCATTTACCGGTGTTGAAGTGACACCTTTTCCTTCATCAAAAAGGTTCTTGTTTCACTTAGGAGTTAATTTTTAAAAAAAAGAAATTATGAAAAAACATATATATAAACTTTTATTCTTCGCCCTTACACTGGGAGCAGTCTTTTCTTGTGACGTCGAAGAATATTCAGACTTAAACAGTCCCGAGGTAGATGCCTTTAGAGACAACCTTACGCGCGGTGACCTGCAAGATTTAGTAGGCGGAGTGTTGTACAGCTCAAGAGTTCGCTTGGGAACCTATTATGATGATTGTGGTGTTATAGGAAGAGAATATTGGAGATTCTCCGGCTCTGATCCACGTTTCACGACCGATTTATTAGGTGGAGGTAACTCTGTACTCGATAATAATACGTTTTATATTACCGGCCCGTGGTCTGGTCGTTATAGAACGGTGAAAAATGCTAACTTAATTCTGGAGTTCTTGGATGGTCAGGATCTTTCTGCACAATTCACTGCAAATGAGGTTACCGCAACCAAAGGACTATTGAAAACCTTTATTGCTTATGAACTGTTATTAAACTTGAACTTAACCGACGTAAACGGGATTCGAGTTGATGTGGCAGATGAGAATAATTTAGGGCCATTCGTTTCTAAAGAAGCGGCTTTAACGGCTATTAGAAACACGTTAAATGATGCTGCTACCGATTTAGGTAATGGTGGTGCTAGTTTCCCATTCTCTTTATCTGGTGGATTTGCTGGCTTTGACACTCCTAGTGGATTTGCTCAAATAAATAGAGCGATTGCTGCGCGTGTTTCTGCATACCAAGGAGATGCTTCTGGTACGCTTGCTGCCTTAGGAGATTCATTTTTCAGCCTAGGTGGTGATTTATTTGCAGGTGCTTATTACACTTGGTCAGAAGACCAAACAGACCTTCCTAACCCTTTGTTTATATCTGAGGGTGGATCTTCTGAAGCACAAGCAAGAATTGCACATCCTACGTTTATTACAGATGCAGAATCTGGTGATTCAAGATTGAGCAAAGTACTTCAGTTGTCTGAATCTATTACTCTTGCCGATCTTACAGGAGATTATATCGTTTTTAGATATCAAGGTAATGATGATGTAATTCCTTTAATTAGAAATGAGGAGTTAATTCTTCTTTATGCTGAAGCAAATATTACTGCGAACCCTGCGGAAGCAGTGAATGCTCTTAATGTTATTAGAGCATCTGCTGGCTTAGGGGCTTATTCAGGAGCTACAGACACTGCGTCTTTAGTGAATGAAATGCTAAATCAAAGAAGATATTCTTTATATGCTGAAGGACATCGTTGGATCGATATGAGAAGATATGGTAAATTAGGCGAGTTGCCAATTGACCGTGTAGACTCTGATGGTAATCCTGATGATGTTTGGGAAAACTTCCCAATTCCACTTACGGAGAATCAGTAAGATTGAATTTCTTATAAAATTAAAAACCCTTTCAGTAAAACTGAAAGGGTTTTTTTATTTAACTACTCTGCGAGTTCTGGAGTTATTGTTGTTGTATTTTCTTCCGATGTAGTTTTTCGAGATCGCAACCACAATTTAAATTTTGCTACTAGGAAGAATAAAATTGGAACAATTACCAATGTAAGGAAGGTCGCAATAAACAATCCGTAGATTACGGTCCAAGCTAGTGGCCCCCAAAAGATAACATTGTCTCCTCCAAAATATAAGTTGGCGTCAAACTCACTAATGAGGGTATAAAAATTAATGTTCAATCCCGTAGCAAGCGGAATCAACCCTAAGATCGTAGTGATTGCAGTTAATAATACCGGTCTTAAACGAGCTTTTCCAGCTTTTACTACGCACTCCAATGTACTTTGTATATCAAGATATTCATCCTTAGCCAGACCCTTATCCAACTTCTTTCTATCGATGAGAAGTTGCGTATAATCCAGTAAAACCACTCCATTGTTCACTACAATTCCGGCCAATGAGATAATCCCCATCATGGTCATCATAATTACAAAGGGAGCCCCAGTAATTATGAGCCCGCCAAATACACCAATTAAACTCAAGAATATAGCGAGCATAATAATACCTGGTTTAGTAACTGAATTGAATTGGAAAATTAGAATAAAAAAGATCAATCCCAATCCAGTAACAAAGGCACCCAACAAAAAGTTCATTTGTTTGGTCTCCTCTTCAATTTGACCCGTGTAATCAATATTTACGGAAGAAGGCTTTTCGGTGAAGCTGTCCATTTCCGCTTGTACTTTGGTTACAATCGAACCCGCATCCGTAAAACCAGGCGCCATAGCCGAATATACCGTTACAACGCGCTTTAAGGCATTATGCTTAATGGAACTGTAACCCGAATTGTTCTTTTGAGTAGTGACGGCCGAAATCGGGATTTCTCGCAATTGCCCAGAAGCTTGATCCATGAAAGTGATATTCTGATTAAAGATGGCGCTCGTGTTATAACGATCCCCTTCATTAAAACGAACATAGATGTCATAATCCTCTCCGTCCTTTTTATAGACACCTGCCTTCGATCCAAAAATGGCATTTCGAAGTTGTTGTCCAACTTGCCCGGCGCTAACACCTAGTTCTCCAGCTTTCTTTCTATCCACCTGAACTTGAACAGATGGCTTGGATTTGTTCACATCTATTTTTAATTCATCTATACCTGGAATATTTTTAGTGTTTAGAAAATCACGCATTTTTTCAGCTGTAGCAATTAAAACCGCGTAGTCTTGACCTTGCAATTCAATGTTGATGGGGTATCCGGCAGGAGGTCCTACGGCATCTTTTTCAACGCTAATGGCAACTCCAGGATAGATATCCTTCAAGGCTTCCTGAACCTTCTTCTGAAGATCCTTACTTTCTGCACCTCGACGATATTTAAACTCCCTCATAGAAGCCGTGATTTTTCCTCGGTGAGGCATTTCGGCTGCCGAACCACCGTCCGTTTGAGGATTTCCAGCACCTTCACCTACTTGAGAAACCGCACTTTCTACCAAGAAATTATATCCGTCATCGACGTTTTCCTTAGAATTAAGAATATCGTATACACGCCCTTCAATATCTTTGGTAATGGCGTTGGTTTTTACAATATCGGTACCTTGAGGATATTCAATATAAACAATGATCTGGTTCGGGTCGTTGTCTGGGAAGAATTCAACTTTGGTTCGTTGGCTCATCATGGAGGCTATAAAACCAATAATGGCAACAAACAGCAAAACGAAAGTTCCCAAACTAACTACATAGGGCCTCCAGCCCTTCAGGGCTATGCGTAGTGCTTTTTCATAGAACCGCTCCCAACGTGTTAGTATTTTGGTCTGGAAGAAATTGGCCATTTTTCGCAATCCAAAACGATATACCCAGAGCATAACAGCTGTAAATATCATAATGGTTCCTAAGGCTTTATATGCGCCACCAAATAGTAGAATTAAAATTCCGATAAAAGCTACTATTGATGTTATGATAATAATTTTTTTCAAAGGCATTTCTTTGTCGTCAACGCTCATGAACTGAGATACCATGACCGAGTTAAAGAAGATCGCAACAAATAATGAAGAACCTAGCACTACCGAAAGGGTTACTGGGAAGTAGATCATGAATTGCCCCATTACTCCTGGCCAGAGACCTAGCGGAATAAACGCCGCGACCGTTGTAATTGTTGAAATAATAATTGGAAATGCGATTTCACCAATTCCTTTTTTCGCCGCTTCAATACGGCCCATTCCCTCTTCGTCCATGAGACGATACACGTTCTCCACGACCACAATACCATTATCCACCAGCATTCCTAACCCCATAATCAATCCAAAAAGAATCATGGTATTCATAGTATATCCAAGCATGCTTAAAATCATAAGCGACATAAACATAGACATAGGGATTGCAAATCCAACAAACAGGGCATTTTTAAAGCCTAAAAAGAACATCAATACACCAACCACTAGGATGATACCAAAGATGATGTTATTCACAAGGTCATCCACTTGACCAATGGTTTTTGAAGATTGATCATTGGCTACAGTAACCGTAAGATTACTTGGAAATATATTTTCTTTTGCGTCGGCTAAAATTTTCTCTACTTTCTCCGCAGCAGCCACCATGTTCTTACCAGAACGTTTTTTAACGTCAAGCATGACAACACGTTCGCCAAACTCACGGGCAAAGGTGGTACGTTCTTTTTCTTTAAAAGAAAGTGTAGCAATGTCCTTTAAGTAGATTGGGTTGCCATTTTCAGATTTCACAACAAAACTCTCCAACTCCTTTGGGTCCTCAACTTCTCCTATGATGCGAATTGTACGTCGCTGCCCGCTTGAGATCAAGTTTCCAGCAGACATGGTGACATTGCCATTGTTAACGGCATTGATCACATCGTTAAAACTCACCTGAGCCGCCATCATCTGATAGATGTCGACCGCAATTTCCACCTCTTTTTCTTGTGCTCCACGGATGTCGACTTGCTTTATTTCGTCTAGATCTTCAATCTCGTCTTCAAGATATTCACCAAACTCTTTGAGTTTCTCGACAGGATAATCTCCAGAGATATTAATATTAAGAATTGGAATTTCTTCAGACATGCTTAAGCTAAAGACGTTGGGTTCAACCTTGGCGTTATTGAAGGTAGGCCAATCCTCTCCGGAGGTTTCAGAATCTACTTCATCTTTGACTTTCTGTTTGGCTTCATCGACCGTGATATTTTCGTCAAATTCAATAATGATAGTAGAAAAGTCTTCTTGAGAAGTGGAGGTAATATCTACTAGATTACTCACCGTTTTTAACTTGTCCTCTAAAGGATCGGTAATTAACTTCTCAATGTCTTCAGCGGTATTTCCAGGATAGATCGAATTAACATAAATCTTCGTCTCCTTAATTTCTGGAAAATTTTCCCGTGGCATACTAAAATATGCTGAAACACCAAGAAACAATATCAAGATCATCAATACATAGATGGTCGTTTTATTGTTGATTGCCCATGATGACAATACAAACTCTTTATTTACTTTTTTGTGCTCTTCTGTCATGATAGATCGTTTACTCGTTTATAACTTTAACTGGCTGCCCATCTCTCACACTTCGAGCTCCTTCTTGCACAATTTCTGCACCACTAACTATTCCTTTGAGGACTTCAATGACATCACCCTGTGTTTTACCCGTTTCTATAATCACTCTTTGAGCGATAGCTTCGTTATTTTCTTTTTTATCACTAACAACGTAAATGTATTGCTCGCCTTCAGCGTTTTCAGAAATAATACTCTGCGGAATCAGAATGGCATTTTCGTTTGTATAGTCGTTAATTTTAAGTCGGGCCGTCAAGTTTGGTTTGATGCTTTTGTCTTTATTCGGAACTGCAATTTCAACTTTGAATGTTCGGTTAGCAGGATTGATGAAATTTCCTGCTTGTCGCACTACGGCATCGACCGTTTTACCAAGAATTGGAAAGTTAACTACTACCTTTTTATCTTTGGTTACATTCGAAATATAGCTCTCAGGAACATCGGTTTCGATATACATATCTTTTAAATTCACAATGCGAATTATTTGAGATTGTCCAGCGGCAACTACGGTTCCTTGTTCTGTAATAATGTCGTCAACAATTCCAGAAAATGGCGCTCTTATGCCTGTCTTAGCCAATTGACTTTGCATTTGCTGAACAATTTTTTGTTGCCCTTCATAGGTCGATTTAGCCTGGAGGTATTGTATTTCACTACCAATCTTTTGGTTCCAAAGACGCTCTTGACGCTCGAAGGTGGTCTTAGCTAATTCTGCTTGAATTTCAAGTTGCGCCACCTGTTGTGCCATTCCTGCATCATCAACTCTAGCGAGTAATTGTCCTTTAGAAACATTCTGACCTTCTTTAACATATACTTGAGTTAATAGACCGCTCATTTCAGGATAAATGATCACATTCTGCTTGGTCTGAACATTACCTTGAAGTTCCAAATAGTGATTAAACACCTCATCCTTCGCTTGAAAAGTAGTAATTAAAGGAATCTTTTTTATGGTATCCATTTTCGCAATAGCTTGATCCAACTGATTTAATTGAGTCGTGATCTCTTTTTGCTTTGACGCTATCTCATCTTTCTTTGCTCTTAGTTCGGTAATGGTACCAGTCTCTATCAAAGCTTCAACAGATTTGTTTTTTTCACCACCACAGGAGGCTAAAGTTAAACTGGCAATGAGTATTAAGATTAATTTTTTCATCTTCAATGATTTTTAATTCGATTGGTGTTTTATTAGTTTCTTAGTTGTGGGGTGTTGAGTACTGTTTCCAGATCTGCTTTTGAGTTTATAACCTCTAGCATTGCTTGAAAATATTGTTGCTGTGCTGTATATAATTGGGTTTGTGCTTGACGTAACTCAAAACTCGTGGCAAGACCTTCTGTAAACTTAACTTGATTTTTACCTTCAATTCGTTCTGCAAGGGAGAGGTTCTTTTTAGAATTACCATAATTCTCAATAGCGAATTGATAATTGCTTCTCGATGTATTCAATTCTAAGCGGATGTTTTGCTCCGTTTCTATCAGTTCTGTTTCGGCTTGATCTAAGGCGATTTTTGCCTGTTGTGTTCGTGCTCCTCGTTGTCCGCTGCTAAAAATTGGAATATTCATATTTACTCCAAACACTGAAGATTGAAACCAAACTTGATCTCCGTTAAGGAAGGTAAAGCTGTCACTATTAGCCTGAGTGCCATAATTGACAAAGGCCTTTAGTGTAGGTAGTGCTCTACTTTTTTCCAGCTTCATTTCGAGACTACGCTGCTCCGTAAGATTGAAAGCAATTTTGTAATCAACATTTTCTTCAATGTTTAGATCACTTCCCATCAATTCAAGTTGAATATTTTGGTTGGCCAACGCATCAAGTCCGTCCGTAAAGTTTACGTTGCTTTCCGTGGGAATTCCAAGGCCAACATTAAACATTTGACGTGCAATCACTGCGGAACGCTTTAAGTTGCTTAATTGAGTTTCAATGTCAAGTAAAGTAATTTCCAATTGCTCAACATCTTCTTCTTCCGTAAGACCATTCTCATAAATCTTCTTGGTTTCAAATAGATTTTTCTCTAGGTTGATTCTATTCCGATCAAATATGGCAATCAATTCTTCAGAAAGTAATACACTTCCGTAGGCATTGATAATTCCTTTGCGAATTTCTAATTGGGTTTTTTCGTTGGCATTTTCAGAAAAGTCTAAAAAGGCTTTCGCGGCTTGTAAACCCACCAAATAACTCCCGTCAAATATTAACTGATTTAAAGTAGCTACGGCGTTTGCGTTTTGCTTGGTTCCAAAGACGACCGGTGTAAAGGTCCCAGGCTCACCGCCAATAATTTCGGCAGGAAGGAGAGTTACAGGTTGTTTGAGGTTGTTTTGGTACCCAATATCGGCACTAATTTGAGGTAAACCAGTTGCTGTTGTTTCCCACTTCTTCTTAATAGCCTTCGCAATATCACGACGCGAATTGATAGCCGTATAATTGCTATCAAGAGCAAAGGTAATTGCCTCTTCCAATGAAAAGCTATAGTTCTTTTGAGATTGCGCCCATGATGAGGTCGCCATTAAGACAATAGGTAATAGAATGAAAATCTTACGCATTGTGGACGGTTGTTTTAATAAATTTATTTAATGTTTTTAAGCCAGTTTTAGTGACAATACCGCGCAGGTGGTATTCGAGAAAATCTTCGAAAAGCTGCACTTTCGGGAATTTATTGATGGGGAATAGTGAGTCATCTTTAATTCCATGAACTCCAACAAAGTAGATTCTTGAAATAAACTCGATGTCAATGTTATCTCTATAGAGTCCTTGCTCCACTCCTCGTTCCAAATTGGCCATGGTACAATCACACATTTTTTCGAAATGCTTTATTTTAAAAGTAGCATGTACTTCAGGATAGTATTTCTGAAGTTGATATTGGGGAGAGGACTTTTCATTTTTTAGCTGAATCATAACGAACTTTTTAATTTCGTATAATTCCTCAATCGGATTCTTGTCTAAGGCACAAATGTTATCAATCCCACAGGTGATATGATTGAAAAGCGTTAGTGTGGTTTCCTTAATTAAATCGGTTTTATTGTCGAAGTGAGCGTAAATGGTCTTCTTTGATATCCCCATTTCGCTGGCGATATCATCCATAGTTACACTCTTAAATCCAAGGTTTATAAAGAGTTCGGTTGCTTTTTGTACTATTTTTTCTTTCATAATCGGTCACAAAAATACACAAGGAAACTTTAAAAACATTAAAAGTTTCCAAGGTTTTACAATTTTTTAACATTTCAATTCTAAATAGCCAGCGTTTAACGGCCAGATAATTTGATGTATTTCTTTTTCAATAGTGGCTAATTCTAACAAAATGTTATAATGTCCATTGCTTTCAATCTAACATCAAATCCGTATTTTAGCGCCAAATTTTGCGCATGGAAATGTTGATCAATTATAGTAACGCCCTCACCAATAGATTGGAAGAAGCAGTTCAACTGAAAGAACCAACTCAGTTGTATGAACCTGTGAAGTACATTCTATCCTTGGGGGGGAAACGTCTTCGCCCGGTATTAACTTTGATGACGGCCGATTTTTTTGGCGACGGCTATGAGAACGCTATGAACGCAGCTTTGGCTGTGGAGTTATTCCATAACTTTTCATTGATTCATGATGATATTATGGACAATGCCCCCTTACGTCGCGGCCAAGAAACCGTGCATGAAAAGTGGGATATCAACACAGGGATTTTAAGTGGGGATGTGATGCTCATTTTGGCATATCAGTTATTCGAAGGCTATGAACCAGCCTTGTTTAAAGAGTTAGCTAAGTTGTTCAGTAAAACCGCGGTTGAAGTTTGTGAAGGACAACAATACGATGTCGATTTTGAAACACGTGATGATGTCACTATTTCAGAGTACATCAAAATGATCGACTATAAAACGGCAGTGCTAGTTGGTGCGGCTATGAAAATTGGAGCTATCGTAGCTGGGGCTTCCTCCAGTTGCCAAGAGAATATTTATGAGTTCGGTAGAAATCTTGGTATTGCTTTTCAGTTACAAGACGATTATTTGGATGCCTTCGGTGACCCAGAGACCTTTGGTAAGCAGGTTGGGGGAGATATCATTTCAAATAAAAAAACCTTTTTATACTTGACGGCTCTTGAAAAAGCCAATTCGGAAGATGCTGCAACGTTACAACATTTATTCAGTGTAAACCCCAAAGATGCTAGCGATAAAATTGAAACGGTTAAGGCTATTTTTGACAACTCAGGTGCTGCCAAAGCTACAGTGTTGGAGATTGAACGCTATACAGATATGGCCATTTCAGTATTAGAGAAAATAGATCTTTCTGAAGAACAAAAAGACAAATTTAGAGAGTTTGGAGCATACTTAATGGAGCGCACCGTTTAAAGACTGAAATAACTAAGGTTTAGAAATAAACCCGGAAA
>Ga0316205_10004807_pt1 | contig 11564 bp, 12 predicted proteins | sample 3monthpyrite_MG_FD_204941 | JGI IMG/M metagenome (GOLD analysis project Ga0316205, IMG submission 204941) | Microbial mat bacterial communities from mineral coupon in-situ incubated in ocean water Damariscotta River, Maine, United States -... | ecosystem: Environmental > Aquatic > Marine >... | reverse complement strand
CCCGAAGTTTGCCGAGGACAGCTACCGCACCGAAAACGGCTGGTGGCTGATCCCCACAGCCGAGGTCACGCTGGTTAATTCGGTGGCGGGCGATATAATCGACGAAGCCGCCCTGCCCATCCGCCTGACCGCGCATAGCCAGTGCTTCCGCTCGGAAGCCGGCTCGGCTGGCCGAGATACCGCCGGCATGCTGCGCCAGCACCAGTTCGAAAAGGTCGAGATGGTCAGCATCACCACGCCCGCGCAATCTGCCGCCGAACTGGAGCGGATGACCAAATGCGCCGAGGGCATTCTGGATGCTTTGCAAATCCCTTACCGCACCGTGCTGCTTTGCACCGGTGATGTCGGCTTTGGTATGCGCAAAACATACGACATAGAGGCCTGGCTGCCCGGGCAAAACACCTACCGCGAAATCTCGAGCTGCTCGGTGGCTGATGATTTTCAGGCCCGCCGCATGAACACCCGCTACCGCCCCGACGGCGGCAAGCCTGACTTTGTGCACACCCTCAACGGCTCCGGCCTCGCCGTGGGCCGCACCTTGATCGCGGTGATCGAGAATTATCAGCAAGAGGATGGGAGTATCACCATCCCCGAAGTGCTGCGCCCCTATATGGGTGGTAAATCTTCCGTCCAACCCGATGGCACCTTCAGCTAAAACCCGATTGTTTGGGCTTGGCGGCAGCAGCCACGTGCCAGCGTGGTTATCGCGCATCGCGCCCGCGCGCGATTCCGCTTCATTGGCAGCCAAAGGGTGGCATTTTTGACTCACATTCAAAAAACTTGCCTAACTGCCTGACCAGACCCTAGACCTCCCGTTTCCGCCCCCCTAGAAAGGAGCGAACCATATACGAGGCACTCATGCGCATTTTGATAACCAATGACGACGGCATCACCGCGCCGGGCCTTAAAGTAATGGAAAAAATCGCCCATGACATTGCCGGCGCTGATGGCGAGGTCTGGACAGTGGCCCCCGCCTTTGAGCAATCCGGTGTGTCGCACTGTATTTCCTACATTCGCCCGATGCGGCTGGAGCAGTTGGGCTTTCGCCGCTTTGCGGTAGAAGGCTCTCCGGCTGATTGCGTGCTTGCCGGCCTGCATGATGTGCTAAAAGATACTCCGCCTGATCTTGTTCTTTCCGGCGTCAACCGTGGCCATAACGTGGCCGAAGATACGCTTTACTCGGGCACCATCGGTGCCGCGATGGAAGCCGCGATGCACGGCCACAAAGCCATTGCAATGTCACAATACTATGGCAAATATAACCATGATCTTGATGATCCGTTTGACGCGGCCCGCGCCCACGCCGCGCCGCTCATCCGGCAGCTTCTGGCCACCGCGCCGTGGCATGAAAAGGCCTATGCCACCTTTTACAACCTCAATTTCCCGCCGATTCCGGCGGCCGAGGTTAAAGGGGTGCGCACCACCACCCAAGGCGCGCGCAGCGCTGCCGCCTTCGGGGTTGAGCCGCAAATCGCCCTGAACGGCCGCCGTTATCTCTGGCTCTCGCACAAGGCCGACAATCACACCGCCGCGCCGGGTTCGGATGCCTATGAGGCATCGCAAGGCTACGCCACCGTCACCGCGCTTCACGCCGATCTCACTTCCGAGAGCGCCCTGAAAAGCATTGCCAATATGGACACCGACTTTTGACCGCTCAAGACCAAATGCAATTCATCCTTGGCCTGCGCAAAAAGGGCATCACCGATGCGCGGGTGCTCAAGGCCATGGAAGCCATTCCGCGCAAGGCGTTTCTTGACGGCACCTTCCAGCCGCGCGCTTTTGCCGATACGCCGTTGCCAATTGATTGCGGCCAAACCATCAGCCAGCCCTCTATTGTCGGAAAAATGACGCAAGCGCTGAATGTCACGCCCCGCTGTAAAGTGTTGGAAATCGGCACCGGCAGCGGCTATCAGGCGGCCATTCTTTCCAAGCTCACACGGCGGGTTTACACCATTGAGCGCCACCGCCATTTAGCCCGCCAAGCCACCAAACGGCTGGCGGCACTTGATCTTGGCAATGTCACCGTCATTACTGGCGACGGCAGCCTCGGCCTGCCCTCGCAATCTCCGTTTGACCGTATCTTGCTCACCGCCGCGTCCGAAGACCCGCCCGCGGTTTTGCTTGCCCAGCTCCGCCCCGGTGGAATCATGGTTTTGCCGGTCGGGCAGTCCGACATGGTTCAAACATTGATTAAAATCGAAAAAACCGATAAGGGTTTGGAATACACCGAATTGGGCGAGGTGCGCTTTGTGCCTCTCCTTGAGGGAATCGCGGAAGATATCGCGTAGCCTCGTCGAGCGTTCAGCCGGAACACCGGCCAAAAAAAGGCACTTTGATATGGGCATCTACAGATTTGTGAAACTCAGCACCGCGCTGTCGGCGCTGGCGCTTACCGCCGCCTGCGCCAATGGCATTGATATGAGCCGCATCACCTCGCCATTCCAGCGCCAATCTGACGCAATTCCGTCAATTGATCGCCCCGGTGCCGACCGGCGCGGCGTAATTACCTATGAAACCTATCAGGTTATAGTGGCACGCGATGGGGATACCCTCGCCTCCATGGCCTCCCGCGTCGGCCTTACTGCCACAGAGCTGGCCGATGTTAACGGCCTGCCGGTCCGCTACGCGCCGCGCGAAAACGAAGTGCTGGTATTGCCGAAAAATGTCGGAGGTGCACTGGTGGCTTCGCCTTCGGGTTGGTCCGCCGAAATCGCTGAATCCGCTATCGAGGGTGCGTCACCACGCAATCAGCCTGCCGAGATCGGCAGCCCGACAGAGCCACTGCGCCACCGCGTTGAATCGGGTGAAACTGCCTATATCATCGCCCGGCAATATAACGTGTCTGTCACCGCGCTGGCCACATGGAACGGGCTTGGGCCCGATCTCGGGGTGCGTGCAGGCCAGCAGCTCATTATTCCGGTGCCCGACACCGAAAACGTAGCCCCACCACCGGCATCACGTCCGGCACCGGTGCCAACCCCGGCACCTGCTACCCCTGCCCATGATGATACCCCCGCCGTGGCCACACCACCACCGGCCAGCCCTGCCCCAGTAGCCGCGCCCGAGCCGACAAGCAACCCGCGCGCACCTTTCGTTGCCCCCGTAACCGGCAGTATCTCACGAGGCTATCAGCCCACCGGGCGCAATAAAAACGAAGGCGTGGATTATGCCACCGCCGCCAATGCGACCGTGCGCGCAGCAGGTGATGGCATTGTGGCCTTGGTATCGGAATCGCTCGGTGGCTTGGGCACGATTGTGCTCATCCGGCATTCCAATGATTTGATGACCGTTTATGGCCGCGTCACCGATGTGACGGTTACCAAAGGGCAAAACGTCACCCAAGGGCAAAACATTGGCAAGGTCGCCGCAGCCGATACGCCCTCGATGCATTTTGAAGTGCGCGTCGGCAGCGAAAGCGTAGACCCGACCCGCTATTTGCAATAAAGAATTTAGCGCGCCGTGTGTGGCGCGCTAAAGTTTGATCCCTTTGCGCCCGGCCAGATCGGTCACAAATTGCCACGCCACGCGCCCCGAGCGCCCGCCGCGGGTTTGTTGCCATTCAATGGCTTCAACCCGCAGCGCCTCGGGTGGCATTTCGATACCAAACCGGGCGCAATACCCGTCAATCATCTCGAAAAATTCGTCTTGCGTGCAGGGGTGAAAACCCAGCCACAGGCCAAACCGGTCCGACAGCGACACTTTTTCCTCCACCGCTTCCGAGGGGTTGATGCCTTGCTGGCGTTCGTTATCAATCATATCACGCGGCATCAGGTGGCGCCGGTTCGAGGTCGCATAAAAAATCACATTTGCAGGCCGACCCTCGATGCCGCCATCCAGCACCGCCTTGAGTGATTTATAATGGCTGTCGTCATGGTCAAAGGAAAGATCATCGCAAAACAGCAAAAACCGTTCCTCGCACCCGCGCAGATGGTTCATCAAACGGCCAATGCTGGGGATGTCTTCTCGCTGGATCTCGATCAACTTAAGCCCTGTAACAGTAGCATGCACAGCCTTGACCAAGGAGCTTTTGCCCATGCCGCGCGCGCCCCATAGAAGCGCATTATTGGCAGGCATACCGCTGGCGAATTGCCGTGTATTGGCCAAAAGCGTATCGCGACTACGGGTGATTCCCACCAATAACTCGATTGGCACGGTGTTAACGCTTTGCACAGGTCTCAGGTCATCCGGTTCCGTTTCCCAAACAAATGCGCTGGCTTCGGAGAAATCGGGCGCTTTCAGCGGCGCAGGGCGCAAACTTTCCAGCGCTGCCGCTATCCGTTTGAGCGATTTTTTACTCATGTCGGCGGATTATCTTTGTCAAAAGCATCGGCTTTGAGATCATCTTCTTCGACATCATCGTCATAAAAACCATCCGCCCGCAACTGCGCTTCGCGCTGCCGGTCAACCATTTTCACCAGCATTATGGAAAGTTCATATAGCCCGTAAATCACCGTGAACATAATGATTTGGGTAATGACATCCGGCGGGGTAATCACCGCCGCCAGCCCTAAAATCGCAACAATGGCGTATTTGCGGGTCGAGGTCAGCGCCTTGGCCGAAATCAGGCCGGATTTGGCCAGCAGGGTCATCAGCACCGGCAATTGGAAGGTCAACCCGAAGGCCAGCACAAATTTCATCGTCAGGCCGAGATATTCGTCAATGGTGCCAAGAAAGGTGATGCCAACCGCCGAAGGGCCGTCCAGCGCTTCCGCCCCTTCGGGGCCAATATTTTGGTAGCCAAGAAAGAAATCAAACGCCAGCGGCAGCACCGCGTAAAAGGCAAAGGCCGCCCCGATTAAAAACAACACCGGCGACGCCAGCAAAAACGGCAAAAACGCGCCCTTTTCCTTGGCGTAAAGCCCTGGTGCGACAAATTGCCAAAGCTGAAAGCCGATCACTGGAAAGGCCAGAATGAACCCGCCAAACATGGAAATACGCAAGGCGGTGGTAAAACCTTTTTGCAAACCGGTAAAAATCAACCCGCATTCGCCAGTGGATTCGATAAGCTGGGTGCAGATCGGGTCCGACAAAAAGTCAAAAATCGGTTTGGAAAATCCGTAGCTGATCAGCATCCCAACCACAAAAGCCAATACCGAACGGATCAGCCTGGTGCGCAATTCGGCCAAATGCTCGATTAGCGGCGCGGCGCTCTGTTCCACTTCATCGTCGCTCATTTATGGCTCTTTTATGGCTGGCGGTTTAGCACCGCCGGTTTTTTTGGCAATGGGTCTGGAGGATGCTTTTTTGGCTGCCGGTTTTTTAGCGGCGGACTTTTTTGCCGCCGGCTTTTTTGCCGGATTTTTAGCTGTGGTCGAAGTCGCTTTCGGCTTTTTGGCGGCTGGCTTCTTGGGTTTAGGCGCCGCATCCGGCATTTCCGCCCCATGCTCCATTGCCGGTGCATCCACCTTTTTCACGGCGGCCTCTTTGGCGTCGTCATCCAGAAGGGTATTTTTCTTGATCGCGTCTTTGGTCATTGATTTCAGGTCTTTATTGAAATCAACCGGGTTGAAACTGGTAGCCTTTTTCAGGCCTCCGGCGGCAGATTTCACACTGCTATAGGCACCATCTACGCCCGTACTCTTGGCCGCATCATCCATCGAGCGCTGAAACTCCCGCGCCATGCCCTTCATTTTTCCGACAAAATTGCCAACCGTGCGGAAAAGGCCCGGTAGGTCTTTGGGGCCGACGACGATCAACGCCACCACCCCGATAACAAGCAATTCCATCATGCCGAGATCAAACATGCTGGCAAACCCCCGCTTTCACGTTACGGCGGAGCGCTTACGCTTCGTCTTTTTTCTCGACAGGTGTTACATCAACAGCTTCATCGGCAGCGGCAGATTCCAGCTCGGATTTGCCTTCGCTCACGCCTTTTTTGAAGCTTGAAATACCCTTGCCGACTTCGCCCATCAATGAGGAAACCTTGCCGCGCCCGAAAAGCACCAGCACGACAACAGCAACCAAAATCAGACCCATCGGGCCTATATTGCCGATAAACAGCGGTGTTGAAAACATTCTCTCTCTCCCAGTTTGAGATGTATAGGTTATATCTATGTGTTTCCGCCGCGAGGTTCAAACCCCAAACACGTTATTGAGCGGAATTTTTCTCGATATACGGGCTATTTCCCGAGCTTTGCCTGGCGCAGGGAAACACAAAACAGCGGTCGCGGCGCAGACTCAGCCATAAGGGCGTGTTTTCTTTTGGCAGAAAAACCCCGGGGATTGTGGCGCTGAGAATCGATTGGTCATAATCCATTTCCAGCTCGACCAGGCTTTCATTGCCCATAAATCGCGCCCGTTTGATCACACCGCGCGCGGGCACCCCGTCCTGCGGGGTCGGGTTGGGGCCTTTGCCCTGCCGGTCAAAATCTATTTTCAGGTGTTGCGGGCGCACGATGATCTCGACATCGGCACCATCTGCCAAGCCGGGGGTGAAGAACTGGCCAAAGGGGGTTTCGGCTTTCATATTCTCAACAACACCGTGTATCACATTGATGTCGCTAAAAAATCCTGCCACCACCCTGTCAAGCGGCGCGTTATAAAGATTGTAGGGCGCACCAAATTGAACCACTTTTCCGGCCCGCATCAGGGCAATGTTATTGGCCATGCGCATGGCCTCTTCGGGTTCATGCGTCACCAATAGCACAGCCGTATTCAGGTCTTTCAAAATCGCTAATGTGTCGTCTCTTATTCCGTCCCGCAGCCGGTTATCCAGCCCGCTAAATGGCTCGTCCATCAGCATAACCGCCGGGTTGGGTGCCAAGGCCCGCGCCAGTGCGATCCGCTGCTGTTCGCCGCCCGAAAGCTGGTGCGGATACTTCTCGGCCGCACTTTTCAGCCCGACCTTGTCCAGCAAAGCCATGGCCCGCGCGCGTTTATCCGCCGATTTCAGCCCGAATGCGACATTATCGACCACCGAAAGGTGCGGAAACAGCGCGAAATCCTGAAACATCAGGCCGATCGAGCGTTTTTCCGGCGGCAAATGCACAGAATCATCCGAGATCACCTGCCCGTCGAGCAGCACCCGCCCGGCATCCTGCCGGTCCACCCCTGCTGCAATGCGCAGGGTGGTAGATTTCCCGCAACCTGAAGGGCCAAGCAGGCAGGTCACCTCCCCTGCCATCAGGCGCACCGAGAGGTTATCCACCACCATCGTCCCGTCAAATGAGCGGGAAATATTCTGAAGTTCGAGTTTGGGGGTCACCGGCATTCCTTCTGGTCTCCTTCCCGAATACCAACCACGCGCCGCCCTAGCAACAGCTAGTTACGCCACTTGCCGGCGCTGCAAAGGGCAGCCCGCCGCCACATCCGGCAAAAATGCCCTTATGCTGGCTAAAATCGCCAGCAAACTCAAAAAACGGCGCAAACCGGCTTTGCTTGAGCATCAGGTAGGTATTGCCACAAACGGGCGCTTTCTTGCCCATGGCAAACACATGGCCGTTGTCGAGCACAAATTCGTCCGCACTATTGGGCATATTGCCCTTGTAGGTCACACTCTGGCCATAATCCTCGCAGGCCGGTTCAAGCTCTGGCATTTTGAACAACCGATAGGTGGCCGAATAAAAACCGATGCCGGCCAGCCTGGCCTCGATCTCGGGGTTTTCAATGCTCAGCACACGGTCTTCCACCAGACGCGGGTCGGCAAATCCGGCCTGTTTGGCCAGCGTGATGAAATCATTCCAGTAAAGCGCGCCGCTCAGGCACTCGCCATAAAGAACCGGGTCCTCCAGCAGCTCTGCTGGCACCCGGCGGTCGGCATAAACATCGGAAAAATAAAGCTCGCCACCGGGTTTGAGCAACCGAAACGCTTCGCGCAGCACCGCAGGTTTGTCTGGCGAGAGGTTGATCACGCAGTTGGAAACGATAATATCAAAGCTCTGGTCGGCCAGACCGAGCGCGTCCAACCTTTCAATATATCCTTTATGAAACACGGTATTGGGCGCGCCGTAGCCAAAGGCCCCGGCATGGAAATCGCTATGACGGCGCGCCACCGCGAGCTGCTCGTCGGTCATATCAACCCCGGTCACCGAACCGCGTTCCCCTGCCAGCCCGGCCAGTGCGTATACATCACGCCCAGAGCCGGAACCAAGGTCAAGAATGTCTGCCCCTTCCAGCGCCATCGGGGCAACCAGCCCACAGCCGTAGTATTTTTCGCTGACCTCGGGGTGAATTTTGGCCAGCACTTCGCGCAAATAGGCGGGCACGCCATCCGGCGTGCAGCAGGCATTGGTTTTCAAATCATCTGTGCTTTGCAGGGTTTTGCCGTAATATTCCTGAACGTTTTCGTGCTTCATTTTTGCTGCTGCTCCCGTTGCTCGCCTTTGCTTAACACATTTCACCTTTGGCCAACACATAGGCATGCCGCACACAGGGTCAATAAAGCGTGACCATATGGCCCGTTCAAATGCCGGTTTGAAAAAACCGCTCGGCGCTCACATAGCCCGCCAAGCGCGCCGCTTCAGCCCATGCCCGTTCATGGGTGGTATCTCCTACCACGACGACGCCATCACGTGGCAGCCTCATGGCGCGGGTTTGCGCCAGTATGGTTTCGCGCACCTGCCCCCAGTTTTGGGCAAAATCCGGCGCGGCAAAACTGGCCTCAAATAATGGCTTCAGCCCTTCCGGCACGGCCCGCGCCAAGGCGGAAGGGGTAAGCGGTATGTGCAGCAGCGCCACCCGATGCGCTCTTTTCACAGCCGCGATTTTGCCCGCCCGAGACCCAGAAAGCATTGGCGTATGCGGCAAAAGCCGCAGGGCGTTGGATGAAAACAAAAACGCGATCACATCATGCCCGCTCGCCGCGCGAATCGAGGCATAGGCTCTATAATCCAGCCCCAGTTCTGCCGCCCGTGCCACACGCGTGCGCAAAATCTCGACCGGCAGGGTTTTCACCAAATTCTGCCGTGCCTTTTTCCAGCAATGTCGCCGCCAGCTTTCACCGGCTTCCATGCTTGGGCCTTGGTTATGGCCAAGCATATTCATCCGTCAAAATCCTTCAAGCGGGCCACATAGCGGGCCAATGTATCAATTTCAAGGTTGACCACATCTCCCGCTTTCACCGCGTGCCACGTGGTATGCGCCTTGGTGTGCGGGATGATATTGACGCCAAACGTGCAGCCCTCCACATCGTTGACCGTCAACGATGTGCCATTCAGCGCCACCGAGCCTTTGGGCGCAATAAACCGCGCCAGCACCGCCGGGGACTCAAAGGTAAAGCGGGTGCTTTCCCCTTCATCCATCGTAGAAACCACGCGCGCCACCCCGTCCACATGCCCCGAAACGATATGCCCGCCAAGCTCATCCCCGAGCTTGAGCGCGCGCTCGAGGTTGAGCCTCGTGCCCACCGGCCAGGCCACATTGCCCTGCATGATGTTTGTTTTGGCGATGCTTTCTGCTGAAATATCGACATCAAACCAGCCCGCGCCCTTATCAACCACCGTCAGGCAAATGCCGTTGCAGGCAATGGAGGCGCCCAAATCAACCGTTTCCATGTCAAAGCGGGTGTTGATCCGCGCATGCAGGTCTCCACGCATTTCCACGCGCGATACTTCGCCAATATCGGTGATAATTCCTGTGAACATCTCGCGCCCTTTCTGGCAAACCTTTGCCAACTTGGTAGCAAGCCGGGGCAGTTTCGGCAAGCGATGGCTTAAGGAGGTTGTTAGGGGCTTATCGTTTACATATAAAGACAGTTAGCAAGCCAAAACGAGCACCGAATGCCACAAAGCCATCATAATTTTCTGTTCCTGCAAGGCCCGCACGGCCCGTTTTTTGGCAAGCTAGGCCATAGCTTAAAGGCGGCGGGCTACGGTGTGCGCAAAGTCGGATTTAACCGGGGAGACCGTTTTTTTTGGCCGCGTGCCCTGCCTTACACCGCCTTTCAGGGCAGCGAAGCTGATTGGGCGCAGGCACTGGACGCCATTATCGACAGCGAAAACATCACCGATATAGTGCTATATGGTGATGCCCGCAGCCTGCACGCCACCGCCGTAAAAACCGCTAAACGCCAGAACCTCAAGCTGCACTGCTTTGAGGAAGGCTATTTGCGCCCGTTCTGGGCCACTTATGAGCGCTCCGGCTCCAACGGCAATTCTGCCCTGATGGGCATGAGCATAGATGACATGCGCGCCCTCATCGACGAGGATTCGCCCGAGCCTTTCGAGGTGCCAACCCAGTGGGGGCCGCTTTGGCACCATATCTGGTATGGCGCACTTTATCATCTCAACCTGCTGTTCCCCAGCATAACCTACGCCAATTATCGCCCGCACCGTGAAAACTCGATTGCGGACGAGTTTTTTAACGGCGTGAAGGCGATGGCCACCATGCCGCTGCGCTCTCTCTCCCGCCGCATCGCGACCAAGCGCCTGCTGGAACGGGGAGACCCTTATTTCCTCGGCTTGCTCCAGCTTGGCCATGATAGCTCAATCATCGCGCATTCCGCCTTTGATACCAACAAACAATTCGTTGATCTGTGTATCAAGGAATTTTCCCGCGGGGCGCGCTCGCATTACCGACTGGTGTTCAAAACCCACCCGCTGGATGACGGGCGTGACAAATTGAAAAACCACATTCTCACCAGCGCCGCTAAAAACGGTGTTGCCGAGCGGGTGGATTTTATTCAGGGCGGCAAGCTCGGCAATTTGCTGGACAGTGCCACCGGCGCGATCACCATCAATTCCACCGCTGCCCAGCAAGCGCTGTGGCGCGGGCTGCCGGTGCGGGCCATCGGCGATTCAGTTTTCAAAAAGGACCAGCTAGTCTCGCGCCAGCCGCTGGCCAAATTCTTTGACCACCCCACCGCGCCGGACCGGGTCGCCTACCTCGATTATCGCCGGTTTTTGCTGCAATCCTCGCAGGTGGCGGGCGGGTTTTACACCAGTAAAGGCCGCGCTGCGCTTTCTCGTCGGGTGGTCGATATGATGCTGGCCGAAAACGGCCCCTATGCCCCGCACGCCAAGCGCGATGCCTCTGAGAGGCCACACCCGCACTTAAAACTGGCGCAACCGAAAACTTGACTTTGTTTTTGGATCATTGCTTGATATGTTACCGAAAATCCAGGCGTAAAATACGCGGTGAGAAAAATAAATCGGGCGAGACAGTGAAAAAAATAACCTCTTCAGCAATCCGGCCAAGATTTGCGGCATTTCTGGTATTGATTTTGGTGCTCAGCGCTTGCGGCCTGCCCCGCTCTGGCCCTACCCAGCGCGAAGTGTTGGCCGGGTCGGTCGAAAACGGCGGGCAAACAAATATTGTGTTGGTGGATGACCAGGTCGCCACTTCCGCGCGCCGCGGTGAGCCGCTCGGCTTTTCCCGCACCTTTCTCAATGCCGGCCTTGCCGCCGTGGACCGGATAAACGCCGGTGATAAAATCACCGTCACCATCTGGGAAAACGTGGATAACGGCTTGCTGAATGCACCGGGCACCAGTTCAACCACCCTAACCCAGATACAGGTTGATGAACTCGGCAATATTTTTGTGCCTTATGCCGGTATTGTCCGCGCCTCGGGCCGAACCCCCGAAGAACTGCGTCAGGAAATAACCGACCGCCTAAGCCAGCAAACCC
>Ga0316205_10004806_pt1 | contig 11566 bp, 8 predicted proteins | sample 3monthpyrite_MG_FD_204941 | JGI IMG/M metagenome (GOLD analysis project Ga0316205, IMG submission 204941) | Microbial mat bacterial communities from mineral coupon in-situ incubated in ocean water Damariscotta River, Maine, United States -... | ecosystem: Environmental > Aquatic > Marine >... | reverse complement strand
ACAAGGTGTCGAACTCGACAAAATTGGCAAAGGTGAAACTGCCATCGTCGCAGTCACGCATATGGTCAAGCAAGGCGGTCATCAAATCGGCATCAGCACCCTTGGCCTTGGTCGCAAAGCCACGCATCGAGAAAATATCCCCTATCTTTCCAATGGCATGCGAGGTTCCACCGGCTGCCTCAACCCATTCGGCAAGTGTGGGGCCGGGCGGTTTCATTGCGTAATCACGACGGTTGGTGGTGCGCCAGAATTTTTTGGCTGTGCCAAGAAACGGCCTGGAAATCACCCGCCCCACCCGCATGGCGTGCAGCATCGGGGCCGCGTCCGCGCAGAGTTTCTGCAATCGTTCCAGCCCGAACACCTCTTCATGTGCCGCGATCTGAAAAACGCTGTCGACCGAAGTATAACAAATGGGCCAGCCGGTTTTCAGATGGGTCTCAATATTCTGTTCAATGACCGGCAGGCCCGAAGCGTGACAATTGCCCAAAATGCCCTCAGTGCCGGCCAATTCGCAGATATGGCGGGTAATCTCGGGCGGAAAGGCCGGGTTGGTATCGGGGAAGTAGTGCCATTCCCACGGCACCGGAACGCCGGCCAATTCCCAGTGACCCGAGGGTGTATCCTTGCCCCGCGAAACTTCGGTGGCAGCCCCCCAAAGGCCCTTCGGTTCGACCGCCAAGCCCGGCACAATCGCGGTGTTCGTGGCCAGTCTGACGGCCGCGCCCAGGCCCAAGGCATCGAGATTGGGCAAGTTCAACGGGCCTGAGCGACCCTGCTCCGCGCGGCCTTGCGCGCAGGCTTGTGCAATGTGCAACAAGGTGTTGGCGCCTGTGTCCGGCAGCTTGCCGTTGAAAAACGTTGCCGCGTCAGGTGCACCACCGCAGCCAACGGAATCCAGAACAACGAGGAATGCGCGGGCCATCATGTAATCCGATCATAAATAAGGGGCGGCGCATCCAGCGGCGCCGGGCTCAAAGCAAAAGCCCGGCGCAGCTCTGACGAGACCGCCTGGGCCTGTTCCTGGCTGGCTGCGTGAATTTCGGCCAGAACCTGACCGGCGCGCATCCGCATCCCCAACGGCGCCACGCGTGCAATCCCGACACCGGGGTCGATGCTGTCGCTCTGAACCTTGCGTCCGCCGCCCATCTCAACAACCAATTGGCCCAGCAATGTTCCGTCAATTTCAGCCAACCAGCCAGCCTTATCCGTCATTACCTGCACTTTGACCGGGGCAGAGGGCAAGTCTTTTTGCCAACTTTTCAATATGTTGGATGGCCCGCCCTGAGCGGCCACCATCTGCGCAAACTTTCGGCCCGCCCGCCCATCGGACAGGACCGCCCTGATTGCCTTTTCGCCGCTTTCCGCTGTGGAGGCCAGACCTTGCATGGCCATCAACTCGCCCCCCAAGGCCTCACACAAGGCGCCCAGACGGCCGCCCGGCTGGCCTGACAAGACCTTGATCGCCTCGACGACCTCCAGCGCGTTACCTATGGCACTGGCCACTGGCTGGTTCATGTCAGTGATCAAACCGATTGTCGGGCAATCCGCACCATTGGCAGTATCGACCAATATCCGGGCCAAGCGCCGCGCCTTGGCAGGGGTGTCCATGAACGCGCCGCTGCCCTGCTTGATGTCCAGAACCAGTGCCTGGGGCGAGATTGCCAGTTTTTTCGACAAGATCGAGGCGCAGATCAGATCCACCTGATCGACCGTTCCGGTGACATCGCGCACCGCGTATAATCGTTTGTCCGCCGGTGCCACTGCATCATTGGCCGCGACAATGGCACAGCCCACCATTTCAACGATCGCGCGGAACTCTTCCTCGCTCTGGTCAGCCCGAAATCCGGGGATCGCTTCCAGCTTGTCCAATGTGCCGCCGGTGTGGCCCAAGCCGCGGCCCGACACCATCGGCACATAGGCCCCAAGAGCGGCCAGCGCCGGGGCCAGCACCAGGGAAACGCAATCCCCTATCCCGCCGGTGGAATGTTTGTCCAGAACCGGGCCGGGCAGATCCCATCGCAAAATATGCCCGCTGTCACGCATGGCTTGCGTCAGCGTAACCCGGTCACTTGCAGACAGGCCCTTCAAGTAGACCGCCATGGCAAAAGCGCCGGCCTGCGCATCCGACACCCGACCATCGGCAAGGCCTTGGGCAAATTCGGCCAGCGGCGCGCTGCCCGGACTTTGCCCATCGCGGATTGCGGCAATGATCTGGGCCGGCAGCATCAGCAATCCCGCATGTCATGTCTGGAAAAGGCACCAGGCAACAGCGCACCGATCGAGGTCTGCGCCGAAACGCCTGAAATCGAGGCCATGGTCACGGGCACATCGGGCTTGGTGAATTCGGCCAGTTTCTGCCGGCATCCGCCGCAAGGTGCAACCGGGTCTGGCCCCGAGGCAATCACATAGATTTCGGCGATTTCCGTGTCACCCGCCGCGATCATCGCGGCAATCGCCCCGGCCTCGGCGCAGGTGCCTTCGGGATAGGCGGCATTTTCGACATTGCAGCCCACATAAATCGCCCCGCTGGTGCTGCGCAACGCGGCCCCGACCTGGAAATTGGAATACGGCGCATAGGCTTTCGCGCATACCGCTGTTGCGGCCTCTTTCAATGACATGGCCATGGTCCTTTTTCATCCAGTTTGGGCGGCGATGACCGCCGGTTCAAGTGGGTTCCGCCACGACATGCGTTTGGAATGGCCCCGGAAGGCTCACTTCGAGCAATTCAAAATCAGCGCTTGGATCCGCGAACCTGGTGGGCATCCCGGGAGGTATGACAAACGCGTCTCCAGCCGATAGCGACCGCGCTTGCTGGCCCGCGCCGTTGAGGGTCATGCTGCCTGTCATCACAAATCCAAAAAGGATGTCGCCATCATGCGTCACCCAAGGGACATCGCCGGTCGCGGACCGCACCACCTGAACCGAAGCCACCCCTTTGGTGTTTTCATTGATCGTGGTGTCGCGGCATTGAAAGCCGGAAATACGAAACGGGCCCCAATTAGCCCTGCCACCCACATTATGCACAAATTTCTGTCCCGCCCATTCCCGGTCGGGGCGCAAGTAGGGCGTGGGCAACGCCATCTCATGATCGATTTCAGTGATGTGCTCGGCCGGCACGCCTATTTCGATCACTTCTATCCCGTCGCTGGCCTCAAGCACACGGTGCCGGATTTCAGGTGGTTGAATGAAACAATCACCCGCCGCCAATCGGATAGGCGGGCCCTGGTCTTCATAGACCACATCAACCCAGCCCTTGTAGCAAAAGATCAGCTGAAAACCGACCTTGTGAAAATGCACCATATCGGGCACCGGCCCGCCGTCAGGAATGCGGATGTGACTTGCGATGATCGAGCCGCCCAAACGCGACGGGATCAGGTCGCGATAATGCATGCCTGCACGCCCGATCACCCAAGGAGCCTGATCGGCCAGACGGCGCACGAAAAAAGCATGTTGCGTTTCGGGAATGATCAGCGGTTCGTTCAGCGGCTCAATGCTGATCCTGGTGCCGTTGGGCGCAGTCAGGTTGGTCGCGCCGCCGGCAAATCCTTGCGGATCTTCGGTCTGCAACCGCAGTTGCACCGGGTTCGACGTGGCGGATCTGTCCAGACGCAGCCGCAGGCCGTGACCGGACAGCACCGCGACATTGGGATCGTCGGCAGGAAAAATCACATCCAGTTTCATGCCCAGGGTCTTGGTAAAAAAACCCATATCAGCGACCAGATCCTGGGTTGCCAGAACCATCGCTCCGCGTGTTTCAGCCATGCCGCCCCCTTGTTCTGATGCCTGATCAAACTGACCACCCCGCCCGCCGGGTTGCAAGCCGCATTGAGCGGAAAATTAGCTTTAGACAGCCGGGCAAAAGCGATTTATGCAGGTATGCCACGCCAAGCAGGAAGTCCGATGCCCAAAACCACCACCATCCGTACCGCGCTGGAATATCACGAAAACCCCAAGCCCGGGAAACTGGAAATTCGCGCCACCAAGCCTTTGGCCAACGGGCGCGATCTGGCGCGGGCCTATTCGCCCGGCGTAGCGGATGCTTGTCTTGAGATCAAGAAAACGCCGGCCGACGTCAACCGCTATACAGCGCGCGGCAATCTTGTGGCTGTGGTCACCAATGGCTCTGCGGTTCTTGGCCTTGGCAACATAGGCCCATTGGCCTCAAAGCCGGTCATGGAGGGCAAGGCCGTCTTGTTCAAGAAATTCGCCAATATCGACTGCTTCGACATCGAATTGAACGAAAGTGACCCCAAGAAACTGGCCGACATCGTTTGCGCTCTGGAACCGACCTTCGGGGCCATCAATCTGGAAGACATCAAGGCGCCCGAGTGTTTCGAAGTTGAGCGGCTGTGCCGTGAACGGATGAATATTCCGGTCTTTCACGACGATCAGCACGGCACAGCGATTGTCGTCGGCGCGGCGGCGACCAATGCGCTGCACATTGCGGGCAAGAAGTTTGAGGACATCAAGGTCGTCTCTACCGGTGGCGGGGCCGCGGGCATCGCTTGCTTGAACATGCTGTGCAAACTGGGTGTGAAACGCCAGAACATCTGGCTGAGCGATCTGCATGGCCTTGTTCACGAAGGCCGGATCGAGGACATGACACCCCAAAAGGCCTTTTATGCCCAACCCGGCGGCCCGCGCGACCTGGCCGATGTGATCGGCGGCGCCGATTTGTTCCTTGGGCTGTCGGGGCCAAATGTCTTGACCCCGGAAATGGTGAAATCCATGTCCAAGGCACCCATTATCCTGGCTTTGGCCAACCCGACGCCCGAGATCCTACCCGAAGACGCGCTGGCCGCCGCCCCGGATGCCATCATCGCCACCGGACGCTCGGATTATCCCAATCAGGTCAACAACGTGCTGTGTTTCCCGTTCATCTTTCGCGGCGCGCTGGATGTCCGGGCGACAGAGATCAACGATGAGATGAAACTGGCCTGTATTGCGGGCATTGCCGAATTGGCGCGCTCTTCCACCAGTGTTGAGACGGCGGCCGCCTATGCGGGCGAGCGGCTGACCTATGGGCGCGACTATCTGATCCCCAAACCCTTTGACATGCGGCTCAATCGCGTGGTGGCCAGCGCCGTGGCTCAGGCTGCCATGAAGACCGGCGTGGCGCGCGCGCCAATCTTGGACATAGAGGCCTATGAAGCCGCGCTTGACCAGACCACCTTCCGCTCGTCGATGATCATGCGCCCTGTCTATGAGACCGCCGCCGTGTCCGGGCGCCGCGTGGTCTTTGCCGAGGGCGAAGATGAACGCGTGTTGCGTGCGGCAAGTGCGATGGCCGAGGAAGGCATCGCGCAGCCGGTTCTGGTTGGCCGCCCCGATGTGATCGCCACCCGCTGGGAACGCGCGGGTCTGGGCAAACGCCCGGGCGAGGATTTCGAGATCGTCAACCCGGAACATGACCCGCGTTATTTCGACTATTGGACCGCCTATCATCAATTGGTCAAACGCAAGGGCGTGACACCCGATATCGCCAAGGCCGTGATGCGCACCAACACCACCGCCATTGCCGCCGTGATGGTGCACCGGGGTGAAGCCGACAGCATGATCTGCGGCAGCTTCGGGCAGTATCGCTGGCACTTGAACTATGTCGAACAAGTACTGGGCACGACCGTATTGCAGCCCATCGGCGCGCTCAGCCTGATGATCCTGGAAAGCGGCCCCTTGTTCATCACCGACACCCAGGTGCATATCCAGCCCACCGCCAATCAGATCGCCGAAAGTGTGATCGGTGCTGCGCGCCATGTTCGCCGCTTTGGCATCGAGCCGCAGATCGCGCTGTGCTCGCATTCGCAATTTGGCAATCTGAACACCGGTTCCGGCGCGCTGGTGCGTCAGGCGATGGCCATTCTGGATGCCCAGAACCTGGATTTTGCCTATGAGGGCGAGATGCATGTCGAAACCGCGCTGGACCCCGAATTGCAAGAGCGCATCTACCCCGACAGCCGCCTGACCGACAGCGCCAATGTTTTGGTATTCGGCAGCATCGACGCGGCCTCTGCGGTGCGAAATATCCTCAAGGGCAAGGCGGACGGGCTGGAGGTGGGCCCGATCCTGATGGGCATGGGAAACCGCGCATTCATCTGCTCGCCTTCGGTCACGTCGCGGGGGTTGCTGAACATGGCAGCATTGGCCGGCATGCCCGTTGCGCATTACGGATAGCGCTAAACGCGACAATCCCGCACAGGCAGCCGCCTTGCGAGCCAGACATCCCGCGCTGTAGAACAGACCCGATCATTGGGAGATGAAATCATGTCATACAAGGCGGTTTACGAAGGCTGGCAGCGCGATCCAGAGGGATTCTGGATGGACGCGGCGAAAGCCATTCATTGGGATCAGGCGCCCAGCAAGGCCCTGTTCGACGATAAGGCCCCGATTTATGAATGGTTCTCGGATGGGCTGACAAACACCTGCTACAATGCCGTTGACCGCCATGTAGAGGCCGGGCGCGGCGCGCAACCCGCCATCATCTATGACAGTCCGGTCACTGACACCAAGGCCACGATCACCTATGCGCAACTCCAACAGCAGGTTGCGGGTCTGGCCGGCGCACTGGCCGCACGCGGCGTGGTCAAGGGCGACCGCGTCATCATCTATATGCCGATGGTGCCCGAGGCACTGGTCGCCATGCTGGCAGTCACCCGCATCGGCGCCGTTCATTCCGTGGTCTTTGGCGGGTTTGCCGCCAACGAGCTGGCCGTCCGCATTGATGACTGCACCCCAAAGGCGATCATTGCGGGCTCCTGCGGGATCGAGCCTGGCCGCGTCGTCGAATACAAGCCGCTCTTGGACGGTGCAATTGATCTGGCGGAACACAAGCCCGAGTTTTGCGTGATATTGCAGCGACCTCAGGCCCATGCCGCGTTGATCGAAGGCCGCGATGTCGAGTGGCACGCGGCCCAGGAAGGAGTCACCCCTGCGCCCTGCCTTCCCGTTGAGGGCAATCACCCCGCCTATATCCTGTATACCTCCGGCACCACCGGCCAGCCCAAAGGCGTCGTGCGCCATACCGGCGGCCATCTCGTGGCGCTAAACTGGACGATGAAAAATATCTACAATGTGGACCCCGGCGATGTGTTCTGGGCCGCATCTGATGTGGGTTGGGTCGTAGGTCACAGCTATATCTGCTATGGACCGCTGATCCACGGGAACACGACGGTGGTTTTTGAAGGCAAGCCAGTGGGCACGCCAGACGCCGGAACCTTTTGGCGCGTGGTGCGTGATCACAAGGTCAAGGTGCTGTTCACCGCGCCCACCGCCTTTCGCGCAATCAAGCGCGACGACCCAGAAGGCAAATTGATCGACGATTATGATCTGTCCAGCTTTCACGCGCTGTATTTGGCCGGCGAACGTGCCGATCCCGACACGATCACCTGGGCGCAAGACAAGCTGGGCGTGCCGGTGATTGACCATTGGTGGCAAACGGAAACCGGCTGGGCCATTGCCGCCAATCCGCTGGGAATTGAGAAACTGCCGGTGAAAATCGGTTCTCCCTCGGTGGCCATGCCCGGCTATCAGGTCGATATTCTTGACGATGCGGGCCATCCGCTCAAGGCGGGCGAATTGGGCGCCATTGCGATCAAATTGCCCTTGCCGCCCGGCACATTGCCGACCCTGTGGCAGGCCGAGGAACGGCTGAAATCCAGCTATCTTGCGCAATTCCCGGGCTATTATGAAACCGGCGACGCGGGCTACAAGGATGACGACGGCTATCTGTATATCATGGCGCGCACTGATGACGTGATCAATGTCGCGGGCCACCGCCTGTCCACCGGGGCCATGGAAGAAGTGCTGGCGGGTCATGAAGATGTTGCCGAATGCGCGGTCATCGGCGTGACCGATCAATTGAAGGGCCAACTGCCGGTGGGCTTTTTGTGCCTCAACACCGGCTGCCAGCGCGAAACGGCAGAGGTTGTGTCCGAAGTCGTGAAAATGGTGCGCAATCAGATTGGCCCGGTCGCCGCTTTCAAATTGGCCGTGGTGGTGGAACGGCTGCCCAAGACCCGTTCAGGCAAGATATTGCGAGGCACCATGGTCAAGATTGCAGATGGTGCGGATTTCAAGATGCCTGCAACGATCGACGACCCGGCAATTCTGGATGAAATTCGGGCCGCCTTGCAGGAAATTGGCTACGCACGAGGCTGAAATCGTCGAGTTCGGGTCAAACTTACCGTTGCAAGGCGGTGCCTTTTTGCATCAATTAACCAAATGTTAAATAATCTAATGCCACATAAGTAAAACTTATTGGCGATTTCGGGTCTCGGGGCTATTCTCTTTGCAGTGAGTAAAGAGTAGTCTGACAGGAAGTACCCAGTGCCAGAATTGATTTTTGGAAAGCAAAACGCCTTTGGCGTTGCCGATGTATTTCATTTTCACCCCGCGGATAGAAGTTCGTTTGATCGACCATACATCCCTCATAGACCCACGTGTCAGCGAGCATCTCATGGCAGATGATCGCATATTGTTGATTGAAGACGCGCAAGCGCCGCGTTCTTTCCTGTCGCGCACCTTGTCAAAGATCGGTTCGGTCGTGCACGCACGCACCTTGCTCGAAGGTTCGGTCCAACTGGCCACGATGGCACCAAAGGCCATCGTCATTGACTGGAAATTGCCAGACGGCACAGCCCTGGACGGCATCGCAGAGCTGCACGACGTGCAGGATCATGTGCCCATTCTGGTGATCTCGCCCGATCTGCCTATAGATCGCGTCGTGACCATCATGCGCGCGGGCGCCTATGATGTCTTGCCTCACCCGGTTCAGGAAGATGACTTGCAACTGGCTGTATTGCGCGCGATCCGGGCCGCCAGTTCCGAGGTCAAACGCGCATCCGAAAAGATCGAAAGCCCGAAAGAACCTTCTCAGGATGAGGATGGTTTTTCGGTGCCGTTGGGCACGCCCCTGCGGGTGGCAGAGGATAAGCTGATCGACGCAACACTTGCGTTTTGCAACGGCTCCATTCCCGCATGTGCCCAGGTCCTGGGCATTTCGGCATCAACACTCTATCGAAAGCTGGACGCCCGCAAGAACGCTAAGTGAATTGTTCGCGCGTCAACCGCTCTTCCAGGCCATGGCCCGGGTCAAACAGGATGCGATGGGTGATCTCCGGCTCGCTGGCAATGGTGACGCGCACGACATTGCGCACCGACCGGCTATCGGCATCTGCCATCACCGGCCGTTTTTCGGGATCGAGAATTTCAAAGGTCACTTCGGCGGATTTGGGCAATAGCGCGCCGCCCCACCGGCGCGGACGAAACGCGGCCATCGCCGTCAACGCCAGGACTTCCGAACCCATGGGCAAAATGGGTCCGTGGGCAGAATAGTTATAAGCGGTCGAACCTGCCGGCGTGCAGACCAATGCGCCGTCACACACCAACTCGGGCAAACGTTCACGACCATTCACGAAAATTCGCAACTTCGCGGCCTGAGGCCCGGCGCGCAAAAGCGAAACTTCGTTGATCGCCAAGGCCTCATGCGAGGCGCCCTGCATATCCGTGGCCGTCATACGCAACGGGTTGATCATTTCCATTTCAGCACTGGCGACGCGGTCCTGCAGATCGTCTGCATGAAACTCATTCATCAAGAACCCGATCGTGCCGCAGTTCATGCCATAGACCGGCAATTGGCTGTGCCCTGTGCTGTGCAAACTGTGCAACATGAAACCGTCGCCCCCCAGTGCAACAATCACATCGGCCTGCTCCAACGGCACTTGCCCATATCTCTGGGTGAGTTCGGCCAACGCCTGCTGAGCCATCTCGGACTCACTGGCAAGAAAACTGAGCTTATTCATGACACACGTCCTGCAACACTTCGGGCAGTCTTGCCCGCGCGCGCGTCAAGCACAAGGCGTCAGAACGCGCCACTTGGCCGTTTTGCCGCAGGAATGGGGCGATTTTTTGCTTTAGGCGCGCAAAACAAAGATTAAACAAGGGCAACGTGACAATCGGAGCCCAAAGATGACAACTGCCTCAACGACGACTGCTTTCTTCACCGAAGATCTTGCCACCCGCGATCCCGCGATTTTCGGGTCGATCACGGATGAATTGGCTCGCCAGCGCGAAGAAATCGAACTGATCGCATCTGAAAACATCGTCAGCCGTGCCGTCATGCAGGCTCAGGGCTCTGTCATGACCAACAAATACGCAGAGGGCTATCCCGGCCGGCGCTATTATGGCGGGTGTGACTATGTAGATGTGGCTGAAAACCTGGCGATTGAGCGTGCCTGCACATTGTTTGGCTGTTCCTTTGCCAATGTGCAGCCCAATTCCGGCAGTCAGGCCAACCAGGGCGTATTTCAGGCGCTGCTGCACCCCGGCGACACGATCCTGGGCATGAACCTGGCCTCGGGCGGTCACCTGACCCATGGCGCGGCGCCCAACCAATCCGGTAAATGGTTTAATGCCGTGCAATATGGCGTGCGCCAGCAAGACAACCTGATCGACTACGACCAGGTGCAGGCACTTGCCACCGAACATCAACCCAAACTGCTGATTGCGGGCGGCTCGGCCATACCACGTCAGATCGACTTTGCGCGCATGCGTGAAATCGCCGACAGCATTGGCGCCTATCTGCTGGTGGACATGGCCCATTTTGCTGGACTGGTGGCAGGTGGTCATCACCCCAGTCCCTTCCCGCACGCACATGTTGCTACTACGACCACCCACAAAACCCTGCGCGGGCCACGTGGTGGGATGATCCTCACAAATGATGAAAATATCGCTAAAAAGGTCAATTCTGCAATTTTCCCCGGCATCCAGGGCGGCCCTTTGATGCATGTGATCGCAGGCAAGGCCGTGGCCTTTGGTGAGGCCCTACGCCCCGAGTTCAAGACTTACACCGCGCACGTCATTGAAAATGCGCAGGCATTGGCAGAACAATTGATGAAGGGCGGGTTGGACATCGTGACCGGCGGCACCGACACCCATGTGATGCTGGTCGATTTGCGCCCCAAGGGCGTCAAGGGCAATGCCACGGAAAAGGCGTTGGGCCGCGCCAATATTACCTGCAACAAGAATGGCATCCCGTTCGACCCCGAAAAACCGATGGTCACCAGCGGCATCCGCCTGGGCACGCCGGCCGGCACAACACGCGGTTTCGGCACCGAAGAGTTCCGCCAGATCGCGGACTGGATCGTCGAGGTGGTCGATGGGTTGGCGCGGAACGGCGAAGAAGGCAACGCCGAGGTAGAGGCCAAGGTGAAAGCTGAGGTCAAGGCATTCTGCGCCCGTTTCCCAATCTATCCCGACCTGTGATGCTGAGCACAAATACCTTCGCAGAGGCGGCCGATGCGCCGCCTCTTGCCATTGCCCATGGCCTGTTCGGTTCTGCGCGCAATTGGGGCGTGATCGCCAAACGGCTCGCCGCAGAACGCCCCGTCATCACGCTGGATATGCGCAACCACGCAGGCAGCGGCTGGGCCGATGCCCATAGCTATGAAGATCTTGCCGGCGATCTGCGCGACACGTTGGCCCACCTGCCCGGCCCGATTGATGTTCTGGGCCATTCAATGGGCGGCAAGGCCGCCATGGTTCTTGCGCTGACGCAACCGCACCTTGTGCG
>Ga0316205_10004805_pt1 | contig 11567 bp, 12 predicted proteins | sample 3monthpyrite_MG_FD_204941 | JGI IMG/M metagenome (GOLD analysis project Ga0316205, IMG submission 204941) | Microbial mat bacterial communities from mineral coupon in-situ incubated in ocean water Damariscotta River, Maine, United States -... | ecosystem: Environmental > Aquatic > Marine >... | reverse complement strand
GTTCTCGTGGTTATCGCGCTCAGGCCAGGCTTCATGAGTCTGATACGTGAGTGCGAGCAAGAGTAAGAAGAAAAACACGCTTCCACCATAAAAGATGTTACGTGCCATTGATTTAGTAAAAACCTCAGACATAGCGTAGTATCCTCGCTGTTTTCATTTATATATATGGGTATATATATTCGTGTCTATATTAGATAACGCTGCTTTATAAGTAGCCTTGATATTAATCAAGCCTAAAACACACACTTTTATTGATGTTGTTGAAGAGATATACTCAGTTAAATGTCTCAACTATAAAAAATATAAACCGGAGCCTACGTGTTAACGCCTTTACATAAAAAATTTGTTAAAAATATTCATCTGTTTGAAAATCTGACAGAAGATCAACTGGCAGGCATATGGGAACATGCCTGTTTACATAAACTACAAAAAGAAGAGTCCCTGTTTTCACAGGGGGATGAAGTTGAATCTTTTTATCTGGTGTTTAGCGGGTTGGTGAAATTATTTCGTATATCAGCTGATGGTCAGGAAAAGGTTATAGAGGTTGTAAAAGACGGAGAAACATTTGGGGAGGCGTTAATGTTTTTAGAGCAACCACATTTTCCTGTCTCTGTGTCGGCATTAAATGAAGCTGAAGTGATTGCAATTGATGCCAGACAGTTTTTACAAATGCTTAATAAAAGCCCTGAAACGTGCATGGTTCTGTTAGGAAAAATGAGTCAGCGTATTAGAGGGCTTGTACATGAAATTGATCACCTTAGTGTGCAAACAGGCCGTCATCGTCTGGCATCATACTTGTTAGAGCAGGCAGGAGATAATGATAACCTGCGTTTAACAATGCCCAAATCAGTGCTTGCATCACGGCTCTCAATTAAACCTGAAACTTTTTCAAGAATTATCAAGCAGTTAAGAAATAGTGAAACAATTACAGTTGATGGTTCTGATATTAAAATACTCGACAGAGATCAAATGGAGGATTTTGCGGAAGTCTGATTTTATTTTTAAAATTGATATTTGTTAAGGAGGTAGTAATTTAAGCCTGTATATAATCGTGCTCAATGGAAGAAACGACGATATTAATTAGAGATGTAATGACTGCAGATCATAAGCTCTGTGATGAGCTTTTTGTAAATGCGGAGTTACATGTTTCAAAAAATGACTGGTCTCAGGCACATACGGCTGCAAATGAGTTTATAGCCTGTTTGCTATACCACTTTAAACATGAAGAAGAAATTCTATTTCCTGAATTTGAAAAAATAAGTGGCATGCGTCATGGGCCGACTGAAATGATGCGACACGAACATGAACAAATGAAGTCACTCGTTAGCGAACTTGAAAAATCCCTGAAAAGTAAAGATAAGGATCGATATATGGGTCTGTCTGAAACGTTATTAATCTATATGCAGCAGCATAATATGAAAGAAGAGCAGATATTGTATCCCATGATAGATCGTGATTGTGCTGATAATTCAAAGCATTTGACACAATCAATTCGTGATAAAAATAGTTTAACTGTGTAATTATGTGTAAAGAAATATTAATGGATGTTCATGACATGGCACCACCCGAGCCACTGGATGTTGCAATGAAAGGGCTTGAGAATTTAAAACACGGTGAATATATCAGGATGATTCATCGTATGGAACCTCATCCATTGTATGAAATTCTATTGGATAGCGGTTTTAGATATAAAGTCAAAAATGGCGAGTGTGGGTTTGATATATATATCTGGTTTGCTAAAGATAAAAAGACAGGTGACTTTGTAAAAACTTTGATTTAAGTCTGCTCTAAAAATAAACTCTGTCTGGCGTTAATATTCTGTATAAATACATTGTACTTTAAATATTTAGTATCAATCTATATAAAAAGAATAAATATGAATTATACCCAGTTATCACTACAGCAAGCGCCAGATCTCTGGGTTCCGTTAAGGTTTTTCATTACAGCACCAGTATTTGCAATTGCAGCTGCAATATTATTGTTCATTACTGGCCCAGAATTTATTCATAACAGGTGGCTACCCGAAACTCTCGCAATAACTCACTTATTAGCACTGGGTTTTATAAGCCTGGTGATGATAGGGGCTACGTTTCAACTGTTACCCGTATTAGCGGGCTGTAATATTTATAAATCAACAATCAGTAGTTTAGTTATTTATTTATTGCTGATTGCAGGTATCATCTTTTTTACTTTGGGTTTGGCTATTTCAAGAACTGCTATAATAAAGGCTGGCTTAATTTTTCTGCTTCCGGGTTTTTCAGGGTTTCTGATTTTAACGTCTTTGGCTTTATTTAAATCAAAAACAGAATTTGCCTCTGCAACAGGGATGAGGCTAGCAATAAATTCGTTCTGGGTAGCTTTTTTACTAGGTATAGTACTGGCTATAGGCACCGCATGGAGTTCAGTTCCGTTATTAAGATGGTTAACGAATGTACATGTTGTATGGGCAGCTTTAGGCTGGGTAACGATAATGGTGGTCGCTATTGCTTATCAGGTTATTCCGATGTTTCAGGTTACTAATGAGTACCCTGATCGATTCAAAAAATATTTCGCAATATGTCTATTTGTCTGTATTTTAATATTATCCATACAGACTTATTTTGAGTACTCACTGCATATCATCACTTTTGTGATTAGTGTTTGCTTAACGTTTTTTTCAGTTGTTAGTATTAATTTAATATTGAAACGTAAAAAAAGGCTGGTGGATGCAGGAATGTATTATTGGATAACAGGGTTAAGTTCACTGATTCTCAGTGTTCTTTTGTATAATTATGGAAGCTATTATAAAGTTGATTTAAGTGTGTTATCGGGTTACGTGTTTTTTTCCGGATTTGTTATATCAATAATTAACGGAATGTTATTTAAAATTGTTCCATTTCTTGTGTGGATGAATCTTAATAAAATGTTATCTCATACAGGTTCGGGATTATCTTCAGTACCAACTATGAATGAAGTTATTAGTCGTAAAAAAATGTTGCTTCAGTTTTATCTACATTTGTCGGCTTTAATATTTACGTTTACTGGTTTCTATGCTCCCGCAATGTTTTTTTATTTTGGTGTTTTTTTATGGATTTTTAGTCTCTTTGTGATGAATTTTTATATGCTTCAATCTGTACGGCTTTATAATTCAGTTATAAAACTTAAAGTTTAAGAGAAATTTTAAATTAACGTTAACATAAATTATAAAAGTTAAACTCTTGTTTGTTTAGTAAATATATTTTAGTCGATTTACGTTTTTTTAATTTCAGTATAAGGTAAAACTAAGATTTACGGTTTAATATGTTTGCCAGTAATGTTCCGTCTGATGGCTTGAGTGAATGCCCGGTTTGAGTTAGATATATACGGGCCCTACCGTTAAGTGAGCTAACCTGATTTAAATCCTGACTAAAAGCGGGTACGATTTCATCACCTGAGAGGCCCGGTTTATCTCTAATAATTGAATGATATTTTATGTTTGGGTGATCTTGTCTGTTAAGCCATCCAAGCAGGTTTGTATTGTTTTGAGGTTGTAAATCAATTAAAGCATCTTGAGTGTGTTTAATATAATGGTAACTATTGCCTCCCATTGTTGATTTTAAAAATTCTAGCCCTGGTCCGGGGCAGAAAACGGGTTTTTCATATATTAAATCTAAAGCCTCAGTTGCACGGTGTGTGCCGAGGTTAGGACTTGCAATAGTTATCAGTGAAGCAATGGGTAAATTGTTGTTTTGTAGAATAGCTAGCCGAGAAACAATACCGCCTGCTGAGTGTCCGGCAATATGGATTTTTTCAGTTGGATATAAGCTGTTAATATAATTAATTTGGGCGAATAAGTGTGCGGCCTGAATTGTGAGTGGAGCGTCTGCAGGTAGATGTGCCCGATAGACTTTATTTCTGGCATTACTCCCGTATTCGGGTAAATATTTTATCTGGTAATTGGAGGAAGATATTACTATGCCAGCATTTTGCCAGCCATTTGCGGCTAAATTTGTCACTACGCCACTTTGTGTCCAGGTATTAGCATTGGCTGACCAGCCATGGACCAGAACCAGTATTTCAGCTTGTACGAAGCCTGTATGTGTCAGTAAAAACAGTGTAAGAACAATACTTTTAATTTTGTATATAGTCATTTTACAATACCTTTAATTTAGTATCGGCGCGACATCCAGTATGCGTCTTTCCAGTACGGATTGTTAAGTTCTGATTTTGTTACACCACGGCTACTCGATGCATGTATGAACTCGCCTTTACCTACGTAAATACCAACATGTCTGACTTTCCAGCCTGTTTTGAAGAAAACGATATCCCCGGGCCTGACGTTATTTATATTTATTTTTTTACCGGACTCGGACATCAACTCTGTCGAGCGGGGGATTTTTTTATGTAATTTTTGTTTGTACGCCAGATGTACAAAGCCAGAGCAGTCAACACCCTTTTTAGACATCCCTCCATCGCGATATTTTACACCACGCCATTCATTATAATGAGTATAAAGCTTTTTGACAGTAGGTGAGTCTTTTGCAGAAATGCTGACAGGATGAGACAGGTTTTTACTATTACTACAGGCTGTAATCAGTAAAAAGAGTAAGGCGCTTATAAATTTACTCATGATTTTCTCAATATGATCTTTTGTGACATGTAGTAAGGTTAGCATAAACAGGTTCATGCTTTCTTTCGATTAATTCACTAATTATACTTTTGATACAGTCTTTAAGATTTCAGCTAATTGCTGAGTTGCAGGTCCGACTCGATTAAGATCAGCGTAGATCAAATAAAGCATAGCAGTGTTTATTGCTCCTTCATCTAGTGGCAATGCTTTTAACTCATTAAGATTAAGTTGATGTTTAATTTCATCCTCGGGTAACCAGGCAAAGCCGAGTCCACTGCTGATGATTTTTCGGGCCGATTCCAGGCTATTAACAGCCCAGCGCTGTGAATCACTTAACCAGCCTGTGTTAATACCTTTGCTACCAGAATCACTAACTACAACCTGTGTTTCTCTGCTTAAATCATCAGTTGTGAGTTTATGATTGAGTTTAAACAAATTGTGATCAGGGTGTGCGACGGCTATAAATTTAACCTGAATGAGTTCTTCGCCTAAAAAGCCCTGTGGTACATAAGGGCTAATGACGAGATCGCTATTACCACTTAATAACGTTTCTTCTGCACCTGATAAAACAACCTCCTGTAATCGAATGCGTGTTTTATTACTGACGGGTTCAAACTCTTTCAACGCATTCATTAATACTTGTGTAGGAAAAGCTGTTTCTACAGCAAGGCGTATTTCAGCTTCCCAGCCTTCGCTGAGATGTTGTGCCTGTTGCTCAATAGCACTGGCATCATTGAGTAATTGCCTGGCTCTCGCCAGCAGAATGTCACCTGCTTCACTTAAAACCGCTTTACGACCGTGAATATGTAAAACTTTAAAACCAAGTAACGCCTGAAGTTTATTGACAGCATGGCTAACAGAAGACTGGCTTCTGTTGAGTTTGTTGGCAGCTTGCGAGAAACCGCCATAATCTACTACGGCCTGTAATGCGCGCCACTGGTCTAAGGTTACTTTTGGTGTGTTCATGAATCAAGTATATATCTAATTAATAGATATTTAAAAGCTATATTATGAGCTTTTTAATCTAAATAATAGGATTAATATAGATGTTACTAACTTAATATAAAGGAAAAAGGTCATGAATAACGTAATTGAACTAGTAGGTCGCCTGTTCTTAGGTCATATATTTTTATTAGCAGGTTTGAATAAATTAGGAGATGGTTATGCAGGAACGGCAGGATATATGGATAGTGTGGGTGTGCCTGGTGGGTTATTACCTTTAGTCATTGCGCTGGAAATTGTAGGTGGTTTGATGATTATTTCAGGTTTCAAGGTTAAATGGGCTGCGTATGCTTTAGCCGGATTCTCGATTGCTGCGGCAATTATTTTTCACTCAAACCTGGCTGAGCAGATGCAAATGATTTTGTTTATGAAAAATTTCAGTATTGCGGGTGGTTTGTTGCTGGTGGCAGCGCACGGTGCAGGCGCATTAAGTATTGACAATAAAATGAGTAAGTAAATAGTGCAATTGCAGGTAACTATGTGGTTACCTGCAATATATTAAAAATTCAAACAGGTGAAGAAAATGGGCATGTTAATTAATGGCAAACTGGTGGATAACTGGCTTGAAAAAGAAATAGAAGAAGGTGATTTTAAACGAATGGAGTCTACCTTTCGTCATTGGGTAACAAATGATGGTAGCTCAGAGTTTGCTGCTGAAGCAAACCGTTATCACCTGTATGTTTCAGATGCCTGTCCCTGGGCTCATCGAACCGTTATTTTCAGAAAGCTAAAAAAACTTGAGAATGTCATTGGTTTATCTGTGGTTGAAGCCGATATGTTTGATGACGGCTGGACATTTGAAAAGCAGGGTAAATATAGTGATGAGTTATATGGTGTCAGGTTTATGCATGAAATTTATACGCGTGCCAATAAAACCTTTACCGGGCAAATTACAGTGCCGGTGCTTTGGGATAAGAAACTGAATACGATTGTTAATAATGAATCGTCAGAAATTATTCGAATGTTAAATTCAGCATTTAATGAATTTACAGATGTAAAAACTGATTATTATCCACAAGTTCTGCGAGATAAAATAGATAAGATTAATCAGCCGATATACGAAAATATAAATAACGGTGTTTATCGATGTGGTTTTGCTACTTCACAAGATGCTTATAACAAAGCCTTTGATCGTTTGTTTAATGAGTTGAATACAGTAGAGAGCATATTATCAAAACAGAAGTATTTAGCTGGCAATGAAATAACAGAGGCTGACTGGCGATTATTTACAACGCTGATTCGATTTGATGCAGTTTATGTTGGGCATTTTAAATGTAATTTAAAAAGAATTTCAGATTATCCGAATTTGTCAAACTATGTTCGAGAGTTATATCAAATTGACGGAATTGCGCAAACAGTCGACATTGAATATATAAAACGTCACTACTATGTTAGCCATACCAGTGTAAACCCAACTCAATTAATACCCAGGGGGCCTGAGTTAGATTTTACTACAGCCCATGATCGTGATGAAAAATTTGGAGATGAATAATGTCTTATGCAACTCATGATGTAAAAATTGTTCCTGAAGGTGACGGTGTTGATGTAAAAAGGCTGTTTCCCTTAAATGGTTTTATGAATTTTGATCCCTTTGTGCTTTGGGATCATTTTGAAATTAGTCCTGGTCGAGGTTTTCCTGATCATCCTCATCGTGGTTTTGAGGCGATCACTTATATGTTTAAAGGGGGTATGAATCATAAAGATAATCTGGGTAATGAGTCTTTTGTGACAGCAGGTGGTGCTCAACGATTTACGGCTGGAAAAGGTATAGTGCACTCTGAAATGCCAGCTGAAAATGGTAATAGTAATGGTATTCAGTTGTGGATTAATTTACCTCAGAAACTTAAAAAAATTGATCCATCGTACCAGCAAGTTAATGATGCAGACTTTCCAGTGAAAGATATAAAAGGTGGAAAGCTAAAAGTGCTTGTTGGAGAGGGCTCGCCATTGATACTAAATACACAGGTAAGCTATCTACATATTAATCTTGAAGAGCAGGCTGAATACAGCATAAGTTTTGATAAATCCATGCGAGGTATTATTTATTTAATGAAGGGTGAATTAAATGTAGATTCGAATACGCTAAAACAGGATCAGGCCTTGTTCATTGAAGAGCAAGAGAATATTCATATTATTGCACACGATAAAAGTGAATTTATGTTGTGTATTGGATTACCTCATAATGAACCTATACATCAGTACGGCCCGTTTGTGGACTGAACGGGCTGTCTCTGCTTTAAGAATTCAGCTCTACTTGTTAAGATAGCCGTTCACAAAATTATAATAATAACTTGTAAGCTCTATGAAAAAGATCATTCTGTTAGTTTTAGTATTAATTTTTACTTATTTTATGTTCACCAGAGATTATAAACTTGAAGAACTAGATCCGGGCTTAGGAAAATCTATTATCGATGCTCATGTTCATGTAGCGGGACTGGGTTACGGTGATAGTGGTTGTTATGTAAGCAGCGAAATGTATGAAAATTTTCGCTTTCCTGTTTATTTATGGGCGATGGATGTATCAGAAGAGGAGTTACAGCAAGAAGGTGATAAAGTATTAATTCGTAAACTCAGTAAAAACATTAAGCAGTCTGAAAGTATTAGTAAGGCGGTTATATTAGCTATGGACGGCTATATTGATACTCAAGGTGAAAAAGCAGGCTTGTTAAATATAGATAAAACTCAAATATATATACCTAATGATTATATTGCAAATGAAGTTTTAAAGTATGGCAATTTACTGTTTGGAGCAAGTATTCACCCGGCTCGTAAAGACGCCTTACAGCGTTTACATAAAGCTAAGCAGCAGGGTGCAGTATTAGTTAAGTGGATACCATCAGTGATGAATATTGACCCGGCTGATGAGAAGTATAGTGATTTTTATAAACTTATGGTTGAATTAAAAATTCCGCTATTAACTCATACTGGCATGGAAAAGTCTTTTTCTACAGCTGTTGATAAACTGGCAGACCCCAAGCGATTAATTTTACCTCTTGAGTTGGGTGTGACTGTTATTGCGGCGCATATTGCGACAACAGGTGAAAGTGAAGGGCAGGATAACTTTGAGAGAATCAAACCTATGTTGCATGACTATCCTAATTTATATGTCGATATTTCAAGTTTGACACAGTTTAATAAAGTTAACTATCTCACTAAAGCTTTAAGTGATGAAGTTATCCAGTCTAAAATGATTTTCGGTACTGACTGGCCATTGCAGTTCTTTCCGTTAATGTCGCCCTGGTATCATATCAATCATATAAAGTTGCGCGACGCATTTCATGTTGGTGGTATTAGAAATCAATGGGATCGTGATGTGGCGCTGAAAAAAGCATTGAGTGTACCTAATAAAGTATTTGAAAGATCCGTTATAGATTTAGTTCAGTGAATGAAGTTATCAGTTAATCAGAAAACAGGTTTATCCGATGACTTGACATATATCAGTTTAAATCACCTGTATTTTAGTTAGTCTCTAGATTCAAACTCAACTCAAATCTGAGGTTAAGAATCATGTCGACTGTTACTAAGGGTATCAGTATGCTTATTTTATCAGTATTGATATTAGGCTTACTGGTAATGATTGTACTGGGTTTTATGCTGGGCTTTACTCATCCCTTGCCCTGGATATTAATTGCCGTATTAATTATCATCCCGATTATTCATGACAAGATTATCGCTACCCGATTTGTTAAGTGGCAAGATTCCTATAGCGTTGGTATTGAGAGTATTGATACTGATCATAAGAAATTACTGGGTTTAATTAATCAACTACAGGCAGCAGCTCACTATAAAACGGATGAAGTTCTGATAGAAGATGTCTTAAACCAGCTGGTCGATTACACAAAATATCATTTCACTCGAGAAGAAGAGATGATGCAGCAGTGTGACTATCCTGATTTCAAAGAACATAAACTGCAACACGACAGTATGATTGAGCAGGTGAGTAAATATATAGATGAATACCGTGTAGATAAAACACGGACTATTGAAGAGGTTGCCGTGTATTTAAAGACCTGGTTAGTTAACCATATAAATGGAACGGATCAAAAGTATACGCCTTTTCTTAAGGGAAAGGTTCAGTAAAGGTTGATTGAAAGATCTCTGAATAAATAATCATCGTATTTGTTACGGGTATATTCGGCTGTAAATGATAGCTTTTCGCTGTTATAAATCTGCGCAGTCTGATAATTATTAAATTTAATTAACTCTGTGGTATTACCACAGGGGACAGAGCTTAAAAAGCAAGTTCTGTCCCTGTTCATGAGTCTGGGTCTGACTCATCATACGTGTATCTGGTTAGTATTTCTCCTGGTTACTTTCAATTTTTATCGCTTCTATTTTTTGTTATATATCAAAATAACCTTATTTTCTTAATTGCTATTACCTAGCTTGACGAAAGTCAAGGTTACTAAGGTGCTAATGGATTCTACTCTATATCACATGGAGGTAGTGCATAAGGAAGCTGACATAAGGTTGGTTTTTTTATGTATTACTAACTTACGTACAGATGAATATTGTGATTTATTGATAAATTACAGGAATTAGCCCCCACTAAAATCATCTGCATAACAATCTTTTATCCATTAGGAGAGAAGCGAAATGCAGCAAAAATTGATATCTCGATTAGTAACAGCAAGTTTTTTAGCTATTACTGCCTCGGCAGTAATTCCTGCAACGAGTGTCGCCGCTAAGGCTAAACAGCCGACGATGAGCGAAGCAGATTTTAAAAAAGCCGATTCATTATATTTCCAACGTTGTGCCGGTTGTCATGGGGTGCTACGTAAAGGTGCTACAGGTAAAAGCCTTGAACCTAAGCACACTCTGAAGAAAGGTCAGAAGCGTTTAGAAAAAATCATTGCGCTGGGTACAGAAGGCGGTATGAATAATTTCGATGACATTATGTCGAAGAAAGAAATTAGCATGCTGGCGACATATATTCAGATTGATCCACCAAAACCACCTGAAATGTCTTTAGCGTTGATGAAAGAGCGTCACAAGGTTTTTGTTCAGCCTAAAGATTACCCAAGCAAGCCACAGCATAACCGTAACTGGGAGAACTTCTTCCTGGTTATCGAGCGTGATGCGGGCAAGATTGCGGTGGTTGATGGTGATAAGCACGAAATCGTAACGCATATCGATACGGGTTATGCCGTACACGTACTGAAAACAGTTGAGCATCACGATACATTAAAAGCAAAAGATCCAGGTCGTTTCTGGTACATCATGGGCCGTGATGGTCTGATGACTAAAGTTGACCTGTGGGCGAAGCCTGACAAAATGAAAGTTGCTTCAGTGCAGGTTGGTTACGATGCACGCGATGTAGCGGTATCAGGTGACGGTAAGTATGTGATTGGCGGTGTTTACTGGCCACCACATTTCGTTATTCTTGAAGCTGAAACCATGATGCCTGTGAAAGTTGTTTCTTCACGCGGTGTTAACGTTGATGGTGATTATGTTGAAGAATCACGTGTAGCAGCCGTTTATGACACACCTATGGCGCCTACCTGGATGGTTTCTATGAAGGAACTGGGGCAGATGTGGCAGGTTGATTACTCTGATATCGAAAATCTACGCATTGATAAAATTGATTCAGCCAAGTTCCTGCATGATGGTTTCTTTGATCCAACTGGCCGTTACTTCCAGATTGCTGCAAACGCATCTGACAAGATGGTTATCATCGATACTAAAGAACGTAAGTTAGAAGCGATGATTGATGTTGATAAACTTCCACATCCTGGTCCAGGTGCAAACTGGAAAGACCCTAAATGTGGTCAGGTGTCTGGAACGACTCATTTAGGTACAGGTCTGGTTACTGTTTGGGGTAATGATCCAAAAGGCAATAAGAAAGCTGCCTGGAAAGAGTGTTACACAGTTGAAACAGATGGCCCGGGTGTATTCTTAAGAACGCATCCTAAGTCTGATTATGTTTGGGCTGACCAGACTAAAACACCCGAACCTGAAATTCAGCAGTCAGTACAGG